>OBJT01000163.1_pt1 | contig 17422 bp, 19 predicted proteins | sample 1519861 | NCBI WGS metagenome assembly OBJT01 (sample SAMN02401118, study PRJEB22541) | soil metagenome, isolate JX
ACTAAATCTGGTAATTCGGCGGCAGTTAGTACTTCAGCTGTTCCATTAGAGGAAAGCACACACGATGTGGCTGTAGCAGAATGCTACCTAACGGTAAATTATCTAAACAAATCTGTAAAAGTACTTGCTGCCAACGTTGGTCAAGTTAAAGATTCTGCTGTAATTGCTTCGAATCTAAATGCAACGTCATCACTAATTAATGATGGATTTACATTTGTATCACAAAGCGGTGGTTTAATTGTCACCAATAAACTTGGTTATAGTTTCCAAATAACACAAAGTGGTGAAGCATTATTTTCTGCAATTGAAATTGTAAAATTATCAGTTGATAGTACTAACTATTCTATCATCAATCCACTAATTTTAAAAATTGGTGATTCGGCTCCACGATCTACTGCTGCTAATGGAACCTATTGGTATGATTTCAGTAACTCTGATAATCTCAACGTAACACTATATGTTTCTAATGTCTCAACAAACACTTGGGATTTAGTTTCCGACGACGACAAATACATTCAAGTTGATGAACCTTCTGCTGATCGTGATTTTTGGGTAGTCCCACTATCACAAGGTTCTGAAGGTTATGTATTCTATCGTAACGTTCGTGGTGAATGGGTTAAACTTGACCAAACCGATCAAAGCACACTAAATGGTATGATTTTCAAAGATTTCAATGATTCAGTACCGAGTGCAAGTTTGTATCAAAATAACATGCTAGCTGTTGACCTAGGAAATACCGAAGGTGTTGTTAAACAAATGGTAAATGGCAAATGGCAAGTTGTTAGCGGTGTAGGGCTAGATGGTGCCGCTAAATTTGGCCGCCACGCTCAACGACAAATAATTGTTGAAGCATTGGCTTCTGTGATAGTTGGTAATGATGAAATTCGGGCGGAGTCCATTAATTTTAACCTAATGTGTTCGCCGGGTTATGTAGAATTACTTGATGAATTTGTAACATTAAACACAGATCGTAAAGAAACCGCGTTCATTGTTACTGATGTACCAGCACGCTTAACACCAAGTGCAACTGCTGTCCAAACTTGGGCGACCAATGCAGATAACGCACCTAGTAATGGTGATGTTGGCAGAACCACTGCATACTCTTATGCAGCTCAATATATGGGATGGTGCTTAAGTACAAACGTTGATGGTGAGGAAGTCGCGGTTCCGGGTAGTACAATCGCTATGCGTACCTATGCTTATAGTGATTCGGTTTCTTATGTATGGTTCCCACCAGCAGGTACCCAACGTGGTGTTGTTAGTAATGCTGCTTCCGTCGGGTATATTAATAGCGAAGGTGAATACGTTTCTGTTGAATACAATAACGGACAACGTGACACAATGTATGTTAATAAGATTAACCCAATCGCAATGCGTCCAAGTCGTGGTTTGTTAGTTTTTGGTGACAAAACTCTAGCAGCAGATGATGGTAGTGCATTGAGCCGAGTTAACGTGGCACGTTTGGTTGTTTATATCCGCCGTCAATTAGAAATTTTAGCTGATCCATTCCTATTCCGTCTAAACACTGCAAGTACTAGACAGGAGTTTACTGGTGTTGTTAATAGTTTCTTATCAGAAATACTACAGCTAAATGGTTTATACGACTTCTTAGTAGTTTGCGATGAATCGAACAACACACCGACCCGCATTGATAGAAATGAGCTATGGATGGATATAGCTATCCAACCTGTACGTAGTATCAATTTCATCTATATTCCAATTCGTATTGAGAAAACAGCATCTGCTAGTTCTTAATTATCATAAGGGGCCACTGGCCCCTTTATTATTTTGTAATAACAATCTTGGATAACAATCTAATAAATATATTAAAGATATAATTCCAATTTTGGGAGAACAATATGGCAAATATGTTGGATAAATATGGTGTACCATTAGCTGGTGGTGGTCGTATTGCAATGAAGCAGCCAAAAGCGAAATACAAATTTCGTGTAATCTTCTTTGGCTTTGGTGCCTCAGATGATGGTGAGTTTATTACAATCGATACTAATACTGTGAGTTCACCTCACATTTCACACGAAAACGTAACAGTTCATAGTTATAACAGTAGTGCTCACTACAAAGGTAAGTATACTATGGAAACTATAGACCTTGCGTTTCGCGATTCAGTCGGGAACTCGTCGTTAAAAGCATTGTATAACCAAATGCGTAAAGAATTTAACTACTATTCACAAGAATCACGCATTACAGATTCACAATTCAAATTTGAAATGTGGATTCAAACACTTGATGGTTCTAATAGTGAGGTTACAACAAACCTATTCCAAGGGACACAATCAACGTGGGTATGTCAAGGATGTTTTCTTGTAGATACTAACTTTGGTGACTGGGACTACTCAAGTTCTGACCCACAAGTAATTTCAGCAACAATTCAGCCTGATGCATGCGTCCTACTCGGAGCGACTGGTCTACCTCTTGGTGATGAAGTTACTGGTAATGGTACCCCTGCTAACGCAACTACTATCTCTGGTGCTCAAACTACAATCTCAAGTACTTCGATCACTGATAGTAATTTCTTCAATCAGTAAATACTTTAAGCCCTAGCATAGTCTGGGGCTTTTTTTATGCTAAATAATATATAATCCAAAATATTAACTAGGGGTTACTTTATATGGCAAATATGCTAAACAAATATGGCGTACCACTACCAAGTGGTAAAAACAAAACAATGCTTCAACCGAAAGCAAAGTATAAATTCCGAGTAATTGTATATAACTTCGGTACTGATATCGATGAACGTGATCACATCGCACTAGATGTGGACCAAATTGACAGACCAAGCGTAACGTTTGGAACACAGAAATTAAATATGTTTACAACTAATTCAACTTATGTTACTACTCATGATTGGAATCCTATAGTTTTAACCATTAGAGACTCAGTTGGTAATGCGTCTGCTAAAGCACTATCAAGACAATTACAAAAACAATTAGATTTTCAACGTAGAATAACTGCTCGATCTGATCAAAATTATGCTGGTTATAAATTTGGTCTAATAATTCAAATGTTAAATGGTAGAAATTCTAGTGATAGCATTTCTAATCTTACACACGACACTATTGTTGATGTTGCTACCGCATTAACAAATAATCAAGGTCTAACAAATGCAGTTGATGAGTTTATTGGTGGTTCAAGTTACAACAGTGCTGGAGTTATGGAATATTTCGTCTGCGTTGGCTGTATAATTCAAGATGTTAACTATGATTCTCTTGATTATTCCTCATCATCACCGGTAACTATGAAAATTACTATTAAACCAGACAATGTTGTACAGTATGATAGCATTGAGCAAATGTATGGTTCAAGAATTAATTCATTGTTACCAGATGAAGTTAACCAAGGACTTGATATTTTAGACCGTGTATTTGGAAATATTGGTTTATAAGGGGTAATTATGAGTTTTATTGATACATTTATCAGTACTGGTACTGATCTTATAACAAATATTGTTGAAAATACACAAATTGTGAGAAATCCGCAATTTGAAGCATATAATGCGGCTGAAAGAGTTTTTGGAACAGCCGGTGAAAAAGGTTTCACAGCATTTAATCTACCAAAATTCAAAAATTGTTTCATTGTTCAGTTTATATTAAGTGAATATGCTAAAAACTTTATTGAAACACAATTACCAGACACACATAATAATTTCACACTACATGATGTATCATGCTTAGTGCGAGATGTTCAACTGCCATCATTTTCTTTTAATATTGAGAAACTTAACCAATATAATAGAAGTAGAATAGTCACTGCTGATGTTGTTTACAAACCAAGCATTATTACATTTTATGATACCGTTGACAGTGCTGCATATCTATTAATGGATGCATACCGTAAATATTATTATGGGGATTTTTTTGATAAATCGTCTGCCTCATTTACCAATGATGTTCTTAGTTCGCCAAATCAATATCGAATGATGGGAGGAAACTGGGGACGTTCTGTTATGAATAATGGGAACTATGATTCTCAATATTTTTTCAAGCAAGTCAATATATATGAAATTGACAATGAAAAGTATACAGTTCATAATATGTTAAATGTCTATGTAGAGGATGTTCAATTGGAAACCAAGTCAATGACACTTGATGACCCAGCAGTTTTGAGTTTAACGTTACGATACGAAGGATGTGGAAATTTAAACAATCAAGGATATCAATCCATTTCTGTACAAACCCTTGAGATTGCGTCATTGATAACAAACACTAGCGGTCTTGGTAAATCTGGATTTTTTAAGTACTATGGTGAATTGGATGATAAAAATGTTGGGATTACTACCATTGGTAAGATTATCAGAGCAGGAACTGCCGGAAGTGATATTATTTCATCAATTAATGATATTATGGATGGTAATATAAATGCAGATACTATACGAAATATAGGTGGTGCTATTAGAACTGGTGCCGATGCATTGGGTTTGGGTAATATTGTGAATTCAGCAACTGAATCGTTTGGTCTTGGAAACATACTCGGGGACTTTTTCTAAGTATGAAAACTACACACTGACTAATTATTAATATTAAATATAATATATGATTAAGTAAAAAAGGATTAAAAAATGGCAGGAATGCAGTTTAACCCAGCGAAAATTACTAATACTAAGCAAGCACAGGGTATATTTCCCATAAAGAATATCAAAAAATATAAATCAAACAATCCTCCGATTTATCGAAGCTCATGGGAAAAAGATATTATGGTTTCATTGGATATGAATCCAGCAGTCACCGAATGGTCAGTTGAACCATTCAGTATTCCATATCAATGTCCAATTGAAAATAAGATGAAAAATTATTTTCCTGATTTTTATGTTAGGTATATTGACAATAAAGGTATCGAGAAAGCACAAATTATTGAGGTAAAACCACTTAAGCAATGTTATATGCAGTATGCTAAATCTAAAAAAGATAAGATGGTGGTAGCTATTAATCAATCTAAATGGGCTTATGCTATGGATTTTTGTAAAAGAAATGGTTTGGAATTTAAGTTAATCACAGAAAAGGAATTGTACGGAAAATGACACCAAAAAAAGGAGTTGACGAGGCGTTAGGCTTACCGTCACTAGACGAATGGAAAGAAATTAATGGTGAGTGTTCCACAGAAATGGAACTTTATCAAGACGAAGATGATGAAATAGAGCAAGAAGATATTAGTGTAGAAGAAGCACGGGCAGCAATGGCAAAATTGAAAGCAATGCGAACACAGCTTAAAGATATTCCAGATATTACATCAAGAAAAGCACATTTAGATCGTTTGGCTGATTTGGCAGAAAAACGTTTTGAGGATATTTTCGATAGAGCTTTTAACTGTGAGGATAGATTTGCTTCTGAGATGATTAACGCCGCCAACGCAATGCTTAAAATAGCGTTAGATGCTCATTCTAAAATTATTGATTCGGATGTTAAGTTAGTTGATTTACAAATCAAAAAAGATAAGATTGAAGTTGAACTTAATTTAAAACCAAAAGAAAAACCACCTGAGATTGGTGTAAAAGATGTATCTGGTGGAACCGGAGTAAGTATGTCCCGGAATGAACTACTAGCCTTACGTAAACAGAATAATAAATAAATTAAACTACTGTGACACGGAGTTATTATGAATAAACTACAAAAAATCTTAACATCAATCACACCGGAATATGAATACCGTGTGAAATTTGCGATGGAGCCTACCAAAGACGATATGGCAAAAATTTCTGCTCGTCTCACTGATCGCTATGATGCAGTTGAGATTGGCCCACTAACTAAATTAATTTTCCAAGACCGACCACTAGACTTTTATGAGTTAGATTGCGGTGAAGTTTGGATGTTTGATTTTACCTGTAATCGTGGTGTACAAACTGAAGTACTCCGTTATGAAATTGGTAACCTATTAAAATGGACGGAGGCTTATATCAAAGTTCGTGGTAAAGATGAGCCAATTGAAATTGAACGCGAAGAAGAACAGGATATCGACTTTGACGAATACGAAACTGCACTTGGACAACCATTTGGTCAATCAGAACCTGATGCGGCTGAATTAGCTGGTCAAGAACGTGCAGATAAAGCAGTTGAAGATGGATTAGAAAATCTACGTAAAGTAAAAACCAATGATAAATTTGCCAAGTACTTATCTGCTGGCTTTAACACTAAAAAGGATTAATTGATGAGTATGTTAGAAGAAATGTTTGATGGTAATAGACGCCATACAATTAATGAACGTCCATATTCAAGAACTCAATCTGCTATTGACTCCGCAAAGGGTAAAGTTAAAGGTGCATTTGGTTCTGGACAAATTGAACAAGGTGCTGCTGAAGTCGGTGCTGAAGCGAATAAGCTATGGATGGATTTCAAGCGTTACATTGGGCGTAAATATGGTAAAGCACAAGCAACGGTTCCGTATGCCGACGTTGCTGAGTTTTTCAAAGGAAACAAATTAGACCCAAAATTCTTGGGTAATAATACACGTAGGGGTTTCACTCCTAAAGATGTTGGTCAAGCTCTATTAGCTGCTGTTCGTGAATATATGAATGAATTCGGCAATCAAGAAGAACAACCAGAACAACAACCACCGACACCGGGCCAACCACAAGGTCAGCCACAAGGACAACCTCAACCTGCACCACAGCCACAAAGTGGTTTAGCTGGAATTCTATCTGGTTTGAGTTCCGCAGAGCGTGAACAACTTCTACGTCTATTAAGTTAATAGGAGAATCAAAATGCTAAATTACTTCGGTAACAACAATATAGTTCCGAACGGCTATGTTTACACTTCACATACTGGCTCAAAGTATGTATTCTTAGAAGGGTTATGGTTTGATAACTCAAACGATAAGATGATTGATCCATCTAAGTACACAAATATGTACTTAAGTGCTCAGAAACAAATAGTCGAACATAATTCAAGTTCTGATATGAAAATTGGACAAGTGTACATCAGTGAAGGTAAAGAATTAACTTTCATCGGTGCTGGTAAATTTACCCACAACGGTAATGTTATTGCTGAACGCGTTAGCATTATGGAAGACTCCCAGCCTAAAGAAGCTCCTAATGGTTTTGTTTATACTTCAGGTAAAGGTAAACAGTACTATAAAAAAGGTGGCGAATGGTATATCGCTGGTTCCAAAAGTAAAGTAAATTCAAGTGCTGCTCGTCCACTAGAACAAGCTGCCATTAAGAAAATTAACGACCTAAACGCTTCAAGCGATTTAAAGATTGGAAAAAGTACTTGGACTTCTGGTAGCGGAAAAGAATACACCTATGTTGGTGATGACCGTTTCATTAGTGCTGATGGTAAGATGTTACCTAAAAGCATGGCAGCTAAAGTTCGTGATGAACTAACTGCTAAGAAAGATGATCACACAGAAGAAAACAGCGAGATTAAGGATAAAGTAGATACTGATATTGATGATACAAGTACTGCAACACCCGAAGACCGCAAAGAAGAAGAAAAACAAGATCAAGAGCAAGCCATAGATGACCATGATGCAAAAGAAGATGAACATGGTGAAGGTGAAGACAAGATCAAGAGTATTGCTGATAAAATCAAAGCAACCGACCCAACAACAGCAAGGAAGATTACAGTACTGTTAACTCGTGCTGACAAACTCTCTTTAATGGCTGCTGACATTATTCTCTCTGGTGAGGTTGATAAAGTTAAGCAGATTCTACAAACATTAAATAATAGAGATGAATAATCACAAGGATTGAATTATGACTAAAAAAATTAATGAAGCATCAATCAAGGTTGATGTTAACGGCTTAGAATCAGCAGATTTTGAAACTCTATCCCGTATGCTTGCTCTAGCGGGACAAGCTGAAAGTAATACTGGTTCCGTATCTGGTCCTAGTACTGGTGGTCTTCCACCACTAAAACCAATGGATTTTGATAGTATTGGTGGTTCAGAAGAAACTCAACCTATTATGGACCCTGCTGATGCTATGTCAGCAGATAGTCCTGCTGATGGTGCTGCTGATCTAGGTGCAGCTATTGATGATTTAGCAGGTACTGTGTCTGATTTTGGTGCTGATGCAGAAGAAGCTGAAATGGGTCTTGACATGGACGGTGGTCCTAGTGTAGAATCTGAATCTGATTTCGAAGATGAAGGACTAGCTGATGATATCAGCATGGAACTTGATGATGATGGTGAAGATTTCGATATGAACAGTATGTCTGGTCTTGCAAATATGGTAGAATCACTATTCTTTGAAGATGATTCCGCAGCAGAAGATGTTGTAGATACTGATGAAGAAGAAGACACCGATTTGGATGATGCCGAAGAAGAAGCGGCTGCTTCCGAATTGGATGAAGGACAAATCCTTCCAGATCTTTCACTAGATGAAGATTCATCACAAGATGAACTTGATAATGCACATGGTCCATATCGTTCAGAAGCTGGTGCTCGCGATGACGCAGAAGCATCCGTTGGTGGTGATTTCGTTATTATTCCATCAAGAGATGGATATTACTGGAAACAGAAAGAAGCTGATGGAAGCCAAATGGTTGGACCTTATCAATCTGAAGCTGGTGCACGTGCTGATGCTGAAGCCAAGCTAGGTACTCTAGATTTCTTCATTCACCGTCGTCCTGATGGATATTACTATTCTAAAAATCAGAGTGGTCAAGGTATGTTTGAAAGTGCTGATGGTAAACTAAATGGTCCTTTCCAAACGGAACGTCAAGCAGTTGAAGATGGACAATCCAGTACTAATGGTATTGAGGGTGACCATTTCATTGTTGTACCACAAGGTAATGCATATTACTGGAAACGTGTTATGCAAGAAGAACTTCAGAATGAACCTGAACCACATTTTGCTGATACTGATGGTATTGAAAATTCCCGTCACAATTATCGTCATAAGCGTACTGCTTTGGGTGACAACCCACTTCTACACAATGTTCGTGAATCAGAAGAAGTAGATGCTGACAATGATAAAGAAGATGATAACGACGATGAAGATGTTGAAGATATCTGCGAAAGTCTAAATGCAGCATATGCAAAGTTCATCGGAGGTCTAAATGGCAAATAATTACCGTGAACTCTATGAAAGTATTGATGCGATTCTAGACGAAGAAGAAAAAGATGACGTTGAAGTTGAAATAAATGTTGACAGCGGCGACGATGATGAAGTAGAATATGACTCATCAGAAGAACACGAGGAAGCGGAGGAATCTGCTTCCCCTCAAGAACTACTAAAAGATATTGTTGGATGTTTAGCTCACTGCACCGAGAAACTAGCAGCGGACGAAATGGAAGACATTGGTGAATTTGTAGAAAAATTGAAAAAAGTACGTGACATTCTAGCAGAACCAGAGCATACTGATGAAGTTGTCAAAGAAGACGCTTTTACTGATGATTCTTATGGTGCTGGTGGTATGGGTCCACGTATTGGTAAAGATGGTGTGCAAGATTATTCAAATCCTAATGGACAATCTTATGCAGCAAGAAAAGGTTTTACAGGATTGTAAAATGATCCCAAAGACCAACAGCACTGAATATCAAAATGAAGTACTGGGGAAAATAAGAGATGTATATGAAAGCGAAGCTGAAATTACAGATCGAATGCTCCTTATGTCCATTTTCGAGAACTTCAGGACTGGTGGCGGCCTAAGACTTAGCAAATTCGGATTTGATTTGTGTAATGAACACGACTTATACGAATTTGTTAAGATTCCCATGAAACGGGAAGATAGAAACTCGGTAGTCTATACATCAATGGATCGCATCAGCACTAGTCCGTATTATATCAGTGGTTTTGATATATACATCTCGGACATGATGGTAGTTACGCAGTTGACATTTTGCAACGATAACTTCCAGCAACTCTTTGCGACTTATATGTAAAAAGATTTAAAAAACTTGGGACAAAACGAAAACCTTGTGATATAATAAACGCATGTTAAGAAACACAGTATGGAACACGACAAGACACTAGTAGTTAGAAGTAACACAGTGTCTTTTCTTTTGCTCAAGGATTGAGTGATACCAACCTATTTTTATAACCTAATGAGGAAATATATCAATGAGCAAATCTAACGATCTACTAAACATGACTCTATCCCCAAAACAAACTCTAGTTGCAATGTCGGTTGCTGATAAGGTTCGTGATAGTCTAATGATCTGGGGTGCTCCGGGCATTGGTAAGTCTGCTGTAGCCCTACAGTATGCTAACAAGATGTACCCACTACGCAAAGATAATCTAGCTAAACTAGAATTCATGCGTACCCAAATCGAAGAAGAACAAGACGCAGCACAGAAAGCTCAACTACAACGTGAGTACAAAGCATTCGATGCTAAACTAATCGATCAAGATTGTAACTTCATTGACTTCCGTCTATCACAAATTGACCCAACCGACCTACGTGGTATTCCAGTACCAGAGAAAGTATATATTGGAATTGATGGTAAGACGCTAATCGAGTCGGACCTAAAAGAAGTCAAAGAGTACATCGCAGAAACCGCAGTTGTGTGGGCCGCACCAAAAGTACTAAAACTTGACAAAAACTGGAAAGGTGTTATTCTATTTGACGAAATCAACTCAGCGATGCCAATCGTTCAGGCAGCTTCTTATCAGCTAATCCTAGACCGTTGCGTTGGTGAGATGAAGCTACCAGATAGCTGCCTAATTCTAGCTGCTGGTAACCGTGAGAATGATGGTGGTGTTACTTTCACCCTAGCAACTCCACTACGTGACCGCATGACTCACATTGAAATGGAGCCTAACCATCAGGATTGGATTGATGACTATGCAATCGGTAAGCGTCTAAATGCAGCAACCGTAGCATTTATCAACAACACAGGGTCTAAGTATTTCAACACACTAAGCCCTAACGATCCTTCGCATTCTGGTGGTACTTCCCCACGTTCTTGGGAACGTGTATCTCAGTATGAAGATCTAAACGATGGTTCTATCGACAAAGCGGTATACCGTGCTCTAATCGCGGGTCGTATTGGTGAGGGTGCAGCGACTGTATACATCGAATACGTAGAAAACGTATCTAAACTACCTGATACCATGAAGATTCTAAGTGGTGAAATCAAAGAACTAGACAAAAATCTAGATATTTCTGCGAACTACTTCGTATCTCTAAACCTAGTGTATAAGATCATTGATCTATACCAACAAAAGCAAGAGAAGAAAATTGAAGTTGATGAGTGGTCTCGTCTAGCGAATAATTTCATCATCTTCCTAGAGAATAACTTCTCTGAATACTACGCTGAACTAGCAGTGCTAGCAATTCGTACACTAACGCAAGCACGGGTCCAACTATCTTACAAAGAAGTCCCGGCGTTCCAAGACTTTGTGAAACGTTATCAAGATCTAGTACGCCGTGCTCGCACTCTAGGCTAAGATTACCAATGGGGATGGCACATGCCATCCTCTCTTTTAATCCACATATAAATGAGGAATTTGATATGAGTCCTGAAAGAAATAACGAAGTTTCCCCTGAAGTTGCCAAAGAATGTATCAATCGTATGATTTTGGCCCGTACATCTCTAATGTTAGGTCATCCATTCTTTGGTGTATTAGCATCTCGGCTGCGTCCAGTACCTAACAATACATGGTGCCGTACAATGGCAGTTGATGGAAAACACTTGTTCTATAATGTTGAATTTGTAATGGGGATTCAAGATGAATCCAAACGTGATGAATACGAACAAAAGCTACGTGATGCGATTCCAGATATTACCGACGCTCAAATCGCAGAGTCAACCAACGGGCTAACTGATCAGAATCTCATTGCCGTCATTTGTCATGAAATTTTACACTGTGCTTATGATCACTTCTTGCGTCGTGGTAACCGAGATCCTAAAGCATGGAACGTTGCTGCTGACTATGCCATCAACCAAATGCTGGTTCGTGATAAAATTGGTCAAATTTGTGATAACTGGCTATATGACAAGAAGTTTGACGGCATGACTGCTGAAGAAATCTACGCTAAACTTCTAGAAGAAGCTCAACAAAAAGGCGAATGTGGAGACAGTGATGAAGGTGAAGGTGAAGACGGCGAAGGTCAAGCTGGCTCTGGTAAAGGTAAAGGTGAATTCCGTGGTACCTTTGGTGGCGGCACCGTAGACCAGCACGACATTCCAGATGAAGGTCAACCAAAAGATGCAGATGGCAACCCTATTGATAGTGAAAAACGTCGTGAGTACATGGAAGACTTCAAAACTGCAATGATGAATGCTGCTCGTGCTGGGTCAGCACCTGCTGAAATTCAACGCATGATCAAAGACTTTCAAGAGCCTAAGATCGATTGGCGTTCTAAGTTAGCTCGTACACTACGTTCTTGGATGAAAAGTGATTCCTCATTCATGACTCCTAGCCGTCGCTCTTGGTCTTCTGGATTTGGTAACAGTGGGTCTTTTTATGGTAACCCAATCTTTCCGGGCCTAAAGCCAGATGAAGATATTGACATTGCAATTGCACTAGATGCATCTGGATCCATCAGTACTGAAATGTTAAAAGACTTCATCGGGGAAGTAATAGGTATTACTAAGCAATTCAAACAGTATAAGATTCGTATTATGACATTCGATACCCAAGTCTATACCGTAAAAGATTACAAAACTGGTGATGAGAAGAAAATTCTAGAATATCCCGTGCACGGCGGCGGCGGAACTGACTTCCAAGCAGTATGGGAACACATGAAACAGGACGATTATAAGCCAAAACAACTAATCATGTTCACTGATGGTGAACCTTGGAACTCATGGGGTGACCCGGACTACTGTAAAACTCTCTTTGTGATTCACTCGAATCCTAATAAAGAAGCACCTTTTGGTGAAACAGTTCACTATGAATGGGAAGCAAAGAACTCACCAGCTCGTCGGTAACTAAATAAAAGACACATTTTATGTGTCTTTTAATTTTTTCGGGACAAACCAATAAAAATGTGATATAATATGTTGTAAGTAAAAATAATACATGGAGTGTATAAAAAATATGAGTACTGAAAATAAACAAGACATTGCAATCGATATCGTTGATATTATCAATGCTGCCCAAATAATGGAACAAGCTGTAAAAAACAATGCGTTCAGTGTTGAACAACTAGTAGATGTGGCCCCAGTTGTATCTCGTTTCATTGCAGTTTCTAACCAACTAATTGAACAGCACAATAAAGCGATTGAAGCAGAAGAAGCGGCGGCAGAGCGTCCACAACCCGAAGATAAAGGGGAGTAATAATTATGGCTATTACTCGACACTGTGGTGTGGTTCGTGCAACTGGTTCTCGTGTGTTTGTCGTATGGCGTCAACTACCCGACCAACCAAAACACTGCTTGGTAATTTACCAAGATTCCTTGCCAGAGCAATATGCTTTTGCTGTGCAAGAACTGGTTCTTGGTAGAGGACAATCTTCACTGGATCTATGGGATGTTATGGATAAAATTGGAGTATTAGATGGACGTAAAATGCTCGATGTTCTTCATAACTTGAGCTATCTTCGCAAGCTAGCTACTACTGATATCGATATGCATATTGGTAATGGTTCTAAAATTGCATTAGATCTACTAAATGACCAACTTTCCGAACATAAAGTACATACCGATGGTAAAGTCAAAGAATACAATCCATTTGACAAACAACCTACTGACTTCCATGAAAGTGATGGTATCGTTTCTAAACTACTATCTGATGCTGCTCAATATGAGCAACTAGCAAAAGAAACGTATGAGCGTGCTTATGCATTGGACCCATCGAGGCGTCCGCAAGCAGTTTCAATCGAAGCTGATCCAAATCAGCCATTTACGATCAGTATTCCGCAAGGAACTTCGCAAGCAAAAGCAATTGAGATTCTAAAAAAAGCACTAAAAGAGCAAAATAAATGACAATAGATGAATTGGCAAGTTTACTTGCCGATTTCCAAGATGTATGTTATAGTGGCGGGGCAGCAGGAGCTGACCGCCTTTTTGGTTTGTGGGCTACAGCAAATGGTCAACATGAAATCCATCTTTCATTCAAGAAACACAAACACCATGTAACTGAAGAGACAATTTTGGAATTACCACAAAGTATCCTTTCTGATAAATCAGTACAGGATAAATTACGTAAAGCAAACAACACACTAAATCGCAAAATCCCAGAAATTGGGTCTTACGTTTACAACTTACTAGCACGTAATGCTTTTCAAGTTATAGTAACGGAGAGAGTATATGCACTAGCTAAAATAGTGGCACCTGATCAAATCGACGGAGGAACTGCATGGGCTATTCAAATGTTTATAGATACTCGTGTGGCACCTGAGATTTACGTTTATAATCTATTAGATAATAAACCTTATATATACGATTACATAACGGGGGTGTACAAAGAAGTCATCACTGTTCCTACCCCACATGGCAAATGGACGGGGATTGGTTCACGTTCTGCAACAAAGATTGATATGGATAGTTTTACTACATATTTCAAGTGAGGATGGTTATGTATGATAATACAGAGGACTACGATAGTGGTTGGGAAGCTGGCTATGAAGCCGGGAAAGAAGCGACATACGATGATGCCTATAAAGATGGTGAAGAATATGGCTACAAGGATGGTCATGAAGCTGGTATGATTACTGGCAGAGATGAAGGTTATGAATCTGGAAAAGAAGATGGCGTGCGAGAAGCAAGAGAAGAACTTGAAAATGTTATTGACAACTTAAAACAAGAAATATTCTCATATCGCTCGATGATTCGAACCATGAAAGAACAAATAAAAGATCTAAGGACAGAGAATGCAACAATTACACGAACTATATCAAAAAATACTTGAGACTGGAACTTACAGTGATGATCGTACCGGTACAGGAACAATTAAACTGCTTGGACAACAAATGAGGTTTAATTTACAAGACGGGTTTCCCGCGACGACCACTAAACGTCTAGCATGGAAAGCTATGACTTCTGAATTATTATGGTTCCTTGAAGGTTCACAAGATGAGAGACGATTGTGTGAAATTCTTCACGGTACCCGTGATGAATCTAAGAGAACTATTTGGACTGACAATTATGAAAATCAAGCACGTGCATTAGGGTATAATTGCGGAAAACTCGGCCCAGTATACGGTAAGCAATGGCGTGAATGGGAAGATGTTGTTATTCTTCCGGGTATTTATTCTGAAGTTGTGAAGCATACAGAATTAGGTTATAATCTAGTTGAACGTACTGAAAGTGGTATGTACATCATGAAGCGTCAAATTGACCAAATTGCTTGCTTGATCGATGGTTTGAAAAACAACCCCAACAGCCGTAGACACATTCTATCTGCGTGGAACGTTGGAGATCTAGATAAGATGGCACTCCCACCATGCCATAGCTTCTCACAGTTTTTTGTGGTTGATGGAAAACTATCCTGTACTCTATATCAGCGTTCATGTGATACATTCCTTGGACTTCCATTTAACATTGCAAGTTACTCTCTACTAACACACATGTTAGCTCAAGTTTGTGGTCTAGATGTTGGTGAGTTCATTTGGATTGGTGGTGATTGTCATATCTATCAAAACCACGTCGAACAAGTTAAAGAGCAATTAGCTCGTACTCCAAAAGAGTTACCTACTCTTTTCATTGACAAAACAATTACCGACATTGATTGCTTTACTATGGATTCGTTTAAACTCGTGAACTACAATCCCGATGGTATAATTAAAGCACCTATGGCAATATAAAAAAAAGGAGCCAACTGGCTCCTTTTTTATACTCCTACTATACATCTACCAACGAATCTCATATCAGGAATCATCGGAACTTGCAATATTATTTTATCTATTTGTATTGACATATTTTCAACTTCCACGGTTTCATATGACCCAGTGGAAATTAATTCTTGAACTTGAACCGATTTGGGTTCATCAACTGGTATAGTCATTTCATAATTAATACCATCACTTGCAGGAACCCATGAAGTTAACGATGAAATCGTCACAGTTTCCGATCCACTAATTCTTTTCCATTTTCCTGAAATTTTCTGTATTAGCGTGTTGAAATCAGGACTAAATGCTAACATTCCATCTTCGCCTTTTGTATTATCCACTGGTTTTAAAAATGGCGGTCTAAACCCAATTTCAGTTAGTTTTGATTCCCCATTACTTCCAGTTGCAGAAGGCACTTGTGGATAGAATAATAATTCGTTTTCACCTAAGCGAATAACTTCTTTAGCATTAGCTGACGCAGAAAATTCCCCAGTGGTTCCAGCACGGTGAAATAAACCCGTTTTATTATCTGACCATTTAGATGGATCTTGTCCGGGATTAGAGGTGGGATCAAATGGGTTAGTGTTAAATGTAATTGATGGTTCTGCCGCAGTTCCATATGTTACTGCCAGCCTTCCTTTTCCAATAGAACCATCATTATACATAGAATCCCCGTTTCTACGTAATCCTTCCAATACAATAGCATCGATAGCTGATTGAACGGTATTAATGCTAGATGTGAATTTTCTATTGTTGGAAATTAAAAACGAATCGTCATATAGAACCGAAGAAGCACTCATGTTTATTAGGTTTTGTCGTAGCATTTGCCATTTGCCACCAGTACTGATGATCCAATCTCCGTCTCTTAATCCAGGATCATCAGATGAAGATGTACCAGAAAACGGATTAGTTAATTGTTCATCGGTTGCTAATGATTTCAAACCATCATGACCGCTTGATGGTATTTGTGAGGTATCTATTCTCGCATATGCGGAATCCACACTCTTGACACCAGCGGTGTTGGTTGAAAAATAATATTTTATTTGAATCCAGTCCCCATCCCCTGACGGATTAGTTGGTGTAAAGATTACAGGAGAAGATGTGGGATTTGATGCAATTAAATGATTGGTTGCTGTATTAATAATACCACGGATGATATAATAATTACCAGAATTGTCAGAATCAGCCGCTGGTAGATTATCATATACTGACAAACTTGATGGTGGATCAACATCATCTGAAATTGGGTTATATGTACCTTTATATGTCATCCCGGCAGTTAACGATTCTGGTAAATTTGCAATAGATATTTTACCGGATGCATCTAATTGAACAAATCTTCGATATTCAGCATTGGTAGACCCAATTATATCAATAGCTCCTTCGAATGATTGCCATTCTTTGTTATAGCGAATCATACCATTTCTGATTGGATCTAGGGTTGTTTTTGTTGGTGCTTTTGGTAATTCCAAAAATGCATTACTATCAATAATTACACCATTGGCACCCTTAATTCTTTGTATACTTGTCATAAGAAATCCTCGGATATACTAATATATAACTTATTTACCGTAAAAAACCTAAAAATAAAAGTAATAAAAAAAGCCACCAAGGTGGCTTTGTTTTGTTATAAAAATGTTTTCCATACATCTTGGTCTTTGAAGAATATTTTTAGAATATTATTACTATCGACCTGAATATATATATTACCATTTTTACCGAGATCATTTTCAGGTATAGTAGTACCTGA
>OBJT01000164.1_pt1 | contig 17412 bp, 16 predicted proteins | sample 1519861 | NCBI WGS metagenome assembly OBJT01 (sample SAMN02401118, study PRJEB22541) | soil metagenome, isolate JX
GGCACTGATTTACTGATCTATAGTAAAGAAAACTGATATAAATCATAAACCCATCACCTAAGATTATTCTTAGGTGATGGGCACATAAGAAGTGCGCCCATTCGCGGCTTTTGAATAAATTTGGATTTAATCGATAAATGTGTCACCAGGTGGAAAAGCACTGACCTTGGATAATCAGTAAGGAATGATTATGAAACTCAAGCTTTTTCTTTTGGCTTCCAGCCTAACCATGGCGTTGCCTGTTACGACTTATGCAGCGTCAACCACCGGGACCATTGCCGCAACCCTGACGTTGACCACTGGTTGTTTGGTCAATGGCCAGTCTGCCACGACCGGCGTTAACTTCGGTAGCCTGAACTTCGGAACCAGTGCCGCCACCTTTGATTCATTAGGTGCCACCTTGGTGGGCTCATCCGGTAACGGTATCTATGTGCGCTGCACCACGGGTCAAACCTTTAATGTACAGGTGACAGGCAGTAACACAGCACCTGCGACCGTCTACGGTACGGCCAGTACGCAGCCTCGCTACCTCCGTCTCGGGTCAGATAATACACAGGGCATCGCTTATACCATCTACAGTGACGCCGCCTACACCACCGCTATCGCCAATAACACCAATATTGCGCCCAGTGGTACCACGGACGAGACACTGGGTACCAACTACGCTATCTATGGCCGCATCGTGGGTGGCGGTTACAACCCGATAATTCCAGCAGGTACCTACACGGATACCATTAACGTCTCTGTGAATTACTGATTTGGTCTATTGGAGTTAACCAGTGGCGTTAATCCGTCTGCGTTATACGCTGACCGTGATTCTGCTGCTGTGCAGTGCATCGGCCTGGGGGCTGCCGACGGCATCCTTCCAGGTCTCTGCCTCCATCGTAGCGGGATGCGTGGTCTCAGGCACGAATACCGGTGTGTTTGGTACGCTTGATTTTGGTACTCAATCGGGTGTTTCCAGTAGCAGTGTCAGTGCCAGTTATGTGCAAAGCACCACGATCACGCTCGCCTGTACACCCGGCACCAGCCTGAGCATGATGATTAATGGCGGGAGTAACTACACCACGACACGGAATCTAAAACAGGCAACGTTTGGTAATACCGTCGCTTATTACCTCTACTCTAATGCCGCCCGGACGACGGCCATCCCTGTCAATCAGGCCGTCGCATTGACCTACAGCAATGCCAATAACATTACGTTGCCTATTTATGGTCGGTTGCAATTGCCAGGCCCTACGCGCGCAGGGAGTTACACCGATACGCTCACCGTGACCCTGAGTTGGTAACGGATTTATTGATGAAGGATTCTGACTATGAGATCGCTCTCCCTCCTCTTCCTCGTTTTTCTGGCTCCATTGATGCCGCTGGCGCACGCCGCTAACTCGGTCATGATTTGGCCGATTGACCCCGTGATCAACCCCGACGATAAAGCCACTGAACTGTGGCTGGAGAATCGTGGAAATGCCACCACGATGATGCAGATCAGGGTGTTTAGCTGGCAGCAGGTGAATGGCCATGATCAGTATCAGACACAGCAGCTGGTTGCCGCCAGCCCGCCGATGGTGCGTATTGATGCAGGCCAGAAGCAATTGATTCGCCTGATAAAGCTGTCACCAGTGCCTGCGGGCAAGGAGCAGGCTTATCGTGTGGTTTTGGATGAAATCCCTACGCCCAAAACACCTTCGCCTAATCAGGCAGGGCTCAATTTTCAAATGCGCTATTCAGTGCCACTTTTTACCTATGGCAATGGCATCACCGCCGAAAGCGCAAAACCACAGCTGAGCTGGAAACAAGTGACTCAGGACGGTAAGCGCTGGTTGCAGATCACCAACCAAGGTGATGGACATGCTCGCCTGAGTAATCTCAGCATTGGTGGCCGTGGGCAAGGTCAGGGCTTATTTGGCTATGTCCTGGCACACGGAAGCAATCGCTGGCCGCTGAGTACCGCCGTCAGTGGGGAATTGCAAACAGAAGTGAATAAAGGGCACTGGCGTGGTAACGCCAGCCAGTAAGCGCTGACCGATGCGGCCACTTCCTACTCCCTGCGCATTCGCCGTTGGTGGCGTTTTGTGTTGCCTGTCGCCCGCGGCCGCGCTGGCAGAGTCTTATTCGGAACTGCCCCCGCCCCCTACGTTGGAAAATAATGCCAGTGGGCAACAGCTGCTGCTGGAGCTAGTGGTAAACCAGCAAGCGCGTGGCCAGATTGTCCCGGTCAATTTACGCAATGGGGATTACTGGGTGCGCAGTGCCGACCTGCAACAAGCGGGAATACCGACAGAGAAGCTGAATGGGCAACAGATTGATGTGAACCAACTTCCGGGTAGCCAAGTGGAGTATGACAATCAGCGCCAGCGGTTATTGCTGAGCGTGCCTGCCAGTTGGCTACCTAATCAGAATCTGGGAGGGGCCACCAATGGCCCTCGCTATCCAGGACGGAGCAGCAGTGGTCTGCTGTTTAACTATGACCTCTACGCGACGCGAACCGGTTCAGCGGGTTCACGCCTTTCTGGCTGGAATGAGCTGCGCTACTTTGGCAATCAGGGGCAAATCGCCACGACCGGCGTCTGGCAGCAGCAGTTAGAGGGCGAAGCCATTGGTCAGAACAAAGGCTACATCCGCTACGACACGTGGTGGAGCAATGAGGATGAGAACAACGTCGTCAGCTGGCGTTTAGGAGATTTAACCACCGATGCACTTGGCTGGAGTAACAGTGTCCGCCTGGGCGGCATACAGTTTGGTCGTGACTTTGGCCTGCGCCCCGATTTAATCACCTACCCGCTTCCGGCGTTTTCCGGACAGGCCGCTGTCCCCTCAACGGTTGACCTGTTTATTAATGGCTATCGCTCTAGTCAAAATCAGGTGCAGGCAGGGCCGTGGTCCATCACGAATGTTCCCTTCGTCAACGGTGCGGGCGAGGCGGTGGTCACCACAACAGATGCCCTCGGCCGACAGGTCACCACCACGTTGCCGTTTTACGTGGCCAGCACGCTGCTGAAAAGTGGGCTATCAGACTACTCGATAGCCGCCGGTGCGCTGCGCCAAAATTACGGTTTTGAAAGCTTCGACTATGGCGCCGCCGCCGCCAGCGGCTCATATCGTTATGGCCTGACAGACTGGCTTACCGTAGAAGGCCATGCAGAAGGCAGCGACAGACTTGCAACGGGTGGCGTCGGCAGCGTGGTGCGCCTTGGTAGCTTGGGCGTGGTCAACGGTTCAGTGGCAAAGAGCCAGATGTCGAGCCAGCCTGGTACGCAGTACAGCTGGGGGTATCAGTACAATAATTCCTGGTTCAATATAGGGATGCAACAAACCTTGCGCAGCAGCCAGTATGGCGATCTCGCCCTCGCCAGCAGCCAAGGCTATGACAGCACCAATAACAGTTACACCCTCGCACGACGCAGCAGTCAGTATAACGCCAGCGTATCGCTGGCCGATTATGGCAGTCTTGGCGCAGCCTATATCGATATCTCATCCTCCGATGGTGAACGTACCCGGTTATGGAACCTCTCATGGAGTAAGAATCTCTGGGGTAACAGTAGCCTGTACGTCTCTGCCAGCCGCGATCAAAGCAGCGGTGAATGGAGTGGTGCCATTTCTCTGATGATTCCATTTGGGGAGCGCTCGTCGGCTTCCTTCAGTGTTGAACGTGACCAACAAGGTGGCAGCGCGCAGCGCGTTTCAGTGTCACGCGCCATGCCAACCGACGGCGGCTTCTCCGCTGACGCTTCATGGGCTAACCAGAGCAGCGACAGCGGGCAGTATCGTCAGGCGAGCTTGCGCTGGCGCAACAATAAAATTGATACCTCGGCGGGCTTCTATGGCGACGATACCTACAGCACGCAATGGGCCGATGTGACCGGTTCACTGGTGATGATGGATGGCGGAATTTTTGCCGCCAACAGCATCAATGATGCCTTTGTGCTGGTTAAAACTGACTATCCCGACGTCACCGTGCGCTACGAAAACCAGTCAATGGGGCGCACCGACAAGCAAGGTTATTTGCTGGTGCCATCAATCAGCAGTTATTACGCGGCGAAATACGATATCGACACACTGGATCTGCCGGCCGATATGACCGCGCCCAGAGTGGAGCAGCGATTTGCTGTCAAACGCCAGAGCGGTTATCTGCTTAACTTCCCCGTTGAGCGCTTGCGTTCCGCCAGCGTGATTTTGCATGACCAGACCGGTAAACCTCTGCCGCTCTCTAGCCAGGTGCTGCGTGCCAATCATGGCACCGAATACATTGGTTGGGATGGCATTATCTGGATGGAAGATCTCGCGGCACATAATCCAATGCAGGTTGTCACACCGGATGGACGAAGCTGCGAGGCCACGTTAGAGATAGAGAACGGGCAGCCGAAAGCGCTGCAAACTTATGGTCCATTGACGTGTTCATTACCGCCGCTGCCCGTTGGCGCGGCGGTGCCATCGAGCGCTGATGCTGAAGCTGGAATATCACCATGAAAAAGATGACGCTGTTGCTGATACTGTTATTTTGCCCTGCGTTAAGCTATGCCGCCTGCACGACAGCGCAGGCAACGGCAACGTTTCCGGCAGTCAGCACGCTCACGGCAGCTTCGACAGTGGGTAATAGCTCTACCACCACCTATGTTAACTGTGGTGCGTCACTGCTAACACTAGGTGCAGATAACTACATCGCCTATCAATTCAGTACGGCCACCAATCTTTCAGGCACACGCGCCACGCTGAAGAAAGACACCACCACAGATAATATTCCCGTCAGGATGTGCACCGACAGTGCTTGTACCAATGAGTTAGCCTATGGCGGAACCTATACCTACAACTCGACCGCGCTGGGGGTGCTGTCAGGTGTTGCGGGCAGTCTGAACTTCCCCATCCCACTCTATTTCACCACGGTGACCGGCCAAACCGTGGCCGCGGGCACCTATACCGTTGGGATTACCATCACCGCGACCTATCGCGTTTGCGTCGCTGTGGGTTGCCTGATTGTGCAAACGGGCACGCTCTCTATTCCCGTGACACTTACCCTAGTGCTCAGCAACGATTGCTCAACCATTGCGGCACCGGCCTTGAGCTTTGGCAGCGCCCCCTTAGTCAGCAGCTTTTCAACTGTGAGTCAGACCATCAATGTGACCTGCAGCAAAGGAAGTACCTACACCGTGGGGTTAAGTAATGGCAGTTATTACAGCACCACGCGCAACATGGCCTCGGGCACCAATCGACTGGCTTATGAGATTTACAAAGGAACCAGTGGCACTAACCGCTGGGGGCCGAGCGGCACGGAACGCTGGAGCAGTACTACGGCCACCACACCGGCTACGACCGGTACCGTCAGCGCTTTTACCTACACGGCGCAGATTCTTTCAACACAGCTCACGCCAGCGGCTGGGTCCTACACCGATAACGTGACTGTGGATTTGTCATTTTAATTACAGCGGAGCACTCACAGGCGTACCGGTATGGCGCGCCTGATACTGTTTCACCATACGGCCAATCAATAGCGTACCAATCAATCCGCATACAGCGGCGAATGACAGCCACACGCCGGGCATCGCTTTATCTCCGGTGGCGTGGATCAGATAGCTGGAAATCGCGGGTGTAAAGCCACCAAACAGCGCGGTTGCCAGGCTATAAGCCAATGAAAAGCCCGATGCGCGCACTTCGGCCGGCATGATTTCTGCCAGATAAACCACCATGGCACCGTTATAGCTGGCGTACAGAAACGACAGCCACAGTTCGGCTTCCACCAGGTGTGCGAACGTGGGTGAACCAACCAACCAATGCAGCACCGGCCAGGTGGTTAGGATCATCAGAATGGTGAAGATAATCAGCAGTGGGCGGCGGCCGACGCGGTCAGACAGTGACCCCATGACGGGCAGCCAGATTAAATTGGAGATGCCAACAAACAGCGTCACCATAAAGCTCTGTTCATCACTCATCATCAGCACGGTTTTACCGAACGTCGGGGTAAAGGCCGTGATCATGTAGAACATCACGGTGGTGGTCACCACCATCAACATTCCTGCCAGCACCAATGCCCAGTTCTGTCCCACAGAGCGCATAATCTGCCCCATGGAAGGATGATGCTTACGCTGACTAAAGGCTTCAGTTTCTTCCAGCATGCGACGGATCCAGAACAGGAACGGCACAATCATGCAGCCCACCACGAACGGAATACGCCAACCCCACTCTGTCACGGCGTCCTTCGCCAGCAGATGATTCAGGCCCAGGCCCAGCAGTGCAGCAAAGATGACCGCCACTTGCTGGCTACCAGACTGCCAGCTGACATAGAAACCTTTACGCCCTTTTGGCGCCACTTCCGACAGGTAGACTGACACGCCACCCAACTCGACACCCGCTGAGAAGCCTTGCAGCAGGCGCCCGAGCAGAATCAGAATCGGCGCGGCGGCGCCCAAAGTGGCATAGCCGGGCACTAAGGCAATGGTTAGCGTCCCAACCGCCATCAAGCCCAGCGTCAGCAGCAGCCCTTTACGACGTCCGTGATGGTCAATGTAAGCCCCAAGGATAATCGCGCCAAGCGGGCGCATCAGGAAGCCCGCACCAAAGGTCATCAGCGTGAGCATCAGTGAGGCAAAAGGATCATCTCCGGGGAAAAAGGTTTTGGCGATCGCGGTAGCGTAATAGCCAAACACCATGAAATCGTACATCTCAAGAAAGTTACCACTGGTAACGCTAAAGATAGTTTTGGCACCGCCTTGCGATGGCTTTTGTAAAGATTGACTCGCGCTCATATCGTCCTTCCTGGGTTTTTCTTCCGTTGTAGCGGGTTGCGCCAGGAATAGATGTGATCGCCTTCACCATTGCAGTTTACAAAAGTGAGACCAAAGGTAACAATAAATTAACAAGTTAGCGTTAAGGCAAATAAAAAGGGCCGCTGTAAACAGCGACCCTTGTGAGCAAGAAATGACTGAAGATTAACGCTTCACCGTTTCCATGCCCATCAAACCAATCTTCAAATAACCCGCTTCACGCAGCTGATCCATCACGCTCATCAGCGTTTCATAATCCACTGATTTGTCTGCCTGGAAGAAGATTGTGGTGTCTTTATTGCCTTCAGTTTGGGCCGTCAGCGCATTCACCAGCGTCTCTTTAGTCACCGCATCGTTGCCGATGTAAATCTGCTTATCTTCTTTGATTGACAGATAAACCGGTTTTTCCGGACGCGGTTGCGGTGCACTGGTAGAAGCAGGCAGGTTCACGCGCACATCCACGGTGGCTAATGGCGCGGCGACCATAAAGATGATCAGCAGTACCAACATGACGTCGATAAACGGCGTCACGTTGATTTCATGCATTTCGCCATCGCCTACCGAGTCATCGTTTAAACGCATCGCCATAATACTTATCCTACGCGCAGTTTCTGTGCCGCCGCTGGACGGTTGGCTTCTTTCGCCGTGTCCACGTTGCCGAGATCCAAATCGCGGCTCTGCAGCAGCATCACCTGAGCGGCAACATCACCTAACGAAGCTTTGTAGCTTGCAATCATGCGAGCAAACACGTTGTAAATCACAACCGCTGGGATTGCAGCGACCAGACCGATAGCCGTGGCCAGCAGTGCTTCTGCAATACCTGGCGCCACAACGGCAAGGTTGGTGGTTTGTGTTTTCGCGATACCGATGAAGCTGTTCATGATGCCCCACACGGTACCAAACAGACCGATAAAGGGAGCAACCGAACCGATGGTGGCGAGGAAACCATTGCCGCGACCGGCATGACGGCTAAAGGCCGCAACACGACGATCCAGGCGGAAGCTGGTGCGCTCTTTAATCCCATCAAGATCTTCAGTACCGGCTGAGAGTTCCAGCTCGTTCTGTGCATCGTTCAACAAAACAGCACTGTGGCTGTTGCTGGTGAAGCTTTCAGCGGCGCGGTAAGCATCGTTAAGGGATCGGGCTTCGCCCAGCGCCTGCTGTTCGCGTTTAAGACGACGTTTCGCCCCGCTCAGCTCAGCAAACTTGCCGAAGAAAATCGCCCAAGTGACAACCGACGCCAGTAACAGGCCAATCATCACAATTTTTACCACGATATCGGCATGCTGATACATGCCCCAAACGGAGAGGTCCGTTTGCATCAAATCACTGGCTACCACGCTGCATCTCCAACTTCTGTTGCACAGTTCACGATTGAAGCGCGGATCATAGCAAAAAAATCGACCGAAGTGATAGTAGTTCTCATTACTATTTACAAACGATTAATGCTTATTTTTACATCAACCTATGCTGGTTTTATGGATTTGGTGGCTGATGTTTTACAAATGTGACCTTAGTTGAAAATTTATTAAAACATCGTTTCATAATGTGACGAAATTCATTCAATCAACATTTGACCACTTTTTAGACAGAACAATTTCACTATTCTGAGCCAGCCCTTCCCGATTGTGGTGTGTCTTACACCTCTTAATGATCATCATGCTGGAGCAATAATAATGACGCCTAAAAAACGACGACTCACGATTGCAATCTCTTCTCTGGTTATGCTGCTGGCGAGTGGTGCTCACGCCAAAGTGTTAAAGGTCGCGGAAGTTCAGCCCGCCGGTTATCCCACCGTGGTCGCTCTACAGCATATGGGCGATAAGTTGAAAGAAGCGACACAAGGACGTTTAGAGCTGAAGGTTTACGCTGGCGGCGTGCTGGGTGATGAGGATCAAACGCTGCAGCAGGTTCAGCTTGGCGCGATTGATATGATTCGCGTCTCGCTCGCTCCCGTCACCACCCTCGCCCCTGAAACCAGTGTCTTAACCCTGCCCTATGTTTTTCGCGATGAAGACCATATGCATAAAGTGCTGGATGGCGATGTCGGCAAACAGATTGTCGAAAAATTCGATAACGATCCCCAGACGCGTATGGTGTTCCTCGGCTGGACCGACGCAGGCACACGCAACATGATCACCAAAAAACCCATCACCAAACCCGAAGATTTGCAGGGGATGAAAATTCGTGTGCAGAACAGTGCCATTTCACTCGCCACCCTGAAAGCGATGGGTGCCAATCCTGTGGCAATGGGCGTCAGCGAAGTGTTTAGCGCCATGCAAACCGGCGTGGTTGATGGCACGGAGAACAACCCACCCACCTTTGTCGCACACAACTACCTGCCCGTAGCGAAGTACTACACCCTGAGCGGTCACTTTATTCAGCCGGAGATGATCCTGTTCTCCAAAGCCTCATGGGGACGGCTCTCCGCAGAAGATCAGGCGTTGCTGAAAAAACTTGGTAAAGAAGCGCAGGATGAAGAGCGCCAACTGTGGGCCACTTACACCGCGCAGTCGGTGGAGAAAATGAAAGCCGGCGGCGTGACATTCCAGGACACCAACCGCGACTACTTTATGAAAGCCACACAGCCGGTGCGCGACCAGTTTGGCGGCAATTATCAGGATCTGATGAAACAGATTGCTGATGTGAAATAACCCTCTCAGCGCCGCGCGACCGCGTGGCGCCTTGCTCAGGTAACGAAACATGAATGCATATTCCCGTTTGATGGATGGGCTCTATCTGTTGTGCATGGGCATCGCTGCGGTCGCGCTGTTGATCATGGTCACAGTGATACCCATTGGTATCTTCGCGCGCTATGTGCTGAACGGCGCCCTCTCATGGCCGGAGCCGGTCGCTATCGTCTGCATGATCATCTTTACCTTTATTGGTGCGCCCGTCGGGCTGCGGGCGGGTACACACATTTGTGTCTCAATGGTGACCGATCGCCTTTCCGAAACCGGGCAAAAATGGGCGCAAAGGCTGTGTAACCTGCTGCTGATCGCGGTGTGTTTAATCCTGTTGCAGGCCAGCTACAGCTTGTGCCAAGCCATGTGGATTCAGCCGCTGGCGGCCCTACCTGCCGTGACATATGGGGAGATGTATCTGCCCATTCCCATCGGCGCGCTGTTTACGTTGCTGTTTGTGATTGAGCGAATACTGAATGGCGATCAAAGTCAGCGTCCGCTGGTGACACTGGGCGGCACACACTAAATTCGGAGCACGACAATGGATGCTTTCATTCTGGTTGGTAGTTTGGTGTTGCTGCTGTTGGTCGGCTTTCCGGTGGCCTTTGCCGTAGGATTTGCCGCCTTTATTGGTGCCTGGTGGATTGATTTGCCACTGGAAGCCGTGGTGATTCAGATCACCAACGGGGTCAACAAATTTTCACTCCTCACCATTCCGTTCTTCATTTTGGCCGGGGCGATCATGGCCGAAGGAGGCATTGCCCGACGCCTGGTAAACTTCGCCTATATCTTCGTCGGTTTTATCCGCGGAGGTTTGTCGCTGGTGAACATCGTGGCATCGACATTTTTTGGCGCGATTTCGGGATCGTCAGTGGCCGATACCGCCTCAATCGGATCGGTAATGATCCCGCAAATGGAGCAGAAAGGTTATCCGCGAGATTTCGCCGCCGCCGTGACCGCCAGCGGCTCGGTGCAGGCGGTACTCACGCCGCCTAGCCATAACTCCGTTATCTACTCACTGGCCACCGGCGGCGTAGTGACCATTTCCTCCTTGTTTGTCGCGGGTATTATCCCGGGGCTGATGCTGGGATTCTGTCTGATGGTGATGTGCCTGGCGTTCGCACGTAAGCGTGGTTATCCCAAAGGCGAAGCGATTCCATTGCGCCAGGCGGTGAAAATTTTCTTCGATGCGTTCTGGGGACTCTTCACCATCTTCATTATTTTGGGCGGCATTCTTTCCGGCATTTTTACCGCTTCGGAATCCGCTGCGATTGCCTGCCTGTGGGCATTTTTTGTCACCATGTTTATCTATCGCGATTTCAGATGGAATCAGCTGCATATTCTGGTGTTTCGCACCATCAAAACCGTCACCATTGTGATGGTGCTAATTGCCTTTGCGGCGGGCTTTGGCGCGGTGATGACCTTTATGCAATTGCCAACCATGATCACCGATGCCTTCACCAGCTTCTCTAATAACAAATATGTGATTCTGATGTGCATCAACGTCCTGCTGCTGGTGATCGGCACCTTGATGGACATGGCGCCTATCATTCTGATTTTGACCCCCGTCTTGCTGCCTGTTGCCACCAGCCTAGGCATCGATCCCGTGCACTTTGGTATGATTATGATGACGAACCTTGGTATCGGCCTGATCACCCCGCCGGTCGGCACCGTACTTTTCGTTGCCAGCGCTGTCAGCAAACAGAAAATTGAGCAGGTCGTAACGGCCATGCTGCCGTTCTATGTCACGCTGTTTTTCATCCTGATGCTGATCACCTATGTGCCGGCGCTGTCGCTGTGGCTGCCGCATGTGATGGGTGTGATGTAACGCGAAATCGCAGGGACGCGCTTTTACCCAAGCAATTCATCGACTGACTCTGATAATCCGCAATCAGGATCAACCCAGTGCGCCGTTTCATGGTAACGTGGATGTTTTGTAGCACGTGTCAGGAAAGGCAGTGATGGCAACGAATAAAATTGATACCACGCTGGTTAGCGCGGGACGCAGCAAACGTTACACTCAGGGCTCAGTCAACAGCGTGATTCAACGCGCTTCGTCACTGGTTTTTGACACGGTTGCTGACAAAAAACACGCGACGGCGGGTCGCGCTTCAGGTGAGCTTTTCTATGGTCGTCGCGGTACGCTCACCCATTTCTCGCTGCAAGATGCCATGACCGAACTTGAAGGTGGCGCAGGCTGCGCCCTTTATCCGTGCGGTGCAGCAGCCGTTTCCAATGCCATTCTTTCCTTTGTTGAAGCAGGCGATCACATTCTGGTGAGCGGTGCGGTCTACGAGCCGACGCAGGATTTCTGCACCAAAATCCTCAGCAAACTGAATGTCACTACCACCTTTTTTGATCACTGCATCGGCAGCGAAATCAGTGAACTGATTCAGCCCAATACCCGTGTGGTGTTCCTTGAATCCCCTGCTTCCATCACCATGGAAGTGCAGGATATTCCGGCCATCGTTGCCGCAGTTCGCGCGAAAGCGCCTGACGCCATTATCATGATCGATAATACCTGGGCGGCGGGCGTATTGTTTAACGCGCTGGAGCATGGCATCGATATTTCTATTCAGGCGGGCACCAAATACATCATTGGACACAGCGACGCGATGATTGGTACAGCGGTGGCCAATGAACGCTGCTGGCCGCAGTTGCGCGAGAATTCATACTTGATGGGGCAGATGGTGGACGCCGATACGGCGTATATGGCCAGCCGTGGATTGCGCACGCTCGGCACCCGTTTGCGCCAACACGAAGAGAGTGGCTTACAGGTCGCCGAATGGCTGGCAGCCCAACCGGAAGTGGCGCGCGTCAATCACCCGGCTCTGCCGCAGTGCAAGGGCCATGAATTCTGGCAGCGAGATTTTAACGGCAGCAGCGGGCTGTTTTCCTTCATCTTGCATGAAAAGCTCAGCCGTGAGCAGTTGGCAAATTATCTCGACCATTTCCACCACTTCAGCATGGCTTATTCATGGGGCGGTTATGAATCACTGATTCTGGCCAACCAGCCGGAAGAACTGGCAGAGATTCGCCCAGCAGGTGGTGTTGATTTTTCCGGTACGCTGGTGCGCTTGCACATTGGTCTTGAGCATGTCGATGACTTGCTGAGTGACCTGAAAGCGGGCTTTGCGCGCTTGAAACAGTAAAAAAGATAAACAAAAGCTAAACCGTTCCGTGCCATGCAGGAGAGATCAACAAATGCGATGGCACAGAGGGTTAAAATAGAAGCCTTGTGACTCGATGGGATAGCAGATGGGTGTTTTACATGAGATTGTCCACGCGCTCTGGCATCAGGACTTTGCCGCGCTGGCCAATCCGGATGTCGTGTGGGTTGTTTACGGCGTGATGTTTTTGACGCTGTTTCTGGAAAACGGTTTGCTGCCCGCCTCTTTTCTACCGGGTGACAGCCTGTTGCTGCTCGCGGGTGCCATGATTGCCAAAGGCGTAATGGATTTCGTGCCGACGATGGTGATCCTGACCACCGCCGCCAGTCTGGGATGTTGGTTGAGCTATCTGCAAGGTCGATGGCTCGGCAATACCCGTTTGGTGAAAAGCTGGTTGATGCACCTCCCCGCGCAATATCATCAGCGGGCGTGGAATCTGTTTAACCGTCATGGCCTGATGGCGCTGCTGGTCGGTCGTTTTCTGGCTTTTGTACGCACACTGTTACCGACCATGGCCGGCATTTCTGGCTTGCAGAATGGGCGTTTCCAGCTGTTTAACTGGCTGAGCGGCGCACTGTGGGTCGGTATTGTGGTCGCGATGGGGTACGGTATCAGTCAGGTGCCGTTTATCAAGCGTCACGAAGATCAGGTTATGGCCGTGCTGATGGTGCTGCCGATGGTACTGCTGTTTGTCGGATTAACCGGCAGCATTGTGGTGATTTGGAAAAAGCGCCGTCAGAAAATATCATGATTGATGGGCTTGCCCTTCATCATTGATATTTTCGGTCGCGGCGCGATTTATCGCGCGGGAAGCTTAGACGCGCAATGAATTGCGCCGCAGCACCTTCAGGCGGCGTCAGACGGCAGCGTTTGGCGCACGCGACTGGCCTCTTCTCCCGGCGTTACGCCGAAATAACGTTTAAACTCCCGCGAAAATTGCGATGGACTTTCATATCCCACGCGCACGGCCGCCGCACTGGCCTTCATCCCATCCTGTAACATCATTAATCGTGCCTGGTGCAGGCGATAGCGCTTTAAGTATTGCAGCGGTGAAGTCTGCGTCACGGCTTTGAAGTTGTGGTGGAACGCTGAGACACTCATATTCACTTCCGCTGCCAGCACCTCAACGCTGAGGCTTTCAGCAAAATGATTTTCGATACGACGCAATGCGCGCGCGATCTGACTAAACTGCGTCTGACGGTTGACCAGCGACAGCAGCGCACCGCCAATCGGCCCGGTTAGCACGTAGTAAATCATCTCACGTACCAACTGTGGTCCTAGTACGCGTGCGTCTCGCGGTTTGTTCATCACATCCAGCAGACGTTCAGCCGCGCAGAGCATCTCTTCACTCATAAATGCAGAATGGATACCCGATGTCTGGACCTGCGGCTGAAACTGTTCATCGTCGCCGATATCCATCAACAAATCCTGCAAGCTGGCAGTGTCCACGCTCAGGCACATCCCTGCCAATGGCTCCTGCACCGTGGCGACCGTTTCACACTCGACCGGCAGCGGCACGGTGAGCATCAGGTATTTGGTGGCGTCGTAGTGAAATACCGTGCTGCCGAGATAGCCGGTTTTGCGTCCCTGAAAAAGAATCACAATACCGGGCTGATACATCATGGGCGTTCGCGGCATCGTCTCGCAGGCGTAAATCAGCTTCACATTCTCCACCGCACACAACGGCTGGTGCTGATCGTTAACTAACGTCACCACACGCTGCGCCAACTGGCGGCAAAGGGCATCGTTCGGCATCACTTTCTCTCAGCTCATAAAAAATTCAGTGTGCCGCAATGCTGCTCAAAGCTCCACCACTCAGGAGAATCAGGCAAGATTCTGGCAGAAATGACCAGGGTAAAATGATCACACTGTTGCCACAATGATCCTCCGGTTAAGTTTGTTGACTAGACTTAACGGCAACGCTTTTAACGGTAAGTCACTGCGACAGATAAGGAGTCACTATGGCAGAGCAACCCATTATTAAACTGCACGACGGCAATATGATGCCGCAGCTTGGGCTAGGCGTATGGCAGGCAAGCATTGATGATGCCCGTAACGCGATTGTTGAAGCGTTGAAAGTCGGTTATCGCTCCATTGATACCGCCGCCATTTATAAAAATGAGGAAGCCGTGGGGCAGGCGCTGCAGGAAACCGATGTCGCGCGCGATGATATTTTCATTACCACTAAGCTGTGGAATGACGATCAGCAGAATGGTCAGCAGGCGATTGAAACCAGTCTGAAGAAGTTGCAGTTAGAGAGCGTTGACCTATATCTGATGCACTGGCCGTGCCCGGAAAAGGATCATTACGTTGAAGCCTGGAAAAAGATGATTGAGTTGCAGCAGCAGGGCTTAACCAAGAGCATCGGCGTCTGTAACTTCCATGAAGCACATGTGAAGCGCTTGATCGATGAAACCGGTGTGTCACCTGTGGTCAATCAGATTGAGCTACATCCAATGCTGCAACAGCGCACCCTGCATGCGTGGAATGCGTTGCACCAGATTCAAACCGAATCATGGAGCCCGCTGGCGCAGGGCGGTAAAGGGGTGTTTGATCAGGAGATTATCCGCGAGTTGGCGAAGAAGTACGGCAAAACGCCTGCACAGATTGTGATCCGTTGGCATCTGGACAGCGGATTGGTGGTGATTCCAAAATCCGTGACGCCAGAGCGTATTCGTGAAAACTTCCAGGTGTTTGATTTCAGATTGGAAAAAACAGAAATCAGCGAGATTACCAAACTAGATAGCGGTCATCGTTTGGGGCCTGACCCAGAGACGTTTAACGGTTAAGTCAGTACGGTGCGCATTCATGCGCACCGTTTTCTGACTCACCGCTAACTCAAGGCACCGGATTAACCTGCAACTGCCCCGCCGTACCGCGATCCGCTAATTCCAGCGTCTGGCTATAGTAGACAAACGGGAAGTGATCTGACGAACTCTGCGGGAAACTCACCAACAGCTCGACATCACCGTCCACCCACACCGTATCCTTCCAGCCGCGATCTTCACCCATGGGCTGCGCGCCATTCACGTTTTTCACCAGGAACATCACGCCCTGAATATGCAGCGACTGCGGGCGGTCGGCGTGGATAATCCAGCGCTCGAACGTGCCTTGCTGCACTGTGGTGTCGATACGGTTCATGTCCCACAACGCGCCGTTGATACCCGGTGTGCTGTCGCCGATACGGAATTCGCGTGTGCGCACTGCGACGCCATCCAGAATCTGATCCGCCAGTAAACGCATCGGTAGATTATCCGTGACCAACGGCAGTAAACCGGTCGGGCGGAGGCTCAGCACCAGCGTGTTGGCCAGAATCGACGAGGGCTCAAACAGGCCGCGCAGGCGATCCATTAAACCTGCCGCGGTGCCTGCCGTAATGGAGACTTCATCACCCTGCGACATATCCACCAGCACTTCCCGGCGTTCGCCAGGAGCCAGTGACAGTGTTTGCACGGCAACCGGCGCAGGCAAGAAGCCCTGATCGCTGGCCACAACCGTGAACGGTCGATTGTCTGAGAAACTCAGATCAAAACGGCGCGCGTTCGAGGCATTCAGCAGGCGTAAACGCACCCAGCCGCGAGACACTTCAACGTAGGGATTTTGCACGCCATTGACCAGCAGCGTGTCACCGAGAAAACCGCCTTCGGATGGCGGGTTGTAGACCGGCGTCGCAAAATTATCGAGACGCTTGTCCTGAATAATCAGCGGGAAGTCATCCACGCCGTAATGCTTGGGCAGCGGCAGCGCTTTGCTGACCTCATCCTCAATCAACCACATGCCCGCCAAACCATTGTAGACATGCGGTGCCATACGGTTCGGCGTATTCGCGTGATACCACAGCGTAGCAGCGCCCTGGCGAATTGGCAGCACCGGTGCCCAGTCTACTCCCGCTGACATCATGCGTGGCGCGCCACCCATTAATGCCCCTGGGACTTGTAGCCCGCTGACGGTCATAGCGACCGGTTCGTTGAGCCGATTGCTGTAAATCAGCTTGACGTCATCGCCGCTATAAACACGCACCGTTGGACCCAGGTACAGGCCGTTAATACCCCATACCGGCGCTTTATTACTGTCGCCGCTGAATGACCAATGACTGCGTTGCAGCGTCAGAAACAGCGGCTGACCACGGCGCGATTCAATCAAAGGTGGAATCGGAAGAGGCACATCGCCCGGCAGTGCCGCAGCGTGAGCGGCATAAGGCATGCTACTTGAAGCCAGCGCAACACCGGCGGAAAGCTGAATAAACTGACGTCTGCTGCAAGACATAAAACTTCAGACCTTTTGAGCGGGGCGTGAAGACGCCGTGTCCATGTTGTTCTTGTAAGTGAGTGATTGCTGTGATGAGCGCGGGGCAGTGTCCCTACCCCGCGGATTGTTAGATTTTACCGTTTTTTTCGCGTTCGGCGACTTCAGCGTTCAATTCTTCTAGCTTAGCAGACATTAATTCACGGCAATGCGTCGCTAGCTTACGCACGGAGGTGCTTTCAAACTGCTTGGTGTCCACGGGAGGCAGCATCTCAACAATCACCAAACCATTATTCCAGCGATTGAGCTTCACTTTACCGTGGGTGTTAGACACCACGACCGGGATGATCGGCACGCCCGCCGCCACCGCTGCGTGGAAGGCACCGGTTTTAAACGGCAGTAAGCCGCGACCACGGCTGCGCGTGCCTTCTGGGAACATCCAGAATGAGATTTTCTTTTTATTAAACTGCGCGACCAGTTCACCGATGGTGCCATGCGCTTTCGCCCGGTTATCACGGTCAATCATCAGATTCCCGGTCAACCAGTACAACTGGCCGA
>OBJT01000165.1_pt1 | contig 17391 bp, 13 predicted proteins | sample 1519861 | NCBI WGS metagenome assembly OBJT01 (sample SAMN02401118, study PRJEB22541) | soil metagenome, isolate JX
ATGGTAAAAAACCTTATAAAAAATATATGAGTTACCAGAACCAGGGCGTGCTTAGGAGTGCGCAAAAAATACACATGGCAAAAACGTGACGCGGGCGTAAGCCCGGCTGATGTCGTTACCCTCTCCCATCCGGACTCTAACCGTCGGCCCCGGAATTACACCGGGTCTGCTGACCTTTCACTTTGCAGCGAAAGCGCTCGCGGGCTTTCAGCCGAAGCTGATTTACCGCCGGTGGGGAATTTCGCCCCGCCCTGAGAATAAGCGAGGTCACTATAACGCCAATCATCTGCATGGGCAATCGACAAAGGCGCAAATGCTTTTGCATTTCCTGCGTTACGGATTTCAGGTTTAACCTTTTCGTTTCTGGCATTACACTTAACGTTTGTTGAGTCAGAACACGCGCTGTTATCAGCCACTGCAACCAGGAAATCACCATGATCGACACGAAAAAAATTGAACAACTGGCTCGCCAGGTACATGAAGCCATGCCAAAAGGGATTCGCGACTTTGGCGACGATGTCGAAAAGAAAATTCGTCAGGTATTGCAGGCGCAATTAACCCGCATGGATCTGGTTAATCGTGAAGAGTTTGATGTACAGACGCAGGTGTTGCTGCGTACCCGTGAGAAGCTGGCCGCGTTGGAACAACGCCTGGCAAAACTGGAGAGCGAGAGCCCTGCCGCACCAGCTCCAGCAGTGGTGACGCCAGACCCAGCGGGTAAAATCGATACTCCGCAGTAATGTAGTGGTTGCCGAACATCGGCAAACAGCGGACTAAAAAGCGCATTACTTGTCATCTAAGCGTAAGCTCTTTTGGTCGCCATGAATGGCGACCCTACATTTTCGGTACGGCTTTCGTAGGGCGCGCATTCATGCTTACCTGGTGAAATGCGCATTAATTGGCTTAAGTGAGCGGCGTTACGCCATTAATGGCAACCCTACGAAGATGTTGCACGGTTTTCGTAGGGTGCACATTTATGCGTACCGGCATGCTTGCATGAGCGGTACTCGAGTCCAACAGCCGCCTTTACGGTTAATGGCTGCGAATCGTCTTGATGATATTGGTGGTTGAGATACCGTCTTCAAAGTTCAGCACGCGCACGTCACCGCCATTCGCCCAGACCTCTTTGCTGCCAGCGATATCTTCTGGCTTATAATCCCCGCCTTTCACCAGCAGGTCCGGCAACACTTCAGCGATCAAACGTTGTGGCGTGTCCTCTTCGAACAGCACCACCCAGTCAACCGCTTCCAGCGCACCCAGCACAATCATACGGTTTTCCTGCGGGTTAACCGGACGCGTTTCACCTTTCAGACGCTTGGTCGATGCATCGCTGTTAACGGCCACGATCAAACGATCGCCCAGCTTACGTGCATTCGCCAGGTAGGAAACGTGGCCAGCGTGCAGGATGTCGAACACACCATTGGTCATCACCACTTTTTCGCCACGCTGACGCGCCATCGCAACGGCCGTTTTCAGCTCGGATTCGGTCATCACACCAAATCCCGTTTCCGGGCGGGCATGAATGGCGTTTTCCAGCTCAACGGTACTGACCGTTGACGTACCCAGTTTCCCCACAACCACGCCCGCCGCCGCATTAGCGAGGAAGCAGGCTTCTTCAAGGCTATCCCCGGCTGCCAGCACGGCCGCCAGCACACCAATCACGGTATCCCCAGCACCCGTAACGTCATACACTTCCTGCGCCTGAGTGGGCAGATGCAGTGGCTCCTTACCCGGTTGCAGCAACGTCATGCCGTTTTCTGAGCGCGTAACCAACAGTGCAGAGAGATCGTAATCAGCGATCAGCTGCATACCACGGCTGACAATCTCTTCGACCGTTTTACACTTGCCGACCACTGCCTCGAACTCAGACAGATTAGGCGTCAGCAAGGTTGCGCCGCGATAGCGTTCAAAGTCCGTTCCTTTTGGATCGATCAACACAGGAACCTTGGCTTCACGCGCCAGCTGAATCATGGTTTCCACACTGCTCAGTGCACCTTTCGCATAGTCTGACAGTACCAGCGCACCGGCCTGTGCCAGCGATTGACGCATACGATCGTGGATCGGCTGTGGATCGACCTGCTCAAAGCCTTCTTCAAAGTCGAGACGAATCAGCTGCTGGTTACGCGATAACACACGCAATTTGGTGATGGTAGGGTGGCTTTTCACCGCAACAAAATCGCAGTTGACCTTCACCTTCTCCAGCGTTTCGCTCAGCACACGTGCCGCATCATCTTCACCGGTCAGGCCGATTAAACGCGATACCGCGCCAAGCGCAGCAATGTTCATTGCGACGTTCGCCGCGCCGCCTGGGCGTTCCTCGATCGTATCGACTTTCACCACCGGCACTGGGGCTTCAGGTGAGATACGGCTTGTCGGCCCATACCAGTAGCGATCCAACATCACATCGCCAACAACCAGCACAGCAGCTTTGCCAAAAGCGGGCAGCGTTACTTTCATTCCAGAGACTCCAGACTTCGGTCAAAATAATGCGCGGATAGTAGCATAAAAGCCTGTCGGCTCACTTACTCCGCGCCATCAGATTCGGTAGCGGCCAGCCAGCGTTGCCAGCTGTCATGCACGACGGCTCGCTCGGTGGCAAAGGATTCCGGTGCAACGTGCCCCGGCAACTCTTGCAGCGCTAAATGGTGTAGCGCATCGCGCAAGGTCACATAAGCATGTGTCAGCGCCTGTGCTTCCTCTGTATCCATAATTTCGTGACGCGCCATCAGCTCGAAAATTCGCACATTGTCTGACCAGCGCGTCAGCGCGGGCTGGTCGGCCGCGTATCCTAGGACAAGATATTGCGCGATGAATTCAATATCGGTGATACCGCCCTCATCGGTCTTTATTTCCCAGCGCCCTTTGTGTTTGTTGCTGAGATGCGTACGCATTTTCTCACGCATCTCTCGCACTTCCTTCCGCAGCGTATGGTGTTCACGCGGCAGAGAGAGAATGCCGCGACGGATCTCATTGAAACGCTCGCAGAGTGCTGGCTCGCCAAACACGATACGCGCGCGCACTAAGGCCTGATGTTCCCAAGTCCAGGCTTCACTGCGTTGATATTCGTCGAAAGCGGCAAAAGTGCTCACCAGCATTCCCGCCGCGCCAGACGGACGCAGACGCGCATCCACTTCATACAAGATACCGGACGAGGTCCGGGTGCTGAACAGGTGCATCACGCGCTGCGCCAGACGCAGGTAGAACTGGCGGCCATCAATCACGCGCTCACCATCGGTTTCCGCATCATCCGGGCAGTCATGCAGGAAGACCAAATCAAGGTCAGAGCTGTAACCCAATTCCCAGCCGCCCAGCTTGCCATAACCGATGACGGCAAAGCCGCGTTCGCTGTCACTGGCAAGATGCGAAGGACGGCCATAGCGCTGCACCATCATCTGCCACGCCTGCTGCACCACCGACTCAATGATGGCTTCCGCCAGCCAGGTTAAGTGATCACTCACTTTCATTACCGGTAGCGTTTCAGCGATATCCGCAGCCGCGATGCGTAAATGCTGCGCCTGCTTAAACTGGCGTAGTGCTTCCAGTTGCTGCTCTTCATCGTCAGTAGGGATACGCAACAGATACTGGCGTAATTCATCGCGATAAGCATCGGTGGCTGTGGGTTGGTACAGCGTGGCAGGATCGAGCAACTCATCCAACAGCAACGGATAGCGTGCCAGCTGGCTGGCAATCATCGGCGATGCAGCACAAAGACGAATGAGATGGCGTAACGCGCCGTGATATTCCGTCAACAGTTCCAGATAGGTACTGCGCGTCAGTACACCCAGCAAGAGTGGTGTCAGACGGCCCAGCACCAGATCCGCATCTTCACGTGGGCAAACTTCACTGAGCAAACGCGGCATCAATTGATCGAGTGCTAAGCGCCCGCGTGGTCCAATCGTGCGGCGGCTAACATCCTGGCGAAAATTGTTTAACGCGTTAAAGAGCGCATGGCGCTGCGTCTCATCCAACTGGGGCACCACGGGAATCAGATCGTTCTCTTCCAGGGTGTCTTGCCACAGGCCAGCAAATTCAACCAATTGAGGTTGGTCATCCACATCCGGTGCATCATCGCCAATCAACTCATCAAAGATAGTGCGCACACCCGCCATTTGCAGCTCGAGCTGCTCCATCAGAGCGTTCCAGTCAGAGAAACCCATCGCCCATGCCAAACGCTGGCGATCGAGTGGGTTTTCCGGCAGCGTTTGTGTCTGTTCGTCGTTAACACTTTGCAGCAGGTTTTCCAGCCTACGTAAGAACAGGTAAGCGGCACGCAAATGGTCAATCTGTTGAGAGGTCAATAAAGAGAGCTCACCAATCGCCTTAAGCGTTGGCAGCAAGGAACGAAGCTGTAGTGCGCGCTCACGTCCACCACGGATTAACTGAAAGACCTGCACGATAAATTCGGTTTCGCGAATGCCGCCCGCGCCGAGTTTGATGTTGTCCTTCAAACCGCGCCGACGCACTTCACGGGCAATCATGCCCTTCATATTTCGCAGTGACTGGATCACACTGAAGTCGATGTAGCGACGATACACGAACGGGCGCAGCATCTGCTGCAACTCTTGGCTCCAGTGGCCGTGGTCATCTCCCATCAGCCGCGCTTTCACCATCGCGTAGCGTTCCCAGTCCCGGCCCTGCTCCTGATAATAGTCTTCCAGCGCCGCAAAACTCAGCACCAGCGGGCCACTGTCACCAAAGGGACGCAGGCGCATATCCACACGATAGACAAAGCCATCAATGGTTGGCTGGTCCAGCACTTTTATCAGGCGCTGGCCCATACGGGTGAAGAACTGGGCGTTATCAAGTTCGCGCCTTCCTCCTTTTGTCACACCATTTTCCGGCCAGGCAAAAATCAGGTCGATATCGGAAGAGAAATTAAGTTCGCCACCGCCCAGTTTGCCCATGCCGAGAATCAACATCGGCTGCGCTTCGCCCGATTCATTGCAAGGGGTACCGAAGTCACGGCTGCAATCCTGCCACACCCAGTCACGCGCAGCGGCGATAAGTATCTCAGCCAGCGTGCTGAGTTGCGTCAGACTCTGTTCGGTACTGGCATGTTGCAGTGCCTGCATCCAGGCAATACGCACCAGCATATGACGACGGAACAGGCGTAGCTCACGCATCAGTGCGTTTTCATTATCCACACCCACCATCGCCTGAGCGAGCCAGCTTGCATAGTGCTGCCACTCAGCAGGTGCGGGCGGTTGCTGCTGGAGTTGTTGCCACCACTCCGGGTGCTGCTGCAGGTTATCAACCACAAAGTCACTAAAGGTCAGCGCCCCCGCCTGTTCTGGCGTAAAAGCTGACGGCGGCGTATTCAACCGCTCTGCCACAATAGCTAATTGCGCCTGCATCAGCGCCGGTAACGGTAACAACATCTCCCCTCCCTGATTTATGTGTGCGTCGGGCCTAGCGTTTCACTCCGCTATTCAGCCAGAACGGCGATGGCCGAATGGCAAGGTTAACCAGCTGCAGCAATCCGCGCTCTTGCTGGATGCGAATCGCATGCTGTAACTCCTGCCAACCGGACAACCAGATATTCACCTCTTCGGCTGGATAGGCCCCAGCGAGTAGATGCACCGCCAGCAGTTGGCGATTCAGACGCGTCAATTTGTCCTGGAATTCATTGAACAACTGCACATCGACAAATGTCTCTCTCAAATCGGCAGCAATACGGCTGAGCATGATGTCACTGAAACGCTTGAACGATCCCTGCAACTTACTTTTGCTCTTGTCATCAAGCCAGTTCTGCCACTGTGACTCCACCAGCCAGTGAGTGAGTGCTAACTGAGCCTCGACGGAGATCGCCGAAAAACAAGCTGCTTCAGCATCGATATCAGTCTCAGCCAGTAACTCATCCAACTGCGTCAGTTTCTGTCGCAAATCGCTGCTTGCCTTGCGCGGTACTAAAGCACCAAATAACGAAAACGCCTGGCGCAGCGTTTCGAGTGCTTCAACGACAGCCTCTTTTGCATCCTGATTGCCACGCAGCCACACCTCTTCATGGTATTGCCACTGATTAATCGCCACGGTCATGGCATTCACCATCCCCTGCTCCACGGTGGCTTTTGCGGCGATTCTTTGCAGAGGCAAGGCCCGTAACGGACGCTCAGGATTGCCCTGAGCCAGCTGATAGCCTCGTGCCGCTTTGCTCAAACTGCCAAGACGCAGGCCGCCCGTGGTGATTAAGGCTTCCGCGAACTTGAGCATGTCGGCGCGCTGCCCACTTTTCAGCTCCAGCTCAACTTCATACAGCGGTTCAGTGAGCTCACCCGCAGCGACTTCACCGCGGTCGAAAGCGACTTCAATTTCGCTCTCACCAAATTGAACCAGCCAGGCTTCGCGCTGGAAGTGCGTGCTGAAAAGCGGCTGCAAGCGCTGCTGCAAGGCAGCAATGTCGGTGCCTTGTGGCCAAATTTCTGCTGGAAGTTGGGCGATATCCAGCTGAGGTTCCGTGAGATCGACATTATATTCAGGCCGCTGGTGCAGGCCGCCTACCGTTTTACCGGCGGCTTTCAACGTCATTTCATAACGCTGATCGACACCGCGGATGCGCAGGCCCATGTCCCAGCGACGTAGCTGATTGTCATCGGTCTCAAAATAGATGTTGGTCAGTTCGCGCGCGGCGAAATGCTGATGTGGCCAAACGGCAAGCTTTTCACCGAGTTTTTCGGCGGCTTGTGGTGTGGCAATGAACTTTAATTCGATTTCGATGGTCATAATTTTTTATTCAATACGCTGCTGGTACTTACGAGTTTAATCTGGCGAAGAGTAATGCACCCGAAGCCCGCTGTCTCCGCTTTCTTGTGCTTTTACGACCCTTTTCGCATTGGATTGAGACCAGGATAGTTCTCATTCAGATTTTTGAGAAGCGTCCCCAGACTGTGCCGGTAAATTTACGCCATTAAGAAAAAACGATATCGAATGAAAAAAATCACTCTCGCTGCTCTTTCTTTGCTGGCTTTTAGCGCCATCGCCCCCGTTCATGCTGCTGACGAAAAGCGTTATATCTCCGATGAATTATCCACTTGGGTACGCAGCGGTCCAGGCGATCAGTATCGCCTGATTGGCAAGCTGAATGCCGGAGAGGAAGTCACACTGTTGCAAGTTAACAACGATTCCCAATATGGCCAGATTCGTGATGCCGAAGGGAAAACCAACTGGATTCCTCTGTCCCAGTTGAGCGCCGAACCTAGCCTGCGCACCCGCGTGCCACAGCTGGAGCAACAGGTTAAAGATCTCACCGCCAAACTGGCAAACATCGACAACAGCTGGAACCAGCGCACTTCTGAAATGCAGAATAAAGTGGCGAACAGCGATGGTACGATTGACGGACTGAAAGCCGAGAATCAGAAATTGAAAAATGAGCTGATTGTCGCGCAGAAGAAAGTCAGCGCCGCTAACGTCCAGCTGGATGACAAACAGCGAACCATCATCATGCAATGGTTCATGTATGGCGGCGGCGTGCTGGGTGTGGGCTTACTGCTTGGTTTGGTGTTGCCGCATATGGTGCCGCGCCGCAAGAAAAACGATCGCTGGATGAACTAAACACCCACGTCGATTTGTCGTTTTCTTTCAGGGGATCGTAAGATGCCCCTTTTGGCGTGCCCGATCTTTAGGCAAAGTATGTAACAATAAAGCAACATGCGTGCTTCGCGCGCAGATTTTCATTGCCTCTGGAGTAGTTGAGTGAAGACGTTTCTGGTCGGTGGCGCGGTGCGTGATGCCTTACTGCGTTTGCCGGTAAAAGATAGAGATTGGGTGGTGGTAGGCGCGACGCCTGATGCGATGCTGGCACAAGGTTATCAGCAGGTTGGCCGTGACTTTCCGGTTTTTTTGCATCCGCGCAGTCGTGAAGAGTATGCGCTGGCGCGCACCGAGCGTAAAAACGGCAAGGGTTATACCGGCTTTGTGACGCAGTTCGCCCCGGATGTCACGCTGGAGCAGGATTTACAGCGCCGCGATCTCACTATCAATGCCATAGCGCAGGCTGACGACGGCAGTTTAATCGACCCTTATCGTGGCCAGCAGGATTTGGCGAATCGCACCCTGCGCCATGTCTCCGCCGCATTTAACGAAGATCCGCTGCGTGTCTTGCGCGTAGCGCGTTTTGCTGCTCGCTTTGCTCACCTCAATTTCCGTGTCGCAGATGAAACGCAGGCCTTAATGCGTGAGATGGCGGAGAGCGGCGAGCTGGCTGACCTGACCGCCGAGCGCGTGTGGAAAGAGACCGAGAAGGCGCTATTAACGCGTAATCCGCAGGTCTTTTTCCAGGTGCTGCGTGACTGTGGCGCATTGCAGGTACTGTTCCCGGAGCTGGATAACCTGTACGGCATTCCGGCACCCATCAAATGGCATCCTGAGATCGATACCGGCATACATGCGTTGATGACGCTGACGATGTCTGCCGCGCTGTCCGAGGAATTGGATGTGCGCTTTGCCACGCTGTTCCACGATGTCGGTAAAGCGCTGACGCCTCCCGAGAAATGGCCTAGCCATCATGGCCACGGTTTAGCCGGCGTACCGATTGTCGGAGCGCTGTGCCAGCGGCTGCGCGTGCCCAATCAGGTGCGCGATCTGGCGTTAATCGTCACCGAATTTCACGATATCGTGCACACCATTGAACGTCAGTCAGCGGAGTCACTGGTTGCCTTGTTTGATCGCATTGATGCGTGGCGCAAGCCCGATCGCGTAGAGAAGATGGCGCTAACCAGCGAAGCCGACGCGCGTGGCCGCACCGGAATGGAAAGCCTGGCCTATCCACAAGGCGATTACCTGCGTCAGGCGTTTGCACTGTCTCAGGCGGTGCCGACTAAGGATGTGGTTGCAGCAGGTTTTAAAGGACCAGCCGTGCGGGAAGAGTTGACGCGTCGTCGGGTGATGGCAGTGCAGGAAGGGTTGATCAACGTGCGGCCAGCATAACCGGCCGCACGCCGCGCTTACATGAAGATGGCGTATACCGCCGCCGCCACGATAAAGCGATAGATAGCGAATGAAACGAACGAAATACGCTTAATCAGTTCCAGGAACACTTTAATCGCTAGCAGAGCAACGATAAAGGCGGTCACGAAGCCGACGGCGAACATCGGGAAATCCTGCATCGTCAGGAAGCCCATGCTCTTGTAGAGATCCAATCCGGTGGCGCCAATCATCATCGGCACCGCAAGGATGAACGAGAACTCCGATGCGGCATAACGACTCACGCCCATCAGCATACCGCCAGAAATGGTGGCACCCGAGCGCGAGAAGCCCGGCCACAGCGCCAGACACTGGAAGCAGCCAATCATAAACGCCTGACGGTAAGTAATATCATCGATACCCACCGCTTTAGGCTGTTTAGGTTTGAAGTATTCAGCCACCAACAGCAACACGCCGCCGACGACCAGTGCGTACATCACGTTAATCGGATTAAACAGGCTTTTGATTTGATCGTGCAGCAGCAAACCAATCACCACCGCCGGAACCATACCTAACAGGATGTGAATCAGCGTCAGTTTTCCGGTTCCGGTGCCTTCATGCGGCTCCTTCCCGAAGTGAATACCAATCAGTCCAAACAGGCGACGCCAGAACATCACCACTACGGCTAAAATTGAACCCAGCTGAATGACGACTTCAAAGGTTTCAGCTTTATCGCCCTCGAAGCCCAACAGATGGCCAACAATAATCATGTGGCCCGTTGAAGAGACCGGCAGGAATTCCGTGAGGCCTTCCACAACCCCCAGGATTGCAGCGACCCATAGCTGATGAATATCTGCCATCAAAATTTTCCTCTATCCGTTTTAAACAGTAAAAAGGCGGTCGCAAGGTGCTACCGCCTAAAATTATGCCTGCGCCACGCTGAAGGAAACCTTAAGAAAATCGGTCACTTCGCGTCCGATAGCGCAACGGCCTCAAGTGAGACACACCATAATTTGGTTTGGTTTCATTGTGATGGCAATCACGGAGGATTTATTTAGGAATAGTCCCGCGCTCGATACGCACGCCAACCGTCGCCGCCTGGGCCACTGCACCTGGTTTTCCGACCTTAATGCGCACACCCGGCGTTTTGAAACGATTCATCAACAGATCGGCAATTTCTTCCGCCACGCGCTCCACCAAAGCAAAGCGTTGGCCCTGTAGATGATTGAGGATCGCTTCAGTGACATCTGCGTAGCTCAAACAGTCATTAACATCGTCGCTAATCGCCGCACGGCGGTTGTCCCACGCCATTTCGACATCGAGCACCAGCTTCTGCTGCATGCCCTGTTCCCAGTCGTAAACGCCAATAGTGGTGAACACGGTGAGTTGTTCTATAAATACGATATCCATGATGTCAGTCTCTGTTTTTGGCTATGCCGGATACCACTTCCGGCGGATTATGCGTATTATCCACGCTTATCGAGAACAAAACGACCCAAAAGGAACGGTACGAAGCTATGAGTGCTATCGCGCTTGGTATGATTATTTTCGCGTATCTTTGCGGCTCGATTTCCAGTGCGATACTGGTTTGTAAACTCGCGCGTTTACCCGATCCGCGTACTGCTGGCTCCGGCAATCCTGGCGCAACCAATGTGTTGCGTATCGGCGGTAAAGCCGCTGCCGCAGCGGTACTGATTTTCGATGTCGCTAAAGGGATGATTCCGGTGTGGATCGCCTATCTGCTGCACGTCACGCCGATGTATCTCGGCTTAACGGCGATTGCTGCCTGCCTCGGCCATATCTATCCGGTGTTCTTCCGTTTTCGCGGCGGTAAGGGCGTCGCAACAGCGTTTGGCGCTATCGCACCGATTGGTTGGGATTTGACGGGATTGATGACCGGCACCTGGTTGCTGACAGTGCTGCTGAGTGGCTACTCTTCATTAGGCGCGATAGTGAGTGCGCTGATCGCCCCGTTTTATGTGTGGTGGTTCAAACCGCAGTTTACCTTCCCGGTGTCGATGCTCTCCTGTTTGATTCTGTTGCGTCATCACGACAACATCCAGCGTCTGTGGCGCGGGCAGGAAAATAAAATCTGGAAGCGGAAAAAGAAGAAATAAAAAAACCGGCGCGATGCCGGTTTTTTCATTTTAGATGGCGGGCAGTTCTGCCAGTGGCCAGCGAGGCCGTACACTCACGCCCAGCTCACCGCGCGTTCCGCCTTTCAGCCGCACCATCCCTGCATAGGCAATCATGGCACCGTTATCCGTACAGAATTCCGGACGGGCGTAGAACACCTCACCACCGCGCTTTTGCATCATCTCCGCCATGCGCTCACGCAGCGTGCGGTTTGCGCTCACACCGCCGGCAATCACCAGGCGTTTAAAGCCCGTTTGCTCCAGTGCACGTTTGCACTTAATCATTAAGGTATCGACCACCGCATCTTCAAATGCACGGGCGATATCGGCGCGCGCCTGCTCATCCCCTGCATACTCACGAATAGTGTTGGCAGCAAAGGTTTTCAGGCCGGAGAAACTGAAGTCTAAGCCTGGACGATCGGTCATCGGACGCGGGAATTTGAAACGGCCCGGCGTCCCCTGCTGCGCCATGCGTGAAAGCATGGGGCCACCAGGATAATCCAAGCCCAGCAGCTTGGCGGTTTTGTCGAAAGCTTCACCAGCGGCATCGTCAATCGATTCACCCAGCAAGGTATATTCACCGATGCCAGTGACGCTGATTAACTGAGTGTGGCCGCCTGACACCAACAACGCGACAAACGGAAATTCCGGTGGATTGTCTTCCAGCATCGGCGCCAGCAAATGGCCTTCCATATGATGGACCGGTACGGCGGGCACGTTCCATGCGAACGCCAGCGCACGACCAATAGTCGCACCCACTAGCAGCGCACCGACCAAACCTGGACCCGCGGTATAAGCCACCGCATCAATTTGTTTCGCTTCCAGTCCGGCTTCTTTCAGCGCGGCCTGAATCAGCGGAACGGTTTTGCGCACGTGGTCACGTGAGGCCAGTTCGGGCACCACACCACCGTAGTCGGCGTGCAGTTTCACCTGGCTATATAGTTGATTCGCCAACAAACCGGACGCATCGTCATAAATCGCGATGCCGGTTTCATCGCAGGACGTTTCAATACCCAGAACTCGCATAGCTTTTATCACCCTCTTCTTGCGGCGCGCAGTGTAGCACAGGGGAATCACACGCTGGACGACTTTGCCAGGAAAAAGTGTTTTTCTGTCGCACAAAGAGTGCGCTATACTCCACGGCCTGAAAAAACCGGCAGCCGCGATGGCATATGCCTCTGTTGGTTCTAAATTGTTCATGGTGCTTTACAAGTCAGCCGCGGCTGGAGTAAAATGCTGCACCATTTTAAAAGTGCTGGCGCCGCAGTCAGCAGAAAAACCGAATTTATCGAGGTAAGAGTTACATGCCGGTAATTAAAGTACGTGAAAACGAGCCTTTCGACGTAGCACTGCGTCGCTTCAAGCGTTCTTGCGAGAAAGCAGGCGTTCTGGCTGAAGTTCGTCGTCGTGAGTTTTATGAAAAACCAACGACCGAGCGTAAGCGCGCTAAAGCGTCAGCAGTTAAGCGTCACGCCAAGAAACTGGCTCGCGAAAACGCACGCCGCACTCGTCTGTACTAATTTCTTTCGGAAGTTCGCTTCCGCCGCGTGTTAAACGCAGACAGAGTCAAGTAAGAGGCCGTGCTTTCCGAAAGGAAGCGCGGCTTGTTGCCGTTTATGAGCTGAAAAACTGGGGCTTATGGCTGGACGAATTCCACGCGTATTTATCAATGATTTACTTGCCCGCACGGATATCGTGGATCTTATCGATGCCCGCGTTAAGCTGAAAAAGCAGGGTAAGAACTATCACGCGTGCTGTCCTTTTCATAACGAGAAAACCCCTTCTTTCACCGTAAGCGGTGAGAAGCAGTTCTATTACTGCTTCGGCTGTGGCGCCAAAGGTAACGCCATCGATTTCCTGATGAATCACGATCGTCTGGACTTCGTCGAAAGCGTTGAGGAGCTGGCCACGCAACACGGCTTAGAAGTGCCGTATGAAGCGGGTAATGGCCCGAGCCCGATGGAGCGCCATCAGCGCCAAAGTCTGTACCAGCTGTTGGATGGCCTTGACGGTTTCTACCAGCAAAGCCTGCGCAATCCGCAAGCTGTCTCTGCACAAAACTATCTCGCCACGCGCGGTCTCAGCCAGGAAGTGATCGATCACTTCGCTATTGGTTATGCGCCAGCAGGCTGGGATAACGTGCTGAAGCGTTTTGGTCAGCAGAAAGATGACCGCGAATCCTTGATGGAAGCGGGCATGTTGGTCAGTAACGATTCTGGCCGCACTTATGATCGTTTCCGCGATCGCGTGATGTTTCCGATTCGCGATAAGCGTGGACGCGTGATTGGCTTTGGTGGACGCGTACTGGGCAACGATACGCCAAAGTACCTGAACTCCCCTGAAACGCCGATTTTCCATAAAGGCCGTCAGCTGTATGGCCTGTATGAAGCGCAAAAAAACCACCCACAGCCAGCGCGTTTGCTGGTGGTGGAAGGCTACATGGACGTGGTAGCACTGGCGCAATTTGGCGTTGATTATGCGGTTGCCTCACTGGGCACCTCGACCACCGCTGAACATATTCAGTTGCTGTTCCGCTCGACCGATACGGTGATTTGCTGTTACGACGGCGACCGAGCAGGGCGTGAAGCCGCATGGCGTGCGTTAGAAACTGCATTACCTTACATGAATGATGGTCGTCAGCTACGCTTTATGTTTTTGCCTGATGGTGAAGACCCGGACACGCTGATACGAAAAGAGGGCCGAGAAGCCTTTGAAGCGCGGATGGAGCAGGCTTTACCGCTCTCCACGTTTTTATTCGACAGCCTGATGCCGCAGGTCGATCTGAGCACACGCGACGGTAAAAGCAAATTAGCCTCGCTTGCACAGCCTATGATTGACCAAGTCCCTGACGGGAAATTGCACGATTCTTTAAATGTGATGCTTGGTCACAAGTTAGGCATGTTATACGATCCTCAATTCGACAAAGAATTGAAGAATCTAGGTTTTAAGAAGAATCAGGATGAGTCTAAGCCAACCGCACCACCGTTGAAGCGCACTACCATGCGCGTGCTGATTGCGTTGCTGGTGCAGAATCCGCAATTTGCCACCATCGTACCGACGTTGGACGGGCTTGAGCAGTCAAAGATGGCGGGTTTACCGCTGTTTGTAGAGTTAGTCAGTCGTTGTACGGAGAATCCTGGCCTGACGACGGGACAGCTACTAGAGTTATATCGCGGGACAGAATTTAGCCAGCCCCTTGAAACGCTGGCAACCTGGAACCACATGATAGTGGATGAAGAAGCGGAAGCTGTGTTCCAGGATTCACTGGCGAGCATCTACGACTCCGCCCTTGAACAGCGCCTTGAAGCGCTCATCGCACGCGATCGTACCGATGGCCTGAGCGCCGCCGAACGCCGCGAGTTCTGGGCTTTAAGCCAGGCATTAGCGAAAAAATAAGATTATTACCGGGTCAGAACTGTGAAGGCTGTGAAAGCCCACATTCTGGCTTGGGTGTACGGTTTTCGCTTTTTTAAGCACACCGTACGAGGGCCGTCGGCGTCGAAGCCAGTTTCGTTACCGCCAGCGCGCAGCAACCGGAGCGTACTGAAGTACGTGAGGATTGCGAGCACTGCCGGGCACGAAAATGGCGAGTAAGCCAGGCCCGCAAAGAAAGAACTCAAGCGGCTTAAGTGCCGATTTATGAAGGGCTGAAGCCCTGGCCGCGTTGAAGGCAGCGGCAAAAACACAACGCCTTCACTGTTATAGTTGGCTCGCAGCCGACCGACACCAATCTTATTAACAGAAGTGTGGATACCGTCTTATGGAGCAAAACCCGCAGTCACAGCTTAAGCTGCTTGTCACCCGTGGTAAGGAGCAGGGCTATCTGACCTATGCTGAGGTCAATGACCATCTGCCGGAAGATATCGTCGACTCCGATCAGATCGAAGACATCATCCAGATGATTAACGACATGGGTATTCAGGTTGTTGAAGAAGCGCCTGATGCCGATGATCTAATGCTGAATGAAAACAGTACCGATACTGACGAAGATGCCGCAGAAGCTGCCGCACAGGTACTCTCCAGCGTTGAGTCTGAAATTGGCCGTACTACCGACCCGGTGCGCATGTACATGCGTGAAATGGGTACCGTTGAATTGCTGACGCGCGAAGGCGAAATCGACATCGCTAAGCGTATTGAAGACGGTATTAACCAGGTTCAGTGCTCTGTTGCTGAATATCCGGAAGCGATCACTTATCTGCTTGATCAATACGATCGCGTGGAGGCGGGTGAATCACGCCTGTCCGATTTGATCACCGGCTTCGTTGATCCTAACGCAGAAGAAGACATCGCCCCTACCGCGACTCACGTCGGCTCTGAGCTGTCTGAAGAAGACCGTGATGACGACGAAGAAGAAGACGAAGATGGCGATGACGACAGCTCTGACGATGATAACTCCATCGATCCTGAACTGGCGCGTGAGAAATTCAACGATCTGCGTACTCAGTACGAAACTACCCGTACCGTAATCAAAGCCAAAGGCCGCAGCCACGCTGATGCCGTTGCAGAAATCAACAACCTGTCTGAAGTGTTCAAGCAGTTCCGTCTGGTACCGAAGCAGTTCGACTACCTGGTGAACAGTATGCGCGTCATGATGGAGCGCGTGCGTACGCAAGAGCGCCTGATCATGAAGCTGTGTATTGAAATCTGCAAAATGCCGAAGAAGAACTTCATCACGCTGTTCACCGGCAATGAAACCAGCCCAAGCTGGTTCAAAGCGGCACTGGCCATGAATAAACCTTGGTCAGAGAAACTGCTTGAAGTTGAAGATGATGTGACGCGTTCACTGCAGAAACTGCAGCAGATTGAAGAAGAGACCGGCCTGACCATCGAGCAGGTTAAAGACATCAACCGTCGCATGTCGATCGGCGAAGCCAAAGCGCGTCGTGCGAAGAAAGAGATGGTTGAAGCAAACTTACGTCTGGTTATTTCTATCGCGAAGAAATACACCAACCGTGGTCTGCAGTTCCTCGATCTGATTCAGGAAGGTAACATCGGCCTGATGAAAGCGGTTGATAAGTTTGAATACCGCCGTGGTTATAAGTTCTCAACTTATGCGACCTGGTGGATTCGTCAGGCTATCACCCGTTCTATCGCCGACCAGGCACGTACCATCCGTATTCCGGTGCATATGATTGAGACCATCAACAAACTCAACCGTATTTCGCGCCAGATGCTGCAAGAGATGGGCCGTGAGCCAACGCCGGAAGAACTGGCTGAGCGTATGCTGATGCCAGAAGATAAAATCCGTAAAGTGCTGAAAATTGCTAAAGAGCCGATCTCCATGGAGACGCCGATTGGTGATGATGAAGATTCGCATCTGGGCGATTTTATCGAAGACACCACGCTGGAGCTGCCGCTGGATTCTGCAACATCAGAAAGTCTGCGTTCAGCCACCCACGACGTGCTGGCGGGCCTGACTGCGCGTGAAGCGAAGGTCCTGCGTATGCGTTTCGGTATCGATATGAACACCGACCACACGCTGGAAGAGGTTGGCAAACAGTTTGACGTTACCCGTGAGCGTATTCGTCAGATCGAAGCCAAGGCGCTGCGTAAGCTGCGTCACCCTAGCCGCTCCGAAGTTCTGCGTAGCTTCCTTGACGACTAATCCCCGTTAAGACGAAAACCCCGGCTTGCCGGGGTTTTTTATTGTCTTCAAAACGGCGTCAGCCCTTTTTCCTGCATCATCTTGCGCGCTTTATCGCTCTGCAGATACTTCACAAATTGCGCTGCTGCCTGTTTCTGTTGCGTACTACGCGTAATCACCGCGCCGTACAAAGTATCCTGCTGCACTGCCGGCGGGATTAACCCAACAATGGTAATCCCCTTCACTGCCTGCAACTCACTGTTCTGCTGGAAGCCCAGTTCGGCTTTGCCCTGCGCCACCGCTTCGCCCACCGGTGTGGCCGGGATCACGGACACTTTGCTGGCGGTCTTCGGTCCCAGCGCCAGCTTGCTCAGCATCTTGCCTTGAATATATTTACCGCTAGCACTGTCTGATATCGCGATGCTGGAGGCTTCGGTTAATACCTGTTTGAATTTCGCTATGGTGCTGATATCTGGCGGCGTCATGCCCTGCTTCACCGCCATGGCGATATAAGAATGCGCCAGCACCTGATGGCTTTTGCTATCGACCCATTTGGCCTGCTCCAGCGGTTTAATGGCGTAATCGACCATCACCAGCACATCGGCATTATCCTGACGCTTCAGACGATTAGGAATCGCCTGTGGCGTATCCCCCATTGATGGCGCCGCTTCCAGCTGCAGAGTATTGCCGGTTTGCTGCTGATAATCCTGCTTTAGGCTCTCAATCACCGGATACATGCCACCGGAGCTAAATACTTTCAGCGTCTCTGCCTGT
>OBJT01000166.1_pt1 | contig 17370 bp, 17 predicted proteins | sample 1519861 | NCBI WGS metagenome assembly OBJT01 (sample SAMN02401118, study PRJEB22541) | soil metagenome, isolate JX
AAAATAATATTAATTAATTGACGCCTGGAATATGCACTGGCGGCAACGTTTCACGCACTTCCCAACCGCGTAATTTGCCAGGATTTAATAAATTATTGGGGTCACAGGCGCGCTTCATGGCAACCACGTCGGCCCTTACCATGCCTTGTTTACCATCCTCAATATGAATCACATGCGGATTATTTATTTTCACTCCCTGGCTGCGATAAATATCCATGATGTCATTCAGGCGTTCTTCACTGGTGTAACGCACCAATGGCAGGCCGCTGCAGGTGAGGGTGCCATTCATATCGCGCAGGAACTCAATATGCGACATCACTTCATCCGATAACTCAGCTTCCATCGCTAAGGCTTGCTGATGATAATTCTCCACCGCATAAGCGGTTTGCAAATAGGTCAGGGTCTTATCGATCTTCAACGCCTGTAACGTGGTGTGGTTCCAGCAATACTCGATCAGGGAATGACCGCTGTTTTCGCCTTCGGCAAAGTGCAGCGCGCTGCGGCCCTGGTGTTGGTTCAACATCTCTGGCAACAGGGCATCGCTCTCACTCCCCACCACCGAAATGACACCGTGCTGGCCGCTGACCTGCACGTCGGCTAAATCGCTGAAATAATCCAGCACCGGTGCGGCAAATACCGCGATCTGGCGCTTAACCAGCCCCGGCGAACGGGCCAGCGCATCGGCAAACGCCATCGCCGAGGCGAAATCGGCGAAAGTGTCCAGACGCTCGATCCAGTCATGGCAAGGGGCTAACGCCAGTTCAATCTCCAATATAATCCCATTGCTGCCGTAGGCATGATGCAACAGCAGTGCATCCGGTGCTTGCAGTGTGATGGTGCGAGGCGTCTCTTCCATGGTCATCATGCGTACTGAAAGCACGTTGCCCGGCGCAGCCAGCGGGCCATAGTTAATCGATCCCACACCGCCAAAACCGCCGCCAAATAAACCCCCTAAGGTGGCGAGTTTCCAGGTTGAGGGCATGCAGCGCAGCTCCCAGCCATGCGGGCGTGCGTGGGCTTCGAGATCGCCCAACCGAATACCGGCCTGCGCGCGCACCGTGCCGGTGCCCATCGCCGTCACGCTGTTCAGGCGCGTCATGTCGACCATCACGCCGCCGTTCAGCGGAATGAGCTGCCCGTAGTTGCCGGTACCGCCGCCGCGCAGATTCAGTGGGATGCGCGCTTTAGCACAGGCTGCCACCACCGCCATCAGTTCATTCTCATCGCGTGGACGGACGGCCAGCTCGGCAAACTTCTCTTCCAGTTGGGGTTTCAGCACCGGGCTGAACCAGTGAAAGTCACGTGACAGACGTTTAACTTTTGGCGCTTCTTTAATCCAGTCAAGTTCAGGCAACGCCGCGACCAGCGCCGCCAGTGCAGACTGGCGATCGAGTTCAGACATGTTGTGTTCCTATCAATGAGGGGCGTGTTGGGCGGTGCAGAATCCGCCCATTTTGCATTAACTCGGGCTTAACTCACTCTCGTGCCATGCGGCCAATACGCGGCGCGTTAGCCACGACATCAGGGCAAAGAGCAGGAAGCCCGCCAGGGAAATCAATAACAATGCGGCAAACATCAGCGGAATGTTGAGCTGATAGCCAGCCTGTAAAATCTGATAGGCCAGCCCGGTATCGGTGCCACCGGTTCCCGCCACAAACTCCGCCACCACCGCACCAATCAGCGACAAACCACTGGAGATGCGCAGTGCGCCAAAGAAGTAGGGCAACGCGGAGGGAATACGTAGGCGTAACAAGATTTGCAAACGCGAGGCATGGTTCAGCTTGAAGTAGCTCAGCAGACCCGGAGATACGCTGCGCAAACCTTGGGTGGTGTTTGAGATGATCGGGAATACCGCCATCAGCGTGGCGCACACCACCAGCGACAAGGTGGTGTCTTTCACCCAGATAATGATCAAGGGGGCAATGGCGACAATCGGGGTGACTTGCAGAAAGACGATATAGGGAAACAGCGCCGTCTCGATAAAACGATTCTGCACCAGCAAAAAAGCGATGATCGAACCGATGATCGTCGCCAGCGCAAAAGAGATCACTGTGATTTTCAAGGTGTAGAGCAATGACATAAACAGTGACGGAAAGTTTTGCGCCAGGCTTTGTGCCACCAGCACCGGAGAAGGTACCAGAAAAGCAGGGACCTTAAACGCGGTGACCAGAAACTGCCACAACAGCAGCATGGCAACCGCCACTACGGCCGGAAACAACCACTGTTGAAATTTGAGGTTTGCTGCAAGCGGTTTCATGATTTGCTCTCCTGACTGGCTGCCAGCAGTCCGCGCTGTAACAACTGCGCATACTGGGTAAACACCTGACTGACCCGAAATTCATCATCACGCGGTTGGCTGGCTTCAATGCGAATGTCATCGACCACGCGACCGGGGCGCGCGGCCATCATGATCACGCGTTGCGATAGAAACACCGCTTCCTGAATCGAGTGGGTGACAAACACCACCGTCAGTTTTTGCTCCTGCCACACATCGAGCAGGTCGCTGTCCAGTTTGTTGCGGGTGATTTCATCCAGTGCGCCAAAAGGCTCATCCATTAACAGCACCTTAGGACGCGTAACTAAACCACGGGCGATGGAAACACGCATCTGCATACCGCCGGAAAGCTCCCGCGGCAAAACGTGACCAAACTGACCCAAGCCGACCAGTTCCAGAATCTCCCGCACGCGGGTATCGGCTTGCGCACGCGGTACGCCCGCTAAGTCCAGCGGCAGCCGCACGTTCTTGTGCACGTTGCTCCAGGGCATCAGTGTGGCTTCCTGAAACACAAAGGAGAGCGGCAGGTCGCGTTGATTCTCACGGCGATCGCGGCGGAACAACATCAGCTTACCGTCGCTTGGTTCGATCAAACCGGCAACCATCTTCAGTAAGGTGCTTTTGCCACAGCCAGAGGGACCCAGTAGTGAGACAAACTCACCCTGTCGAATAGTCAGATCCACCGGCAGCAGCGCCCGCGTCCCGTTCGGGTAGATTTTCTCGGCTGAGAGCACTTCAATTGCCGGCGGCGAGGCAGGCAGCGGCACCGGTTGGCTATCAGGCGTGATCAGCGTCATTTTGCTGGCGGTGTTCATGGCATAACCTTAACGTCTTTGATGAACTGCAAGGTGTAGCTGCCGGCAAACGGCACTTTGGCTGGATCGATCAGCTTGTTATCCACCAACAATTGCCAGGTTTGCTTCAGCCGAGGCTCGGTGATGATGCCGATGCCTGCCGTTTGTGCGTCACCGCCTGTGAGCATCTGGTATTTCTTCATCTGGGCAATACCGAAGGCTATCTGCTCGTCGCTCATCTGCGGGTTCTCTTTCTTGATCAGCGCGTTGCCCGCGGTTGGATCTTGAAGATAGTTTTTCCAGCCCTGCATCGAGGCCTTGACGAACGCGGCCACAGCTTGCGGGCGTTTCTCAAGGGTCGATTTCATACACACAATGCTGTTGCCGTACGGCGGGTAACCCCAGTCGCTGATGGGAAAGACATGGGCTTGCGCATTAGCTTTCTGCACCGCAAAAGGCTCAGAGGTGATATAGCCCTGCTGTACCAGCGTGTTGTCCGCCAGGAAAGGCTGGATACTGAAGGTGTAAGGGCGCACGCGCGCGTTTTTCAGATTGAGCGCGCTCTGCGCCCACGGCCAATAGGAGGTGTAGGCCTCTGCCGCCAACAGGAAAGTTTTGCCCTGAAGATCGGCTTTGTCTTTCACATCTGGATGGGTAAGGAATGCAATCGCCGAATGCTGGAAGGTGGTGGCAACCGGGACGGCTTCAACCCCTTGCTGCCAGGATTCCAGCGCCTGCATGTTATCGCTGATGATGCAGTCCGCTTGACCGGCGGCCATTAACTGCATGGTGTGGACCTGTGGACCACCCATTTTGATGGTGACGTCGAGACCGGCATCTTTATACAAGTTCTGTGCCTGCGCCTGATAAAAACCGCCATGCTCCGCTTGCGCATACCAGTTGGTCATAAAGGTGAATTTCTCAGCCGCCATGGTCTGGGCCGACAGTGCCAGCGAAAGTGCGGCAACAATGCTTAATTTTTTATTCATCAATGATCCCCGTTTAGCGCGGTTGTAATAGTGATGCTGCGTCGTGGTGGTCTAACACTTTGCCCTGCCAGTGACCGGTGCCCCATGCCGGTTCAGCGCGGGTCACCCAGGTCATTTGATGCACTTCGGTTATCACCTGTGCCCAACTTTCGGCCAGCGAATCCAGGATAGCCGCCCCTTGCTCAGGGGTGGATGGCAGAGGATCGCCAATCACGCCGCTGGGGCCGAAGTCATAGGAAGCCCACGCCGCCATCGGCTTGTTGGTGGAGAGCGTCGGGCAGGGGAACTCCGGGGGATAATTTGCGACGGCTTTGCTCATCTGTACCGTATCCGGTGCGAGCGCCATCATCAGTGCAGTTTCCGCGTGGCCGGCGTGCATCGCCATCTGACGCTCTTTGTCGTCCATAAAGCTTTCGGCACAGTTCGGCACTTTGAAGGTGTCTTGCATGATGATGATCATGTCACCATGACGCAGGCGCAGTTCGCGCGCCGCCATTTGCAGCGGCTGCGGCTGGCCACCGTGTCCATTTACCATCAAAAACTTGCGGAAACCGGCGCGATAAAGGGATTCACCAATCTCCAGAATGGTGTGCAGCAGGGTTTCCCCTGTCAGCGTGAGCGTACCGGGGAAGTGCAGGTGCTCATCGGATTTACCGTAAGTAATGGGCGGAATGGCGTAAGCCGGGATCTCCGCGGGCAAACGGGCCAGGGCATGCCCGACCACACCCGATGAAATCACGCTGTCCACCGCGCAGGGGAGATGTGGGCCGTGCTGTTCGATAGCGCCCGTCGGCAGGACAATCACCGTGTTGGCTTTATTTTCCAGGGTGGCAATGTCGGTCCAGCTCAGGTACGGCAAAAAGCGGTTTGCCGGAATATAACCATGCAACATACTGTTTCCTCTTGTTATTGCGGCAACCACGCCGTGGCTTCAACTTCGATTAATACCTCTGGGCTGGGCAGCATTTCACTGACCTGCACCACCGTGGAGACCGGCGGTTCGTCCGGGAAGAACTGCTTGCGAACCCGGCTGTAGTGTGGAAAGTGATCCAGATTGCGGAAGTACTGCACCAGTTTGAAAACATCGCTCATCTGCCCACCGGCGCTCTCAATGGTGGTGCGGATACTCTCCAGCACATACCAACTCTGGGCCAGAATCGGACCTTCTTTGAAATCCGTTGAGAATTCACCGCTGCGCCCCAGCAGCCGTTGGGCCGCTTCGGGTATATCGCCGTAACCACGCACGATCGTCGCGGTCTGCGGGTTCACCGGAATGATGCCGGAGAGAAAAATAAAGTCGCCGACGCGTCGCCACGCCGCATATTTCGCCAGCGGTTTACCCGCGCCTTCATCAAGCGTCATTTGTTGCTTCTCCATAACGCACGCCCTGTTTAAGCCGATAGCGTTGGCGCTGGCGCAGCGGCCAGCTTGCGGTATCGGCCTGCGGAAAAATCACCATATCGTTGCGATAGAAAGCATCGGCCCGGCAAATAAGCTGCGAGGCCTCATCAAAGGCGGCACCCAATTGCAGGCTCAGTACGCCGCTGAACAGCGTATCGAGCGGGTCATAACTGCCGAGGGGGCAGAAGGCGTCTTGCACGTTATCAGCCCCGAGCAGCAGAGGAATGCCACGGATTTGCGCTTCTTTCACCAGCGTCAGTCCTCGCTGGCGCGGGGTGCGACCGGGCACCGCATCCTGCAACAGCAAGTTGGTCAACGGCAGGGCAATCAGAGTCACCCGCTGCTGGGCTAACAGATCGAGGATCTGCAGCGCATCTTCCTGTTGTGACAGTGCGCAGCTGTGGCTAAGGGTAATCTGGCCGCTGAACGGATGGCGTTGCAGGGTGTTCGCCAGCCATCGCAGGCCCTGCGCTTCGGTATTGAGTTCTTCATCAATGTGGAGATCGATATCAAGCTGATGCTGTTCGGCGGCTTCGAGCAGGTTCGAGAAGGCTTGTGCATCCCAGTTGCTGCTGTGAATAAAACCGCCCAGTAACGCACCGGGACCGCTGGCCGCCACCTGGGTAGCAATTTGCTGCGCGTCATCCGGATTGGCGAAGAAACTCAGCGGCGCGAGCGCCACGCGTTCAATACGGCACAGCGGATGCTGCATCTCGCCGATCACCTGCCACGCCAGCGGGGCTTCCGGGGTGAACCAGTCAACATGGGTACGCAGCAGGCCTACGCCGCTCTCCACCGCCCAGAGCAGCGCTTGCTGGGTGCGCTTCTCAAGATCTTCACGACTCCAGTGCATGCGGTCCTGATGCATTGCCGCGATGGCAGCCAGCAAGCCAGGCTGTTGTGCCGGACTGCGCTGGATGGTGAACGTTTTGTCCAGATGCGCATGCGGCTCAATCAGTGCGGGCAGCACCAGGGCGCCATTGAGCGGCAGATAATCGGCATGCGGCCCTTCATCAGGGACAAATTGCAGGCCGTCGGAATGAAAATGTAAGGTCGCCAACCGGGGCTGGTCGCCCTGCATTGGCCAATGGTCTGGCAATAGCCAGCGGGGTAGGCGTGCACCGGTTGCACCCGGATAGGTTTTCATAAGTCGAGTACCAGAATCGGAGAACGTGCGCGTGAGCAACACAGCACGATGCAGTCATTGGCTGCACGCTCTTTCTGACTTAACACTTCATCACGGTGATCGGGTTCACCCGCCAAAACACCGGTAATGCAGGCACCGCACATCCCCTGTTCGCAAGAGAGTTCGATATCGATACCGGCGGCTTCCAGCACCTCGGCGATGCTCTGTTCCTCACCGACGGTGAAACGCGCGCCGGAGGAGGCAATTTCTACCTCGAAGCTGTCGCCTGCGGTGATTGGGGCGTGGTCGGTTTTGAACCGTTCACTGTGCAACTGGTCCTGCTGCCAGCCCTGTTCCAGCGCCCGTTGCTGTAGGCTTTCCATAAAGCCAGTGGGCCCGCAGGCCACCAGGGCGCTGTTTGCGGGTATGCGCAGATCGGCGGGGATCTGCGTACGCAGACTGTCGCCTTCACTGCTGTAATGGATAACAACACGCTCACCCAGTGCGGCCAGACGCGCCGCAAACGCCAACTCATCATGGCGTTTGAGATAGAGGTGTAGCATGAAATTGGCCTGTTTTTCGGCCAAGGCTTCTGCCATCACCAGCAGCGGCGTAAGACCAATCCCGGCAGCGAACAATAACGTGCGGGGGGCTTCCGGCAGCGGAAAATGGTTACGCGGTGCGGAGAGGGTTAACCTGTCGCCGACCAGGAGTTGTTGATGTACCCAACGTGAACCGCCAGTGGAAGCGGGATCAAGACGAACGCAGATTTCATAGGCAAACGCACTGGCGGCTGAACACAATGAGTACTGACGCATGCCTCCCGCTGGAAGGTGCACATCAATATGCGCGCCCGGTGTGAAGGCCGGGAGAGGGTGGTCGCTGGCACTTTCCAGCGTCAGTAATAGATTGCCAGCACCGTTGGACTGCTTTGCGATGACGGTGACAGCCAGGTGTGTTGATTTCATAATCAGCCTGTCTGAACAGGGCTGTCATCAGCGTTAACGCCGCGCATACCCTTGTTTTTATCATGGCTGCGATTATTATTTTGCGGTTGTGTAAGCGTCCATCTGTTTAATTCGCATGATGCGTTGCAAAAAAGAGAGCACCTACTATGTTCGCCTTCTCACGTTTTCTCATTTATTTTACCGAAGTGGCGCGTCAGGGTTCGCTGCGCAAGGCTTCCGAGGTACTGCATGTTTCTGCCTCCTCGATTGACCGGCAGATTTTACGCGTGGAAGAACAGCTGGATATGCCGCTGTTTGAACGGCATCCATCAGGATTACGTATGACTGCCGCAGGGGAAATCCTGCTGAATGCGGCAAAAAGCTGGCAGCGTGAGTTTGGCCGTGTTTGCACACAGTTGGACGATCTGCGCGGCTTACGCCATGGCCATGTGCATATCGCCACCATTGATGCCATTAACCGCGGCTTCTTCTCATCGATTCTGCAACGCATTCGCGAAGAGTATCCCGGCATTTCCTTTACGCTCACGACCATGAGCAACATCCATATCGCCAATGCGCTGACCGCCGGTGATGCGGATTTTGGCATCATGTTGAATCCACAAAGTTCGCGTGAGCTGTTGGTGAAGTCTTTTGCTGACTTACGTCTGGGTATTGTGGTGAGCAGTCAACATCCGTTGGCAAAGCTGGAATCAATCCGTTTTAGCCACTGCGAATCCTGGCCGTTTATTGTCCCTGCCGCGCCCCTGATGTTGGCCGATCCGCTGGAAGCACTGGTAAATAGTTCCGGTATTCGCCTGAATGAAGTCGGCCGAACCAATAACATTCATATGCTGCGTTCACTGGTCCGGGATGGGGTGGGCATCAGTTTGATGTGCTGGCTGGATATTGTTGACGAGTATCGTCGGGGTGAATTGAAGTTCATTCCGCTGATTGACACGGTACTGAAACCCTTCACGTTGTCGTTGTGTGTGGCGCCACAGCGTCAATTGTCGATTGCCGCATCAATGATGTTGCGCGAACTGGAATCGTTTTTTGCCTTGATGCAGAGCGAAGAGGCACTGGCGGGTGTTGAGCATAAAGCGTAGCGGCGGCCAGTTGGCCGCCTGTGGTTAGCCAGAACAAGGACGAGTGATTAACTGCCCCAACGGCTGCGCAAATAATTCACTGCCTGCTGCGTTTGCGGTTGGTTGAGATAATTCTCGCGGAACAGAATGGTGCCGTTGATTTGCGGCACCGATTCATTAAGGTCGAGCTGTTTTTTCAGTTCTGGTACGCCGCCATTGATGGTCCAGTCTGGCTCCATTTTGGAGGTTTCACCGACTTTATACAGCGCTACACCGATGTAGAGCCGGGTATGCGTGGGTTTGACTACATTGGCCCACCAGTTCGCGAGCACATCATAACGTGCAGCCTGGCGTGAAAATGGCCAGTAGATCTGTGGCGCGATGTAATCTAACAGGCCCATCTGCACCCATTTGCGTGTATCGGCGTAAGCTTCGTCGTAGGCCGCCGCGCCGCGCGTGTCTGAGCCCGCGGGATCGTGTGATACGTTGCGCCATACACCGGCGGGGCTGACGCCGAATTCGACATTCGGTTTTAACTGCTTAATGGTGCGGGACACTTGTTCAATCAACTGCTGAGTATTGTGACGTCGCCAGTCCGCTTTCGAGGCGTATCCCTGGCCATACTGGCGGAAGGTGGCGCTGTCATTCAGCATTGAGCCGGGTGATTCCGCATAGAAATAGTCATCAAACTGCACGCCATCGATATCGTAATTTGCAACCACCTCCGCCACGATGCTGGTGATCCAGTCACGGGCATCAGGAATGCCTGGGTCCAGCACAAAACGGTCACCTGCGGTGCGGATCCAGTCACGATGCAGGACGAATACACTGGCGGGATGCAGGGAAAGCGTGTTGTTGAGTTCCGTTACGGTGGAAGGTTTTACGTTAGTAGAGACGCGATAAGGGTTAAACCATGCATGCACTTTGATGCCACGCTTATGGGCTTCATCCAGCATAAACTGCAGCGGGTCGTAACCGGGATCCTCCCCGATCTTCCCGGTCATCATATCTGACCAGGGCAAGATTTTAGAGTGCCACAGTGCTGTGCCATCGGGTTTAACCTGGAAGAAGACGGTATTAATGCCGAGACTCTTAAGCTTATCCAGCTTATCGGTCAGCGCCTTTTGCTGTTGGCTGATGCGATTTGCCGGGCTGGCATTCACTGAGGCAATGGGCGGCCAGTCAAGACGCGACACCGTGGTGAGCCAGACGCCGCGCACCGGTTCTGCGTTTACGACGGGTTGCACGGGGTGCGGTTTTGGCGTCACGGTCGGTAACGGTGTGACCAGGGATTTAGGTGGCTCGGAACTGCAGCTGGCTAATAACAGTGCAGCAGCCAATAAGGCGGCCGTTTTTTTCAGGGTGGCAACACGGGAGAAACGCGCGGAACAGGCTATGATAAACTCCATTTCTTTCAATTTACTGTTCGAAGAGCCTCATTCTCTTCTCATCAGCTATAAAGTCAATAAGAGCCCTCGGTAACGTTGTCATGCCATCCATGGCTAACGCTGCGCACGGGAACTCACTAAAAACAGGAATACACTGCCATGACATATGAAGACCTTTACCGCCGCATCGCGATGATTGTTTTCAGCTGTGGACCGCAAGGTGCACGCGAATTAATCGTAAAAGCTGAGCTGTTTGCCGATGACGAGGGCGGTGAATACCAGTTCGATTATCTGGATGAAAACGGCGAGCCAGATTGGTTTGAGCCGGATGCACAGGCGATTGGGGATTTAACTGAAGCGCTAAAAGATTTTCAGCAATACTTCGTCGATCACGAGATGACCGAAGGCAAGCCAGTGTGGAATAAGTGCGTGGTGGTTATTAACGTACCGGAAGAGTCGATCAGCATCGACGTGCAATATGAGTAAGGCTTCCGGGCATCCTTGCCCGGAAATCTCTGGCTTTATGAACGCACTGCCACTAACGCCTCGCGCTCTCGCAAAGTCCGTTTACGATGCACGACACGGCTGGTGATCAACACCGCTAACGTGAGTAAACCGGTTGCGATGATTTCAGAGCGATGCGCCGGCATAAACAACATTGAGACCAACACCCCCACGATGAACACCATGGTTGCCCAGGTTAAACCTGGGAATAGCCACATGCGATAACTTAACGTCTCACCCCGCGCTTCACGCTTTTTGCGCAATACCAGATGCGAAGCCGCTATGACCAGATAAACCAGCAACGCAATCGCGCCGGAACTGGCCAGCAGAAACTCAAATACCGCTGCGGGTGCCAGATAGTTGGCGATCACCGCAAGGAACGCGGCGGCAGTTGAGGCGATCACTGCTACCCATGGGGTGCCGCTGCGTGTGGTTTTTGATGCAGCGGCTGGAGCATCCTGACGACGGGAAAGGGAATAGAGCATGCGTGAAGCCGTATAGAGCGCGGAGTTAAGGCAGCTGCATACCGCGATCAACACCACCACATCGACGATTTGCCGTGCGTAAGGAATATTCATCATCTCCATCGCCGTTTGATACGAACCGGCTTTCATCAGCGATGGGGTATTCCACGGCACCAGTGCAATAACGATGAAAATCGACAGCAGGTAAAACAATGCAATACGCCAGATGACGGAGTTGGTGGCCTGCGTAATCTGCTTTTTCGGTTCACGTGATTCCGCTGCAGCGATGGTGACAATCTCTGTTCCCATAAAGGAGAACATGGTGGTCAGAATGGCGGCCAGTACGGCACCGATTCCGTTTGGCATAAAGCCGTGCGTGTCATAGAGGTGAGAAATACCTTGTGTGCTGCTACCCGGCATCAGTCCAAAGATAGTCAGGCTGCCGACAATCAGGAAAGCGACAATGGCGACCACTTTCAACAAAGCAAACCAGAATTCGAACTCACCGTAATTCTTTACGCTGAACAGGTTGCTGACCGTCAGGAACGTAGTGATCGCCAGAGTATATTCCCATACGGCAATTTGCGGGAACCAACTGTGCAATATCGTGCCTGCAGCATTGGCCTCAAGCGGAATGACCAACACCCAAAACCACCAGTAGAGCCAACCAATGGTAAATCCAGCCCAGCGTCCCAACGATTTATCTGCATAGGTGGAGAAAGAGCCGGAGTCCGGGGAGGCAACGGCCATCTCCGCTAACATGCGCATAATCAACACCACCAGCCCACCTGCTGCGATGTAAGCCAGCAACACGGCGGGGCCCGCTTCAGCGATGGCGTGACCGGAGCCGACAAACAGACCGGCACCAATCACCCCGGCAATGGATAACATTCGGATATGACGCGGCTTTAAGCCTTGCGCGAGCGCATCGGCATTCTGTGAACTCATTGTTTTCTCCAGATTGTCTCTCGGGCTGTGACGTCGCACAGCCTGGCTGCAGCAGGTGAATAGCCAGCCCGCACAGGGGCTGGATGAGCTGAGGGCCTACGAATCCTGGTATGCGCTCAGCAGGTTGCTGAGAATCTCCAGCGCTTGGCTGAATTGCGCATCCGGAATGGTGAGCGGATAGAGGAAGCGAATCACGTTGCCCTTTGGACCACAGGTCAACAGCAGTAAACCTTGGGCCATCGCTTGTTGCTGGATTGCCTGAGCGGTTTGCGCCTCAGCAAATTCCACCGCGACCATTGAACCCAATGCGCGAATATCGGTTATCGCGGAGCAGTGACGACGTGCCTCATTAAGGAATTCGACCAGTTGCACCCCCAGCTTCACTGAGCGGTCGCACAGTTGTTCTTCGGCAATAATATCCAGCACCGCATGCGCGGCGGCAATTGCCAGCGGGTTTCCAGCGTAAGTGCCGCCCAGACCACCTGGACCTGGCGCATCCATGATCTCTGCGCGACCACTCACCGCAGAGAGCGGCATGCCGCCCGCCAGGCTTTTCGCCATGGTGATAAGGTCTGGTTTGACGGTGTAATGCTCCATGGCAAACAGTTTGCCGGTGCGACCAAAGCCGGTTTGCACTTCATCGGCAATCAGCAGAATGCCGTGTTGATCGGCCAACTGGCGTAGACGAACGAGGAATTCAGCAGGGGCAATGTGGAAACCGCCTTCGCCTTGCACGGGCTCCAACACAATGGCCGCGACGTCCTGTGGTGCGATGTCCTGGGTGAAGATGTCATGTAGACTGGCCATAGCATCATCAACGCTGATACCGGTCACGCTGTTGGGATAACGAGCGTGCCAAACGGAAGCGGGCATTGGACCAAAGTCACGCTTATAGGGGGCCACTTTACCGGTCATCGCCATCGTCATAAACGTACGACCATGGAACGCGTTACCAAAGGTGATAATGCCGTGACGGCGTGTGGCGGCGCGCGCAACTTTGACGGCATTTTCCACCGCTTCAGCGCCGGTTGAGAAGAAGGCCGTTTTGGCTTTACCTGCAATCGGCACCAGGCTATTGATGCGCTCTGCCAGTGCCACATAACTCTCATAAGGCGTGACCTGGAAAGCAGTATGGGTGAATTTTTCTAACTGTTCGGCTATCGCTTTTACAATGCGCGGGTGGCGATGCCCGGTATTCAATACCGCGATACCCCCGGCGAAATCTATCCAGCTGTTGCCTTCAACGTCACGCAGTGTGGCGTTTTCTGCCTGCTCGACATACCACTGACAAAGGTTTCCGGTGCCGCGAGGCAGGGCGTCATCTTTACGTTGTTGCAGCTGGCTGTTTTTACCTTCCATAACCTTTCCTTAGCGATAAGCGTCTTTACAAATCACAACAAACACGCTTATTTATCCCTGCGCTAAGGTTTGTTGCCAGAGCCACTTTTACAGAAAAGGATGGAGCCAATTGCGGAGTTTGTACGCCGATCATGTATTAGAACGTTTGCAGTTTATGCCGGAAGGGACGTTGCAGCAGCGCCTGTTGGCATGTATGCAGGCTGCAATTGTTGAAGGGATTTTTCCACGGGCTACGCGGTTACCGGCCACGCGGGATTTGGCACGTGAGTTATCGGTATCGCGTAATACCGTACTCAATGTTTATGAAAACTTGATGTCACAGGGGTACGTCACGGCACGAACTGGCAGCGGAACCTGGATAGCCGAAACCTTGCCTGAAGGGTGCCTGAACAGTCCACGCAGGGGTGACACGCACTTACCGTTGTCCGCCAAGACGGCGGCGATATCTAAACGCGGGGCATCGTTATTAGGGCATGCGAACGCCTCGCCATATCAGTGGGGCGCCTTTGTACCCGGAGCACCAGACGTCACTCAGTTTCCGCATAAACTGTTTAGCCAGATTCAGGCGAGGCTTAATCGGGAGCCGGATGTTGACCGACTGATCTACAGCAGCAACGGTGGCTGCCCGCATCTGCGGCAGGCGTTGGCGGAATACCTCAGCGTGGCGCGTTCCGTGCGCGCCGATGCCGATCAAATCATTATCACTGAGGGCGTTCATCAGGCGGTAGATTTAGTGACGCGTGTGCTGTGCGATCCCGGCGATCCTGTGTGGATCGAAGAGCCTGGCTATTGGGGCACAAGAAACCTGTTACGCATTAACGGGCTGAAAATACAGGCGATGCCTGTGGATGAGCAGGGAATCATGCCAGAGCTGGCATCACGAGCGCGAGCACCCAAAATGATTTTCGTGACACCGTCACATCAATATCCCTTAGGCGTTCATCTAAGCCTTGAACGGCGTAAACAATTACTGGATTTAGCGCGCAAGCATAAGACCTGGCTGGTGGAAGATGACTATGACAGTGAATTTCGCTTTGCCGGCCAGCCTTACCCCTCGCTTCAGGGGTTTGAACCGGATGCGCCAGTGATTTACATGGGGACCTTCAGCAAAACGCTTTATCCGGCGTTGCGACTGGGCTATTTGGTGGTGCCTAAAGCGCTGGCGCAACCCCTGCGCGTTGCTGCTGCTGAACTCTATCGCGGTGGGCATCTGCTGGTGCAGCGTGCATTGGCAGAGTTTATTCAGAAAGGGCATTACATGGCGCATATTCGTCGTATGCGCAAACTCTACAGTCAGCGTCGCCGTTTCTTGGTCAGTTTGATTGAGCGTTATCTGGGCCAGGATTTCATGCCGTTAGTGAATCATGAAGCGGGACTGCATCTGGTCATGAATCTGCCTGTCGGCTGCGATGATGTCGCGATTGCAGCCCTGGCATTGCGACGCGGTGTTAAAGTTCGGCCACTTTCGCAATATTACATGCACCCCCAGGATCGACGTGGCTTGCTGTTAGGTTATGCCTGTGTTGATGAGCGGCAGTGTCAGGATGCATTTGGTGTATTAAAGGCGTGCTTGATTGAGGCCGAGATTTTGGCACGGCCCGAAAGCCGCACCCTTTAGGCCTAAGCGATGCTGTTTAAGCGCTGCACAATTTCTGCGGTCAGCACAACGTCTCCGCTCGCCAGGTTCTGTTTGAGATGCTCTGGTGAAGAGGTACCGGGAATCAGCAAAATATTAGGTGAACGCTGTAGCAGCCAAGCCAAAGCCACTTGCAAGGTGGTGGCATTTAACGCTTGTGCCACTGCGGTGAGTTGTTCTGATTGCAAGGGTGAAAATCCGCCCAGCGGGAAGAAGGGTACGTAAGGAATCTGTTGCTCAGCCAGTTTATCTATCAGTGCCTCATCCTGGCGGTTAGCCAGATTGTAGAGGTTCTGGACGCAGGCGATCGGCGTCATTTTCTGCGCATCCGCTACCTGTTGGGCCGTCACATTACTCAAGCCAATATGCTTGACCAGACCACGTTCTTTCAGTTTGATCATCGCCTCAACCTGCGGTTCCAGTGAGCCTTCTGCTGGTCCATGGACATCCAACATCGAGCGAAGATTCACCACCTCCATCGTCTCCAGGCCGAGATTGCGCAGGTTGTCTTCCACCGCCTGCGTCAACTCATCTGGGGAAAACGCGGGTAGCCAACCTCCTTTGTTATCGCGACGTGCGCCGACTTTCGTGACAATGACCAGATCATCGGAATAGGGATGTAGCGCTTTTTTAATCAGCTGATTGGTAACATGGGGACCGTAGAAGTCGCTGGTATCGATATGATTTACGCCAGCAGCAACGGCATCGCGCAGTACTTGAAGTGCGCGGCTTTCATCCGCGGGTGGTCCAAACACCCTTGGCCCCGCCAGTTGCATAGCGCCGTAGCCGAGACGGCTGACCTGACGATCACCCAAGGTGTAGGTATTTACGTTGTGAGACATGGAAATCTCCTTCGTCGATGTGTGATCAGATTGTAATAGGCGAATCGCTGTGCAACTATCCGGTGAAATCAGGACACAGTGTACGGAATAGCGAACAATGGCATTAGATATTGCATTGCTGCATGCGGTCGTCGCGGTGGCTAAGGCGGGTGGGTTCCGCGAAGCGGCACGTATGACCGGTAGCAATCCTTCACGGTTAAGTGACGCCGTAAGACGAGCGGAAGAACAACTAGGCGTTCGGTTATTTAACCGCACCACACGCACCGTGGTGCTCACCGAAGCGGGCAGAGCGTTAATGTCGCGCTTGATGCCTGCGATGAACGAAGTGGATGCGGCTCTGGATGCTCTGAACAATTTCCGTAATACGCCGGGAGGGACGCTGCGTTTGAATGTCCCCGTTAGCGCCGCCCGGTTGGTGCTGCCCTCCATCGTGCCCGGCTTCCTTGAGCGCTATCCCGACATTCAGTTGGAAGTCGTGGCGGAGAGCAACGTGCAGGATATTTTCCGCGATGGTTGTGATGCAGGAATACGTTACGACGACCACCTTGAACAGGATATGGTGGCATTGCCGATTGGTCCACGCAGCCAACGTTTTGCTGCCGCTGCTGCGCCTGACTATCTGGCAAAGTGTGGCATACCGCGGCACCCCCGCGATTTAATGCAGCACCGCTGCTTGTATGGTCGCTACGCTACGGGTGTCGTCGCCGATTGGGAGTTCGATAATGGGGATGAGGTCGTGCGCTTACAGCCGAAAGGTCCATTGATTTGCAGTATTGGCGCGGCAATGGATCTCACGGTTTCTGCTGCTATTGCAGGCGTGGGTGTGGTCTATTTGTTCGAAGACTGGATCAAACCCGCCTTGAATGACGGTAGTTTACAGCCGGTTTTACCCGAGTGGTGGCTGAGTTTTTCAGGTCTGTGGCTCTACTATAACGATCGCCGGCTGATACCGGCACCGTTACAAGCCTTCCTTGATTATGTACGCGAACTCAATGCGCAGCCGCAGGTGGGTTAACCAGCAGTCCGGACATCAATACGCGGAACGCATCAACCGCGCGCGGAAGCGCAGCAACCGGCTCGCTGGAGGCGGCAATCCACAACGCGGCATTTAAGGCGGCACCGTTCACCAGGTGGGCCGCCGCTTCAGTATCCATAGGCTTTACTGTGCCTTCTGCAATCAACACTGAGAGCATGTCTGCCGTGGTGCGCAGACAGGCAGTTTGATTCGGCCATTGTGAAGGATCGCCGAGCACAGCGGGGCCATCAAGCAGCATAATGCGCTGCACTTCTGGCTCCAGTGACATCTCAATGTAGGTAATCGCTTCCGCCAAAAAAGCATGCCACTTTGACTCAAACTGCTGCCCTGCGGCGCGCATTTGCGCCAAAATCTCTGCGTCGATCTGATCGATAACGGCTTGCAATAGGCCCTTTTTATCGCCGAAATTGTGATAAAGCGCTCCTCGCGTTAGCCCTGCCTCAGCGGTCAAATCATCCATTGATGCGGCGCTATATCCTTTCTCCGCGAAGGCCCTACGAGCAGCCTCAATCAATTTTGCCCGCGTTTCTTCTACCTGTTCTGTTCGCCGTTTGGCTGCCATAGCAACTCCAAAAA
>OBJT01000167.1_pt1 | contig 17298 bp, 17 predicted proteins | sample 1519861 | NCBI WGS metagenome assembly OBJT01 (sample SAMN02401118, study PRJEB22541) | soil metagenome, isolate JX
ATATATGTTTTTATAAGAATTGTTCTACAAAAATCCCATCTTGTATACAACATTGCATACAAAAAATACGCAGTGAACTAAAATGATGCATTTTTGATCTTCATAAAAAAGCCAAGCATCTGCTTGGCTTTTTCCGTTGAGCTTAGCCCATCATCTAAACCGCAATATCTGCCAAATTGCCTTTTTGCTCTAACCAATGCTTACGATCCGCCGCTCGCTTTTTCGCAAGTAACTTATCCAGCAAACCAGCAGTTAAATGTGCATCATCCAAGTCCAACTGAACCAAACGGCGTGTATTCGGATCCATGGTAGTTTCACGTAGTTGGCTGGCGTTCATCTCACCCAAACCTTTGAATCGCGTGATTTGTGGGTTCTTGTTGCCTTTAATATTTTTTAGAATCGCTTCTAACTCATCATCGTCCAATGCATAGTGCACATCTTTTCCGATATCAATTCGATATAACGGCGGCATAGCAACATATAAGTGGCCTTCTTCTACCAATGTCGGGAAATGCTTCACAAACAAAGCGCACAATAATGTTGCAATGTGCAGTCCATCCGAATCCGCATCGGCAAGGATGCAAATTTTTCCATAACGTAATTCTGATAGATCATCACTGCCAGGATCAACCCCGATCGCAATCGCAATGTCATGTACTTCTTGAGATGCTAATACCTCATCCGAAGATACTTCCCAAGTATTTAAGATTTTGCCACGGATCGGCATAATCGCTTGGAAATTCTTATCTCGTGCTTGTTTAGCACTACCACCAGCAGAATCCCCTTCGACGATAAAGAGTTCACTATCTTCACGGGTTAAGCCCACGCAGTCTGCTAATTTTCCAGGTAATGCTGGACCAGCTACAATCTTCTTACGTTCAACTTTCTTAGCTGCTTTTAAACGACGTCCCGCTTTGGCGATTGCCATTTCAGCTAATTGAGTCGCGATCTCGGCATGTTGGTTTAACCATAATGCAAATGCATCTTTGGCAATATTGAGAACAATATTCGAAGCTTCACGACTGGATAGGCGTTCTTTGGTCTGCCCTGAGAATTGAGGCTCTTGGAATTTCAATGACAGGATGAAATTTACCCCATCCCACACATCTTCCGCAGATAGCTTCATATTGCGCGGCAATAGATTACGTAATTCACAAAACTCGCGCAACGCTTCTGTCACACCAGATCGTAAGCCATTAACATGGGTGCCGCCTTGTGCAGTTGGAATCAAGTTGACATAACTTTCCTGAATCTGTTCACCACCTTCAACATTCCAGCAAATTGCAAACTCACAAGCAGCACGTTCCGCTTGTCCACTACTCACAAAAGCTGGGGCTGGCAAAATTTCACGATCTTCAAGTTCATCCATCAAATAGTCCACTAGACCATTTTCAAATTGCCATTCAATCTTTTCATTATTGATTTTATCGTCATAAATAATTTTTAAGCCTGCTGCTAACACCGCTTTGGCTTTTAAATTATGTTTAAGCGCTTTTAATGCGAACTTAGGACTATCAAAATATTTCGCTTCTGGCCAGAAACGTACCGTTGTCCCCGTCGCACGTTTCGCCACTTTGCCTTCTAAAACAGATAATGGCGCAACAGGCTCACCTTGCTCAAATGCCATCTGATACAAGTTACCATGGCGTTGTACAGCGACTTCAACCCGTGTAGATAAAGCATTGACCACAGAGATACCAACGCCATGCAAACCACCTGAGAACTGATAGTTATCTGTACTGAACTTGCCGCCTGCATGGAGCTTGGTCAGAATAATTTCGATCCCACTTTGTCCATATTCTGGATGAATATCAACTGGCATTCCTCGACCATTATCTTCCACCGATAATGAACCATCTTCATAAATCGTGACCGTCACTTGATTGGCATGACCTGCAAGCGCCTCATCGACAGCATTGTCAATTACCTCTTGTGCCAAGTGGTTTGGACGTGAGGTGTCGGTATACATTCCGGGACGACGACGAACAGGATCTAAACCAGAAAGAACTTCAAGAGATTGTGCCGTGTATTGTGTCACTTGGTCTGATTTCCTTTTTGCAGGGCTGCCGATAAAAATTCGAGTACTAGAGGTAATTTTTCTTCAAAATCATCCATTGCATGATTACCATTAGCGTCAGTTAAAATCAATGATGATGGATGCGCTGCACTATAATAGCCTTGTGCTTGACGATAATCCAAGACCTCATCACCTTGTTGCAATAGCACCAGAATTTTATCAGCATACGCTAAGCTGGTCTCAGCAATCGATTGTAATTGCTGCAATTGATCGACATCAAGTGTCCATGCGTCGGTCACTTTGAGTGGAATCTGTTCAATTCCGAATAAATCTTGAAACAACTGCCATGGTCGCATAGCGGGATTGATCAAAACAGCAGGACATGCATATTTTGCGACAAGATAGGTCGCATAAAATCCCCCTAAACTGCTCCCCACCAACACCACTTGATCGAGTGGTAAACTTTCCACCAATACCGAAAGATGCTTCAAAACCTGTTGTGGTGGGTGATTTAAATCAGGCAAATGCACGTGAATGTGATCGTAATTTGCACAATACTGATACAACTGTTGCCCTTTTATTGACCTTGGGCTACTTCGAAAACCATGTAAATAAATAATTTGCATACGCACCTACAGCGTCATTTGCTTGACTTAAAGCAAAATAGATCACATTATCGATCACAATTGATAAATAAATAACAATATAATTTACAGATAAGCCCGAAATTGTCAGACACAAAAAACGATACTCTGCACCGTTCATCAGTATTCTAAAAAAAATACTGTTGAAACAAGAAAAGATGCATGCGTTTGCTGTAGTTTATCTAAACAATGTTAGGTCAATAACTTCAAACCTTCGGTATATATCAAGGATGAGGAAATCAATATGCCAAGTTTAACACCTCTACATGAAACCTACTGTAAATGGGACAGTACCCCTCCCAGTCAGGCGGATGTTTTGGAAGGTTTGGCACAACTCGTAAGCACTAGCTTAAGTGGGGTGCACGAATTAGTGCAATTGGTACAAACTGAAGTGTTACGGACAACGCTTGGTTTGAGTGCACAAAAGGCCAAAAAATTACAAAAGCACCCACAATTACAGAGATTTTACCAATTCTCCTATGTCGCGATTCAAAAATACGGCGTTAGCTTCCTTGCACCAAACTTGCGCAGAGTCATTGCAAAATTTCCAGTGCTGCATGACAAGCCGTTGAGTCCTTCTTTACACTTTGTAGTCGGCGCACTCAATGGAATCTTTGGTGATTTTTTCTTAAAACAGCATAACCCGATGGCACTCCCTATGGTGCTGTATGATCACTATGGTTCATTACAACAAGGTGAACTCACAGGTCGTGTAGTCATTTTGACACATGGTCTTTGTATGAACCATTTAACTTGGTCGAATCATCGCTATGGTGGCATTGGTGAACGCTTGCTTGCGCAACGTGATAACAACACCATGCTGTATCTCAACTACAATACAGGGCGTCGTATTTCAGCCAATGGTCGTAGCTTTGCCAATGTGCTAGAAGATTTAGTTCAACGTAATCCACGCATCACCAGTATCGATTTGATTGGGCATAGTATGGGAGGATTAGTCTCTCGTAGTGCTTTGTTCTATGGTAAGCAGAACCTATGCCAATGGGTTCACATGGTTGAAAATTTGGTCTGTATTGGCTCACCGCATCATGGTGCAGTACTTGAACGTTTTGGTTTCATTCTGCAAGATAAACTCGGTGCATTTCCATTTATTAGCCTTATCGGTCAATTGGTCAATATTCGCAGTAATGGGATTTTAGATTTACGTCACGGTAGCGTACGTGATGATGACTGGGAACATAATGATGCACGGATTGGTTTTGAAGATGACAATCGTAAGCCAGCACCATTACCATCACATATCAACACCTTCCTCATCGCTGGTACACTTGAGTTCGAAAAGCTTAGAACCAAAGCACTCACCGTAATTGGTGACTATTTGGTAAGTGTTAAAAGTGCTTTAGGTGAACACCCAAATCCTCGCTTCCAACTTAAACTTCCTGATACACATAAAGCGGTTTTCTATGGTTTGAACCATTTTGAGATTCAATACCACTCTAGTGTCGCAGAGCAAATTACCCGTTGGTTATATCCAGATGTGAGTGATAAGGTTGAAGCAGGTGTTCAAACCCATCTCATTAATATTCCAAATAATCATAGCTTTGAAGATCTGGAAGGAATTGTTGAAACCTAAACAGTGCTCCAAATTTTATCCAATAAAAAAGCCAACATCATGTTGGCTTTTTTACCAATTAAGCAGGATATTTTCTAAAGAGTTGCCATAAACAAATCACAAGGATCAGGCTGAAATAGATCAAAGACCAAACAGGTAGTGATTGTCCCAGAAAACTCCAATCAATCATGGCACACTCTCCTGAGCCAGACAGCACTTGCTGCAAAACTGCTTTCATCGGCAAAACATCAACCAAATAGTCTAAGCCTGGTCCACAACTCGGTACTTGATCTGGTGGTAAATGTTGTAACCATACATGCCGTGCGGCAACGCCAGCCGACCATCCAATCGCTAAAGTTGCCAACAAGGCATAAAAGCGCTTAAAAAAGTTTGAAATTGGGTTGTGAATAAATGCAACTAATGCAATTAAACCCATGCCAATTAAACCAATTCGCTGGAAAATACATAAAGGACAAGGTTCAAGACCTTGCACATGTTCTAAATATAATGCAAATGCGAGCCCAATAATGCTCATCAGTACCAATACAGCACTGACTAAACGGTAATTCCAGCGCATGGAAAATCCTCTAAAAAATGTCCTCTGTCGCAATAAGAATGATCACCCTTACGATAAAATATCGACAGACCCTAGCGGTATTGTACAAGATATTCTGCAAAACTCATGTGATTATCTTGTTCGAGTTGAGACTGTTTTTGCAACGAAGTTTGTGCCAAATGTTCGAAATATTGTTTTCTTTCTAAACTGATTTGGTGCTGCTCATAATCCTGTACATGCTGTTGAGCCATGATACTACCAAAGTTCCATGTCCCTCCATGTTGCAAGGTATCATTGATTACCTGCTCCGAAAGCGTATTTTCAACCTGATATAAGCGGTGTTGCATCACCTGTACAGCATCTTGATATAGTGAAGTGCGGTCCATTTGATCCAATAAAATCGCGCAGGCTTGAATCTGACCAAGATGACGTTGTGCCCAATCTTGGAAAGGTACCTCAATCGGTCCATCTTTAATTTTGGCGTCTGCCGCACGCCCTCGATTGACAATTTCGGTTTGATTTAGATCTATCTGATCTTGTTCATCTGCCCACAATTCAGGGCTGTCATTCAACAAACAATACAAAGCTAAACTTTCCAAAAATCCAGCTGCAGTCTCATCAATACCAATCGCACGATAAGGATTGACGTCCACGGCACGTAACTCTACATAACCCACACCACGATTTTTTAACGCTTGGGAAGGTGTCTCACCTTGTTCTGGTACTTGTTTTGGGCGAATCAAACTATAGTATTCATTTTCAATTTGTAGAACATGATCATTGATTTGAATCGGCTCACCTTGCTCATCATCTAAGCCTAGGGCTGTAAATTGAGGGTAAGGTGTGTGCACAGCTTTTTGTAAACCCTCTAAGTAATCATGCAAATCGTTATAGTGAATACCAAGCTGCTTTTGAGCTGAATTCTGATACCCTAGACGTCCCATACGTAAGGCCGTTGCTTCTGGCAAATACAATGTCCCTTTGATCAATGCTTGTAAATGATGCTCACGACCAGTCAAAAAACAACGACATACGGATGGACTAGCACCCAATAAATACATCACTAAAGGCGTCAGTCGAATAAAGTTACGAATCAAACCAAAATAACGATGGCTACGATAATCCTGCAAACTGAGCTGCTTTAATTCAGCATTGGTTTCATGCTGTTGTAGGTCTTCAAACAGTTGATCGGGAAAAGACAAGTTATAATGTACACCTGAAATAGTCTGCATACGGCGACCATAACGCACACCTAAACCATGACGATATAAAGTTTTAAAACGACCAATATTGGATGTACCATACTGCGCCAATCTAATATTTTCTTCATGATCATCCAACATACACGGCATGGAAAGCGGCCATAACTTTTCCCCGTCTTGCAAATGCTGATGCACCACATGATGAATATCACGCAACTCATCTAACGCAGCCGCAATCGTACTATGCGGTGTCGTGATAAATTCCATTAATGCTTCAGAATAATCTGTCGTGATGTGCGGATGTGTCAGTGCTGAGCCTAAAGCAATCGGATGGTTTTTTTGTGATAAAAATCCATTGCTTTGCATACGCAAACTTTCACGCTCAATACCACGTAACATACCTGCCAATTGCGAAGCATCTACCCAAGTTGGTATCACAGAGGAAGAAAGTGCGCTGGGTTGATTCATAATATATATGCTCATTGATTCACTGGCCAAACACTGAGTAGTGGCTTGCTTTTGTCAATTATAACGACTATTGCCATCTAGTCAGCTGATTTAATTTGGCAATTTTTATCACAAACTTGTTATTTAAGACATGCCGAAATTGTGATTTTATTAAAAAATAATTCTGCTGATGGATAACTTCTTATGCAAGCACAAGACATTCTAAATTTTTGGTTTACTCCCGATCATCAACCACTTTGGTTTGCTAAAAGTGATGTCTTTGATGCCAAAATTCGTGAGCTTTTTCAATCAATCCATCATCAAGCTGCACAAGCAGAACTTTGGTCTTGGCGTCAAACTGCTGAAGGACGCTTGGCCGAAGTTATTATTTTAGATCAATTTTCTCGCAACTTATATCGAGATCAAGCCCAAGCTTTTGCCTATGACAGCATGGCACTGATGTTGGCACAAGAGGCAATTAGTTTGCAACTCGACACTGAACTGAGCCCCGAACAACGTTCGTTTTTATACATGCCGTTTATGCATAGTGAGTCCAAAATGATTCACGATTATGCCCTAGCGTTATTTCAACGTTTAGGCAATCCCATCAATTTAAGCTTCGAAGAAAAGCATAAAGTGATCATTGATCGTTTTGGACGCTATCCACATCGTAATGCGGCACTTGGTCGAGTTTCAACAGCAGAAGAACTTGAATTTCTAACTCAACCGGACAGCCACTTTTGATCCGATCTTCCAGAGAGGAATAACAAATGAAATCGTTATTAATGTGTATGCCTGTACTCATCGCACTGACCTTTGCAGGATGTGCAACTGTTCCTAAACAGCCCAAGACGTTTGATCAACTCGGTCAATTTACCGCTTATCCATTAAATAACAAAAGCTTTCGTATCAGCTTCCAAGCAGGAAATAATCTGAGTTATGGTACAGCGGAAGAAATCACTTTACTAAAAGCAGCTCAGACCACGGTAAAAAACGGTTTCAGATTTTTCACTGTCGTTGATGATCCGAGTAATGCACGTATTAAAGAGCAACGCCAAGCGGTGATTTATCCAAGTCGACCTTATTATCCGTATGGTTATTATCGTCGCCACCCTGCGTTTTGGCCGGATCCATTCTATGATATGCCACAAGTGGTCAATCTTGATCCAATCCAAGTGTCGTATACTATCGAATGCTTCAAGACTCAACAGCAATCGCCTGATGCCTTTGATGCGCAATTAATTCTACAATCCTTAGGTCAAAAATACGGATTGAGTCCAACAGGAGAAGTGTTGCAGCCACCTGCCTCACCTCAAAACAAAAAATGAATGAATAGGATGACTCAATGACTTCAGCCGAAGAAATCCACGTCCCAAGTCTGCAAAGAAGTAAAAACTTTGCCACCATCGCCTTGATTATTGCTGTCTCGGCATGGGTTGCTCTCATGATTGTGGCGCACTTTCTACCTGAATATAAATGGCTCATCCATATCTTCATGTTAGGTGCTGAAGCGGGTGTGGTCGGAGGATTAGCAGACTGGTATGCCGTCACGGTATTATTCCGCAACCCATTTGGAAAAATGCCCCTACCGAAATTGTTACGTGACCATACCGAGATTATTCCACGTAATAAGGCACGTATTGCTGAATCGATGGGACGTTTTGTGCAAGAGAACTTCCTCTCTCCTGTGATTGTACAGCGTAGCCTACAAAATACCGATATCAGTCTGGCAGTGGGTGAATGGCTTGCCAATCCTAAAAATAACGGGCAAGTGGTGCAGATCATTCAGCAAACGGTGCCGAAAATTTTTGAGTTTGTCAGTCAAGATCAAATTGCAAATTTTGTCCAAAATAACAGTGTGCAATGGGTTCGCAGTACCAAAATCAATACCCTAGCCAGTGAGATGCTACGTGCCGTTTTAGATAATGATTTCCATCAAGATGTGTTACAGCGTGGTTTGGATGTTGCTCACGAATGGATGGTTTCTCATCCCGAAGAAGCACGCGAATTATCACGTACATTGTTTAAAGAGCTAGGGGTGTGGAAATTAGCAAAAGGTGCAAGTTGGATTGGTATCGACGTACAACAACGTACCATTGACTCACTGATTGAACGAGTTGAATCCATGCTTGCCAACCCAGACCATCCGTGGCGACAGGATATTGAAGCTGTAACCCATAAACTGATGTTGGAACTTGCAGACAATGACAGTGAAGCCAGCCAACGTTTAAACAATGGCAAAGATGCATTACTCGACAGCCCGCAGGTTTTGAATTTTATTACAGGTGCAATCGCAATCTTATGTGATGCAATCAAGACGGATTTGATGCAGGAAGATTCTGGCATTGCCACCAATTTACAAGCTGCAATCCAGCAACTTGGGGTGAGCTTGATCCAAAATGATAAGGTTCGCCAAGTCCTCAATACTAAAATGGTGGGCTTAGCGACCAATTTTAGTGAACAATACAGCGATAAAATTATTCGTTATATCAGTGAACGAATCCATGAGTGGGATTCACGAGAAATGATTGCCAAAATCGAGAGTGAAGTTGGCGGTGATTTACACATGATTCGTGTGAATGGTGTGATTGTTGGTACGTTTATCGGTTTGATCTTAGGGATCATACGTGCCGTTGTTGAAAATGTTCTGTAAAGGACAGGCATATCGCAAGATATCTCATTTTTGCCGTATTCGGCCCTAACGCGCATGTGATTAGGGCTAACTCTTGTAAACCGTTCATGGTGAAATAGATCAACAAGCCAATTGTTTACTTTGTTGATAGTATCGTACCAAAGTATCGGTATCTTGCTTCAAAAATGCGGTCAGGTACGTTTTCACTTGTGCCAATGAAATTTGATTAAAATGAATTCTTTCTTTGGCTTGAAAGGTAATCAATCCAAAAACTTGTTTTTTGGGTACCACCACTGCAATGTCCGTTTTTACGATAAAGCTCAGCTCTTGAGACGAAGAATAAGTATTCAAGATAATTTCAATCGTATGTTCCGTATTTCCATCTGTTATCGTAAAAGTCGGACTTGCTCCATCTAACTGTAACCAACGACTTAAGAGTTGTTTCCAAGCCATTCTATCAAAGCGAGTTAATACGCCTATCGTATTCAATGCTTCGAACTGATCGACATCTTTTAAATCGATATGATGTGGGTAGCGTATTTTTAGATCGAAATTGTCCATCTCTGAATGTCCTATTTCACAATAATTCGTATTTATTTTAATCACTCGCTATAAATTATATCGCTTAAAGATTAAAATTAAAACACCTTATATAATTGAAAAATAACAATTTATTTGACAAATTTAAATAAAAAAAGACCAATTCCGTCACTATTGTTTTTATTCAGGCACATTTTCTATCTTTCTATTGATATAAGACACATTTTTTAAGATAGTAAGTGAAAGGCGCAACTTTTTCCTTTGGCATCGACCATTTGGAAAATGACCGTTTATCTCGATACAATCACATCAAAATAAAACGTAAATTAGGTTAAAAACAATGTTGCAGCTTCAGTCAAAACTTCCTCGTCAAGGCGTAACCATTTTTAGCGTGATGACTGAGCTCGCTCATAGGCTCAATGCATTGAACCTATCACAAGGATTTCCTGATTTTCCTGCTCCGCAGGCGCTACTTGAAGCACTCAGTCAAGCCACCCTCGATGGATACAATCAATATCCTGCTGGAGATGGTGTATTGGCTTTACGTGAGCAAATGGCACAGCAATTTTTACTACGTGATCAATTGCAACTAGATCCTATCACTGAAATCACGATTACTCCGGGTGCAACCATTGCGATTTTCTGTGCGATCCAGGCCTGTATTCATGCCGATGATGAGGTGATCATTTTTGATCCAAGCTATGACAGTTATGCACCTGCGGTACAGCTTGCAGGCGGAAAATCTGTTCATATCCATTTAGATGCACCCAGCTTTCAAGTGAATTGGCAAAAGGTCAAAGACAGCATCAATACCAAAACCCGTATGATCATTGTCAACACACCACATAATCCAACAGGTGCAATTTGGTCAGAACAAGACTGGCTACAATTGATTGAACTGATTCAAGATAAAAATATTGTGGTGCTTTCCGATGAGGTGTATGAACATCTCGTTTTTGATGGACAAAAACATTACAGCGCACTGCACTTTCCAGAATTACGCGAACGTAGTTTTGTCATCGGATCATTTGGCAAAAGCTTTCATGTTACGGGCTGGAAAACTGGTTATTGTGTAGCCACACCACAGTTAATGCAGTTGTTCAGGCAGATTTACCAATTTGCCAATTTCTGTGGTACCACACCTTGTCAAATCGCGCTCGCCAATTATATGCAACACCATCCTGAGCATATACAAACACTGCCTGATTTTTATCAAACCAAGCGTGATTTATTTAATCAACAGATTCAAAATTCTCGTTTTAATTTTATTCCCTCACCAGGCACCTATTTCCAAAGTTTGGACTACTCTGCCATCCGCCCAGATTTAGACGATGTGGCCATGTGTCAGTTCTTGGCAGAACAACATAAAATTGTAGCTATCCCTATTTCCGTATTTTATCAACAAGCCCCTGAATCACTGAGGCTGATTCGTTTTTGTTTTGCCAAGACAGATGCAACGCTTCAACGAGCAGGTGACATCCTAATGCGGTGTTAATCAACAAAAAATCAACTGAATACTCATAACTTGATGCTAGCTTATGCTATGTTGAAAACACAGCAGATCCATTTTCGGGACGAAGTATCAAGGAATTTGAATGACACCACACCAGCCTTTGGTGATGCAACCCAATCTATGGAAAACCTTTTTTGTTTTTCTCGTCCCACTGATTGCAACCAATATTTTACAAAATTTGTCGGGAACGATTAATACCATCTTTGTAGGTCAAATGATGGGGGTAGATGCTGTTGCTGCTGTCTCGGTATATTTTCCGGTCTTGTTCTTTTTGCTTGCTTTTATTATTGGACTCTCTGCGGGAACAACCGTTTTAATTGGACAAGCATGGGGCGCACAGAACCTAGAAAAAGTGCGTAGCGTTATTGGCTCTACGCTGTTTATGACCTTAATTGGGGGCAGTATTATTGCCGTCCTCGGGTTATTCTTTGCCGAACATATTTTAATCCTGCTAGGTACTGATCCTACTGTGATGCATCTTTCATTGCCTTATGTGCAATGGATGATGGCAGGTAGTCCATTGCTTTTTGTGTATATTATTTATACCTCGATCTTACGCGGTGTTGGTGATAGCGTAACGCCACTGATTGCATTGGGTTTAACCAGTTTGATTGGTTTAGCCGTCACCCCCATACTGCTAAAAGGTTATTTCGGCTTCCCTGCGCTTGGTATTGTTGCGCCCGCAATCGCCAGTATTATCGGTTATTTGGCAGTGCTGGTTTTTTTGGGCTTTTATCTGAATTATAAAAAACATCCACTCAAAATCGACCGTCAACTTTTACAACATCTACGTCATGATGCAGAGTTAAGCAAACTCATCCTTAAATTGGGTATTCCTACAGGGATTCAAATGGTCACCACTTCATTGGCTGGTTTGGTGATTATTGGCTTAGTCAATCGTTATGGTGCAAATGCGACCGCAGCCTATGGTGCAGTCAACCAAGTTCTGAATTATATCCAATTTCCAGCACTTTCCATCTCCATTGCCGCCTCTATTTTCGCAGCACAAGCCATCGGTGCAGGAAAAGCAGAGCTACTCAGTCGCGTTACTCGTACTGCATTAAGCATGAACTTCCTGTTTACAGGTAGCTTAATTGCTTTAGGCTATCTATTTTCCAAATATTTAATGGCACTGTTTATTACCGATCCTGAAGTGGTCGTTTTGGGTCAGCAGCTATTATTTATCGTGTTATGGTCATTGCTGTTTTTTGGTGCAAGTGCGATTTTTGCTTCGATTATGCGTGCCAGCGGAACGGTTACTGTACCGATGTTGATTAATATCTTCACCATCCTTCTGATCGAGATTCCTTGTGCTTATTGGTTTACCACACTATGGGGACTAACAGGAATTTGGATGGCCTATGCTCTGGCTTTTGTCTGCTTATGTGTATTCCAAGCCACGTATTATCAGTTCGTTTGGAAGAAAGGGAAAATCAAAGTTTTGATTTAAAAAAAAGCCATTCGGTTTAGAATGGCTTTCTCAAAGCGAATTAGAATTACATCATTTTGGTCGCCAAAGCCGCTATACGTTGATAGCCTGTTGGGAATAAGCGCTGGAATGAATCAACGATACGAGCATCTGTTCCAATTAATAAACGGCGTTTATCTTTCAATACTGCCTGAAGAATTTGACGAGCCGCCTCTTCAGGAGGTGTCCGCAAAAACTTATCAAACTGCTTAATCGATTTATTTGGGTCCATCCCCAAGCTCTTTAAGCTGTCATTCATTTTTGCAGCTTTTGCAATATTGGTACGGATACCACCTGGATGTACACAAAGTGAGCTTACGCCACTTTTCTCAATATCCAACTCTTGGCGAAGCGATTCAGTAAAACCACGCACCGCAAATTTAGTCGCATTATATGCAGACTGTGTCGGTTGTGAGGTTAAGCCAAAAATACTAGAGATGTTGATGATATGGCCATCTTTAGTTTGTTTAATAAATGGTAGGAATTCTTTAGTACCGTAAACCACGCCCCAAAAGTTAATTCCAACAATCCATTCTAGATCTTCGTAGCTTGCACCTTCTACAGTTGAGCCTAATGCAACACCTGCATTGTTGAAGATCATATTGACCGAGCCATGATCTTGTACGGTATCTTGTGCCCATTGTTTCACCGCATCACGGTCAGAAACATCAAGGACTTTGGTGGTTACGGTAACTGGATATTGTTTAACCAACTCAACAGTCTGTGCCAAACCTTTGTCATTGATATCACTCAATGACAAATGGCAGCCTTGTTGAGCCAACAAAAGTGCCAGTTGTTGTCCAATCCCAGAGCCAGCACCTGTGATCGCTGCGACTTTATTTTTAAAGTTTTTCATTGCCTATCCTTTGTATTGCGAATGATATGCACATATTCGCTCAGATCATGTGCCGTTTAACTTGTAACCAATATAATTTTGACAATACATGTTGTCAATATAGTACACTATGCTTTTAAGACAAATGGCAAGAACAAACATAATGCTTGTCATAAATGCTCGTTCTAAGGTCTGTTAGCATTTGAGTCATACATCGTGTTATTGGCTAAAGCGACAGAAACAAGACATATTATTTTTAAACAGTTTGCAATCTAAGCGCTGCTAGACATACGATATATAGACTTTTTTAGGGAACGGTTTTTCGATGACAACTGAGAAGCAAGCCAATACAAAGAAAAAAACGAACGAAACCAAAGAGCGTCAATTTAAAGGTCTGTCTTTAACTGAGCGCAAAGAAGCTCGTCGGGAAAAACTGATCGAAGCAGGTATTACGATGTATGGGACACAAGGATTTTTCTCTGTGACCGTCAAAGATGTTTGTAACGAAGCAAAACTCACTGAACGCTATTTTTATGAGTCATTTAAAAAGAGTGAAGAACTTTTCCAAACTGTTTTTTTACGCATGATCAGTAAAATGCAAAGCTGTTTGACCCAAGCTGTACTCATGGCTGCTCCTGAACCGAAAAATATGGTCACAGCAGGGTTATCTGCGCTACTGAATACCATTAAAGATGATCCACGCATGGCACGAATTATTTACATTGATGCGATGCTCGTCCAAGACCTACACAATCAAGCGACAATCCAAGAAACGCTGACGCAATTTGATCGGATTATTCAAGGCTTTGTGATGATCACGATGCCCAATGTGCCGCAAACCACTGAGGAGGTATCTCTGATGGCGACAGGTTTAAATGGCTATGTCACTCATATTATTATCCGTTGGGTATCAGAAGGCTTTAAACAGCCATTGGAAGACGTCCTAAATGCCTGTTGTGCGGTGTTTTTATCATTTATTGAAAACACGACACAAAAAAATTAAAATCGTTTTACAGTTTTGTGACAAATGTAACTGCTACAAGACAGCGCTGTTAAACAGATGAATTTATTTGTTTTAATTTCAAGCAAACTGTCATCAATTAGTCACTCCTCTGCCCCACAATTGTCACAATTTATTGCTAAATTCGACTTTATTTACCCTTTTGCAATGATATTGTCATAATTAATCTTTGTAATAAGCCTGTCATAACAACAAAACGGTTAACCGTTACAGATTTTGAGGGTATTGCGCTGTGAAAGATGACTATATTTTAATTGTCGATGATGAGCTACCGATCCGCGAAATGATCCATACCTCTTTGGATATGGCTGGCTTCCAATGTTTACAAGCTGAGGATGCTAAGCAAGCGCATCAGATTATCGTTGATCAGCGTCCTGCTCTTATCTTGCTGGATTGGATGCTGACAGGTGGCGTAAGTGGTGTAGATTTGTGCCGTCGCTTGAAACGAGATGAGAACTTGGCAGAGATCCCTGTGATCATGCTCACAGCTCGTGGTGAAGAAGATCATAAGGTTCAAGGTCTGGATGCAGGTGCAGACGACTACATGACCAAACCTTTTTCGACCCGCGAACTGGTTTCTCGTATCAAAGCAGTATTGCGTCGTGCCAATGCACTGAGCGGTGAAAAAGTGATTGATGCCAATGGCTTAATGCTAGACCCAGTGAGTCAGCGTGTGAGCTTTGGTGAGAGTATTCTCGATATGGGTCCAACTGAATATCGTTTACTGGCCTTCTTTATGACACATCCAGAACGTGCTTATACACGTGCCCAATTACTTGACCAAGTATGGGGTGGAAATGTGTATATTGAAGACCGTACCATTGATGTGCATATTCGTCGTTTACGTAAAGTGTTAGAACCTTTTGGTGTTGATCGCTTTGTTCAAACGGTACGTGGCACAGGTTATCGTTTCTCTACACGAGCTGATTTGGCAGCAGGTTAAAACCCTTTATGTATGAACCATATCCCGTCCCTGAGCTGGCGCGCGAACATCAACGTTTTCAATACAGCAGCTTATGGACGTTTGCAAAACAAGATTTAAGACTATTATTGTTTTTCTTATTGATTGCGAGCTTAATCGGATTTGGAGTTGGATACTTTTGGAGCTGTATTTTCGTCGCTTTTGTGGTGTTTTTCATCCTACAGCTTCGCTCACTTTATCTCGTCAATGAATGGATCTCTAATCGTCCTTACGATATGCCACCGAATCTGAATGGGATTTGGGGTGCATTATTGTTCAACGTTTATCGCGCTCAACGCCAAGAACGTATTGTACAAGCCGAAATGGTAGGTTTGATTGACCGTGCACAATCATCATTGGTAGCGTTGGCAGAAGCTGTTGTCTTAATTGATGATCAACATCAGCTCGAATGGTGGAATCCAGCCGCAGAAAAATTATTGGGTATCAATCCAATGGATCGTGGGCGTAACTTGCTGTCGATCTTGCGTCAACCCAATTTTATTGAATATTTTAACCATAGTGATCAAGCACCCGATGGCATCCGTCTACAAGCACAAATGGATGAAGAGCGTTATGTGCAAGTCAAAATTACCCGCTTTGGGGGGGAAAGCCGTCTTTTGGTCGCACATGACATCACCCGCATGCATAATCTTGAACAAATGCGTAAGGACTTTGTTGATAACATTTCACATGAGTTACGTACCCCGCTGACCGTACTCAGTGGCTATATCGAAACCTTTACTGATCAGGACGATATCACCCCTCGCTGGAAACGTGCTTTTACGCAAATGCAGTCACAAACCAAACGTATGAATGCATTGGTTAATGACTTATTGCTCTTGTCCAATCTCGAAAATAATAAAAAAGTTGCAAAAAATCAGATTATTGAGATGGCAAATTTGATGAATCAATTATTTGATGATGCTCGTGCCTACAATCTTGATTATGGTCACACACTCAACTTAGATATTGATAGTCACTGTGATCTGATCGGCTCAGACATGGAAATTGCCAGTGCTTTCAGCAATCTCATTACCAATGCGATTAAATACACGCCCAAAGGTGGCATTATTACCATTGGATGGCATGAGGATGGCGATCAAGCCTATTTTACCGTTCAAGACAATGGCATTGGAATAAATCCGAAACATTTACCTCGTTTAACTGAACGATTTTATCGGGTGGATAGTGCGCGTAGCCGTCAAACAGGTGGAACGGGTTTAGGCCTTGCGATTGTGAAACACGTATTGATGCAACACGGTGCACATCTCGAAATTAGCTCCAAAGAAAATGAAGGCTCAACTTTTACAGCCGTTTTTCCAAAAGAACGTCTCTATATTGGATAAATGGGCAGTTGAATAACTACAGGCAGCCGATCTAGACAGATCGGCTATTTTGATTTGGAATTGAATTAATTATTTACTGTTGCATTCAACTGTTTTGCTTCAAGTAAATGGCTCGGTAAGCCAAAAATATGATCAAAGAAATAGTTATACACAAAGGTATAACATGGGATGAGGATCATCAAACTAAAATCCAATAAGAATGCTTTGAGTAAACTGATCTGCATCCACCACGCAATCAATGGAATCAAGATCGTTACCAAAACAATTTGAAACCCAATTGCATGTGCGATCCTTCTTTTCACAGTACGCGTTTTAGAAATTTGTCGTTTTTCCCACATTTCAAAAACATAGTTGTAGAAAAAATTTACGGTCACCGCAATAACTGCGATTAGCACCGATAATGGTCCTGTATGACTCATACTTGTACCAGAAAGCACTGCCAAAATCATGGCACAGATCAAAAAGCTAAATACTTCATAGAAAAAAACATAAGTTACTCTTCGTTTCGTTCCTTGCATGATCACACCTTAAAATCAACAATCGCTA
>OBJT01000170.1_pt1 | contig 17252 bp, 16 predicted proteins | sample 1519861 | NCBI WGS metagenome assembly OBJT01 (sample SAMN02401118, study PRJEB22541) | soil metagenome, isolate JX
TGCCTGGGCGGTAGTTTAGATTGTGCGATTGGCCTCGATGATTTCCGTGTACTGAATGAAGACGGTCTGCGCTTTGAAGATGAGTTCGTTCGTCACAAAATGCTGGACGCGATTGGCGACCTGTTCATGTGTGGTCATAACGTTATTGGCGCTTTCACTGCGTTCAAATCGGGCCATGCGCTGAACAACAAGTTGCTGCAAGCGGTTCTGGCTAAACAGGAAGCCTGGGAATGGGCGACCTTCGAAGACGAAGCTGAATTGCCACTGGCATTCAAAGCACCAAATTTAGTGCTGGCGTAAGCCAGACAAACTAACGGCAGGTTTCGCTGACACCCTCTCCGGTCAGTGGAGCTTGCCGTTTTTTTATTCCTGCAAGACACATCTCCTTTCTCTGTCACGACTGGTGAAAGCCTGTACAAAAAAACGTGAATTCTCCCGTAAGCCCTTTAATCACTGGTGTCGTAGCCCCACATAAGTGCTATCATCTGGCGCTCGTATGAGCAGGGTCGTAGATAGCTACGGCGGCTTCATCACTTATTTATTTAACTGTGGACAGGTTGTGATCGGGATTTTCTCACGCTGGCGACAATTAGGCAGACGCTATTTCTGGCCTCATCTCTTATTAGGGATGGTGGCGGCCAGTCTGGGCTTGCCTGCCTGTGCACAAAGCGCGGAACCCACGGCGACTGATTCGCCGATCAGCAGCCTGTTTGTCGGCAATGTTGTTCATTTCGACCATCTGATTCGGCTGCAGGAAAGTGCACGTCGACCCAATTTCAATGTCGATTACTGGCATCAGCATGCCATTCGCACGGTTATCCGCCATCTTTCATTCAGCATGACCCCGCCCGCTGAAGCGGAGGCCGAACAGGCTGTCCCGCTCGCGGCGCAAAAGCTGGCGCTCATCGACTCGCTGCAGGCTTTACTGACGTCGCCTGCGCAACCCGTAATGGCACGTGAATCGCAGGGAAATCTGCGTCATCGTGAGCCTCAAATCCACACTTCTGCTGACTGGCAGGCTGCTATTCATGGCATCCGCGCCGGGCCTGCCATTGCTTAACTGCTAACGATTTTCTACATCCTGTTTAGATTTTCCAGACCGTATGAACACGGCTGAATTGAGAATAATTTATTATGTTAATCAAATTGTTAACCAAAGTTTTTGGCAGCAGTAATGATCGTACTCTGCGCCGTATGCGCAAAATTGTTGATGTCATCAATAAGATGGAACCCGATTTCGTCAAACTCTCTGATGATGAACTGAAAGCTAAAACTGACCTGTTCCGTGAGCGTCTCAAAAAAGGCGAAAGCCTCGAAAGCCTGATTCCCGAAGCCTTTGCTACGGTTCGTGAAGCGAGTAAACGTGTGTTTGGCATGCGTCACTTTGACGTGCAGCTGATTGGCGGCATGGTATTGAACGAACGCTGCATCGCTGAGATGCGTACGGGTGAAGGTAAAACCCTGACGGCAACGTTACCGGCTTATCTGAACGCATTGAGCGGCAAAGGCGTTCACGTTGTCACCGTGAACGACTACCTGGCCCAGCGTGATGCGGAAAACAACCGTGCACTGTTCGAGTTCCTTGGCTTGTCTATCGGTATCAACTTGCCGAACATGCCGGCTGTCGCCAAACGTGCTGCATACGCTGCTGATATCACCTACGGGACCAACAACGAATACGGTTTCGACTACCTGCGCGACAACATGGCGTTCAGCCCGGAAGAGCGCGTCCAGCGTAAACTGCACTACGCGTTGGTGGATGAGGTGGACTCCATCCTGATCGATGAAGCGCGTACGCCGTTAATCATCTCCGGTCCTGCCGAAGACAGCTCCGAGCTGTACACCAAAGTGAATAAAATCATTCCTCATCTGGTGCGCCAGGAGAAGGAAGACTCAGAAACCTTCCAGGGTGAAGGCGACTTCTGGGTCGATGAGAAAGCGCGTCAGGCTCACATGAGCGAGCGTGGTCTGGTGAAAGTCGAAGAGCTGCTGGTGAGCCAGGGTATTATGGATGAGGGCGAGTCACTCTACTCGCCAACGAACATCATGCTGATGCACCACGTCACTGCTGCATTACGTGCGCATGCGCTGTTTACCCGTGATGTCGATTACATCGTGAAAGATGGCGAAGTCATCATCGTTGATGAACACACCGGTCGTACCATGCAGGGCCGCCGCTGGTCTGATGGTCTTCACCAGGCGGTTGAAGCCAAAGAAGGCGTGGAAATTCAGAACGAGAACCAGACGCTGGCTTCGATCACCTTCCAGAACTACTTCCGTATCTACGAGAAACTGGCCGGTATGACCGGTACTGCTGATACCGAAGCGTTCGAATTCAGCTCAATCTACAAGCTCGATACCATCGTGGTGCCAACCAACCGTCCGATGGTACGTAAAGATATGGCCGATCTGGTCTACATGACCGAAAAAGAGAAGATCGACGCCATTATCGAAGACATCCGCGTCTGTACGGCGAAAGGCCAGCCAGTGCTGGTGGGTACCATTTCGATTGAGAAATCAGAAGTGGTTTCTCATGAACTGACGCGTGCAGGCATTAAACACAGTGTACTGAACGCCAAATTCCACGCCAGTGAGGCTGATATCGTTGCTCAGGCAGGACAGCCAGCGGCAGTGACCATCGCCACCAACATGGCGGGTCGTGGTACTGACATCGTGTTGGGTGGTAGCTGGCAGGCCGAAGTGGCTGCGCTGGAAGAGCCAACAGAAGAGCAGGTCCAGGCAATTAAAGAGGCGTGGAAACTGCGTCATGATGCCGTGCTGGCATCAGGTGGTCTGCATATTATCGGTACTGAGCGTCACGAATCTCGTCGTATCGATAACCAGTTGCGTGGCCGTGCGGGTCGTCAGGGTGATGCCGGTTCATCTCGCTTCTATCTGTCGATGGAAGATGCGCTGATGCGTATCTTCGCGTCCGATCGTGTATCGAATATGATGCGTAAACTGGGTATGAAGCCAGGTGAAGCGATTGAGCACCCATGGGTGACCAAGGCGATTGCGAACGCACAGCGTAAAGTTGAAAGCCGTAACTTTGATATCCGTAAGCAGTTGCTGGAATACGATGACGTCGCGAACGATCAGCGCCGTGCTATCTACAGCCAGCGTAATGAACTGCTGGATGTGTCTGATGTTTCTGAAACCATCAACAGCATCCGCGAAGACGTGTTTAAAGCGACCATTGATACTTACATTCCACCTCAGTCACTGGAAGAAATGTGGGATGTACCGGCGCTGGAAGAACGTCTGCGTAATGATTTCGATCTGGATCTGCCGATCGCTGAGTGGCTCGACAAAGAGCCGGATCTGCATGAAGAAACGCTGCGTGAACGCATCATGAGCCGCGCACATGAAAACTATGCGTCGAAAGAAGAAGTGGTCGGCGCTGACATGATGCGCAACTTCGAAAAAGGCGTGATGCTGCAGACTCTGGATTCACTGTGGAAAGAGCACCTGGCAGCCATGGATTATCTGCGTCAGGGTATCCATCTGCGGGGTTATGCGCAGAAAGATCCGAAGCAGGAATACAAGCGCGAGTCCTTCTCGATGTTTGCTGCCATGCTGGAGTCACTGAAATATGAAGTGATCAGCACCCTGAGCAAAGTACAGGTGCGCATGCCGGAAGAAGTCGAAGCGATGGAGCAGCAGCGTCGTGAAGAAGCTGAGCGCCTGGCGCAGCAGCAACAGCTGAGCCACGTGGATGATGAAACCGCTGCGGCTGCCGCACTGGCTGCCCAAGGCGGGGAACGCAAAGTTGGGCGCAATGATCTCTGCCCATGTGGTTCTGGCAAAAAATACAAACAGTGTCACGGCCGTCTGGCCTGATGAACAAAGGAGCCTTCGGGCTCCTTTTTCATGCGTGGACGACACGTGATTAACATTACTGGGCGTCTGCTTTAAAATCAGCGCTCACTTATTAAAAAGCGGAATCCAGCTTATGAAACACCTGCAGGTTGCGGTGGGCATCATTCGCAATGCCAGTCGTCAGATCTTTCTTGCTCAGCGTGCGGCAAGCTCCTACATGGCGAATAAATGGGAGTTCCCGGGCGGGAAAATCGAACAGGATGAAACCGCGGAGCAAGCGTTAAAGCGTGAGTTGATGGAAGAAACGGGCATTGAAGTTACCGTGGCTAAAGCAATTGGCTTGGCAGACCACAGTTATGACGATCTACGCGTTACGCTGCATTTCTTCCTGGTCGAGGGCTGGAACGGCGAACCCTATGGCCGCGAAGGGCAGCCACAGCGTTGGGTGGAACAACATGAATTGGTCGCGGGGGAATTCCCACCTGCAAATCATCAATTGATTGCACAGCTTGTGGCTGGAGAGATTTAAGCGAAGGGGCGTTTGCCCCTTACAGATTAATGCTGCTCTTCACTCCAGTCATCGCTGTCGGTCAGATCGCTGTCGCTGGGAATACGCTTCTCTTCTGCAGCCCATTCACCCAAATCAATTAGCTGACAACGCTTACTGCAAAACGGGCGCCATGGGCTTAATTCATCCCACATCACATCTTTACCGCAGTTAGGGCAAGGTACGGTAATCATCTCTTCTTGCATAACATCCTCTAGCAACAGGCTAATTCAAAATTCAGTCGAGCGGGAACGTCGCCTCGTTCGCTGTCGAGCGGTAAAAAACGGATGGCGTAACGGCTTTTATGACCAGAGATTTGCGGATAAAGCGCATCTTCCAGCGTGAGCTGCAGACGCAATAAATCTGCACCTTCGGCATTGTCCTGATAAAAACCATTGAGGCTGGTTTGGTGGCGGAATACGCCAGACTGGCGAACCAAGTCGAGAATCATGTTCAGGCTATTACGTAAAGGATCGAGGGACGTCAGCCAGCTGTTGACCTGCATATCCCGCAGCGATTGTTCCTGATGAAGCCAGATATGCAGGCTGGGCAAATCAAAACTGCAGCAGCCGCCAGGAATGCTCAACCGCTGACGCACCAAAGCGATCAGGCGATCTTCGCGCAGTTGCTGGCCCATGCGCGGGGCCGCGTTTAACTCACTGGATTGTTGTTTTAATCGATCGCGCAAACTGCTGACGGTCTGCTCGTCCACGCCTGGCACATCCAGCCAGGCCCGCAATTTTTGTTGTTGGCGCTCCAACTCTTTTAACAGCTCAGTGCGCATATCGCCGCGTTCAAAAATGTCGAGTAAATCGCCAATGATACGAAACACGCCTAACGCCGATACGGAACCGCTGACAGGGACCGTTTCATGCAGTTGGTTCAGCAAAAACTCCACGCGCAGCCAGGTGCGCATTTTCTCATTCAGCGGATGTTCAAATAGAACGACTGTACTCATGATGTTAATCCCGTCCGGTTGCTGCCAGACGCAAATAGCGCTGGTGAAGTTCAGCAACGTGCGGCAGCGCCTGCTCTGGCGTGCCGCTGTTATCAATGATGTCATCCGCACAGGCTAAGCGCTGTTCGCGACTGGCCTGCGCGGCAAGAATTTGTTTGGCCTGACTGAGCGTAATGCCATCACGCAACTGTGTACGCTGCAACTGCGTGGCTTCGTCCACATCGACGACCAGAACACGATCGGCCTGATGTTGTAAGCCGTTTTCCACCAAAAGTGGGACGACCCACAGTACATAGGGAGAATTGGCAAGTAATTTTAACTGCTGTGTACGCGCATTGATGAGTGGATGAAGCAACTGATTTAACCAGTTTTTCTCCTTTGGTTGCTGAAAGATAATCTCCCGCAGCCGAGCGCGATACAGCGATCCTTCCGCCGTCAGAATTGATTCACCATGGCGTTTAACTATCGCCGTCAGGGCAGGTGAGCCGGGCTCAACCACTTGTCGTGCAATCACATCGGCGTCAATAATATCAACGTTCAGCGCCGCGAAAGCATTAGCAATGGTGCTTTTACCACTGCCAATACCACCGGTGAGCGCCACGGTAAAAGGCATAGCGTTCTCTCAACATTTGCATCATAGGACGGCTGTCAGCCGCAGAAAGATGAGAGCATGATCACAATCAATTTTCTCAGCTAAATTTAAGGGATTGTAGCCTAAATTAAGTGAAATTCGCAGTCTTGTCGCGGAACGAATGGCGCGTATGATAACGACACTGGAGCCGTGAGCGCTACCCGAACTGCGGTTCGTCGTCACTAACCAGGACACTCTGCTATGCGTATTGAAGAAGATTTAAAGCTGGGCTTTAAAGATGTGTTAATCCGCCCTAAACGCTCCACCTTGAAAAGCCGTTCTGAGGTTGAACTTGAACGCACTTACACCTTTAAGCATTCAGGCCTGAGCTGGACCGGCGTACCGGTGATTGCCGCTAATATGGATACGGTGGGGACTTTCACCATGGCCGAGGCGCTGGCAGGTTTTAATGTACTGACCGCGGTGCATAAACATTATAGCGTTGAAGAGTGGCAGGCATTTATTCAGCGCGTTGCTCCTGCAGTTCTCCGTCATATCATGGTCTCTTCTGGTACTTCAGAAGCGGATTTCAGCAAACTGACGGCCATTCTGGCGTTAACGCCTCAGCTCAATTTCATCTGCATCGATGTGGCTAACGGCTACTCAGAACACTTTGTCGAATTTTTGCAGCGTGTGCGAGCAGCCTTTCCAGATAAAACCATTTGCGCAGGTAACGTCGTGACCGGTGAAATGGTGGAGGAGCTGATACTTTCGGGGGCTGATATCGTTAAGGTCGGAATTGGCCCCGGTTCAGTCTGCACCACTCGTGTAAAAACGGGCGTGGGCTACCCACAATTGTCTGCTGTGATTGAGTGTGCGGATGCAGCACATGGTCTGGGCGGTCAAATCGTCAGCGATGGTGGCTGCTCGGTGCCCGGTGATATCGCTAAAGCCTTTGGCGGCGGAGCGGATTTTGTCATGCTCGGCGGTATGCTGGCGGCACATGATGAGTGTGAAGGTACGCTAGTAGAGGAGCAGGGTGAGCAGTTTATGCTGTTCTATGGTATGAGTTCCGAATCAGCGATGAAGCGTCACGTGGGGGGTGTCGCGCAATACCGTGCTGCCGAAGGCAAAACCGTGCGCTTGCCGCTGCGTGGCCCGGTTGCAGAGACGGTTAAAGACATTCTGGGTGGATTACGTTCAGCCTGCACGTACGTAGGGGCCGAACGTTTAAAAGAGCTGACGAAGCGCACCACCTTTATCCGTGTAGCGGAGCAGGAAAATCGCGTATTTACGCGCTGATGCTGAGCACAGGTGCGCGCCCTGCGCACCTGTTAACGAATGGCGTCTCCCAAACCAAATACTGGCAGGTACATCGCAATCACCAGTGTCCCAACTATCCCCCCAATCACCACCATCATTAGCGGCTCAAGAGACGCGGCTAAAGCATCCGCACGTGACAGCGTTTGTGCTTCGTGCCATTCGGCCAAGCGGGCCAGCATCACATCCAGTGCGCCAGCCTCTTCACCCACCCGGATCAACTGAGCACAAAGTGGGGTAAAGAGTTCATGCTGCTGCAAAGCCTGATAAAGGGGGGCGCCAGCAGCGATATGCGTTTGCAGTGCCACAATCGCCTCTCGCCATAGCCGTGAAGCCATCGTGACTTCAACCGCCTTCAGGCTGTGCAATAGGGTTAAACCGGCGCATTGTGTCAGGTGCATAATGGCGTAGATCTGACTCAGTTGCCCCCCACGCCATAAAGGAGAGAGCAGCGGCAGGTGAAGCAGTGCCCGTTGCACTCGTTGTTGCCAGTACGCAGAACCGCGATAGAGTTTTAGCCCTGTCACTATGACGATCGCACACAGCAGCGAGAGCGAAAGTACATGCTGTTGTAGCCACGTGGACAAGGCAATCACCACCGCAGTAAACGCGGGAAGCGGAGCGTTAAAACTGGCATAGACTGAGACAAACTCAGGTAACACAAAAAGCAGCATGCCTGCGCTGACAGCCAGCGCAACGCACAGAATGAACAGCGGGTAGCGCAGTGCTTTGATCACTTTCTGTCGAAGATGCTGCTGCTTGCTTTGTTGTAACGCCAGCTGTCGGCAGCATTCATCGAGCTGACCTGTCAACTCGCCCACTTCCATGAGCGCTGGATAGAGCGGTGGGAAGATCTGCGGCCATGCGCGCAGTGCATGCGAAAATGTTTCTCCCGCCATGACCCGCTGTTGTAGCTCATTCAGCAATACGCGCCATCCTGAGTGAGGATGCCCCTCGGCCAACATCGTCAGGCTTTCTGACAGTGGCAGACCCGCCTTGAGCAATGTGGCCAGTTGGCGAACGAGGTCGATTTTCTGCTGCCATTTCCAGTCGCGCGATCTCCAGCATCTGCCTCGCTGCCAACTCACAGGCAGTATGCCGCGTTCAGACAGTTGATTGAGGAGTGCATCCTGACTGGTCACCAGCGTGGCGCCTTCTAACAACATGCCCATGCTGTCGAGTGCATGCCAGCGGAAAGTGTAAAGGTTAGCCATTACCTAGTCCCACGACGCGCTGCATCTCCTCGAAGGAGGTGTCTCCCCGACTGACCGCATCCAGCCCGGCAGTGAGCAGGGTTCTCATGCCCAGTTCATTTGCCAGTGAGATGACATGCTCAAGGGGCATGTCAGCGGAAATCGCGTTCTGCATTTTGTTGCTCATCGGTAACATTTCAAACAATGCAAGGCGACCATAGTAGCCAGAGAAACAGTGATCGCACCCCGGTGCCCGCCAGGTCTGCAGCGTGCCCGGCCACATCTCATGAGGGAGATGGGCAATGGCCTGCGCGGGTAGGCGGCAATGCACACAGAGACGGCGGACTAATCGCTGCGCCACGACCAGCTGTAACGCAGGGCCAAGCAGATAGCCGGGAATATCCATCTGCCGAAGTCGAGTTAGCGTTTCTGCGGTGGAATTGGTATGCAAAGTTGAGAGCACCAAATGCCCAGTCTGTGCCGCTTTCACCGCAATGCTGGCCGTTTCGGCATCGCGGATTTCACCGACCATGATTACATCAGGATCCTGACGCAGCAGGGCGCGCAGCACCCGGTTAAAGTCGAGTCCAGATCGCGGCTGAATTTGGGTTTGATTGATGCCTTCCAGCGGGATTTCCACCGGATCTTCGACACTGCACACATTCTTATCCGGCACGTTCAGTGCGCTCAATCCACTGTATAAGGTAAAGGTTTTACCGCTGCCGGTAGGGCCGGTCACCAGGATGAGCCCTTGCGGCTTGGCCAGGGCACTCTTCAGCAAGCGCAATTGTGCGAGCGGCATGCCCAGTTTATCCAGCGTGATGGCACTGTTTTCGCTCTGTAATAGTCTCACGACCGCTTTCTCACCATGACTGATGGGCAGTGTAGAGAGGCGGAAGGCGGTTAACCGTTCATCAATTTCCAGCGTGAATTGACCATCCTGTGGCAAGCGGCGCTCGGCAATATCCAGACCGCCAAGAATTTTAAGTCGAGCCAGTACCGCAGTAGGCACCGCATCGGGTAGGTTCGGCAGTTTGTGCAGCACGCCATCAATCCGAAGGCGGACTCTCAACCCTTTTCGCTGCGGTTCAAAATGGATATCAGAAGCACGCCGCTGAATGGCCTGTCGCAGAATCTGCTCTACGGCATTAATTGCGGATTCTGTGGAGGCGGGTTCTCGTAACGTTGCGCTGGCATCTGGCGCATGCAGCAGTTGTTCCAGTCGCGCTGCGGGCCAGCACTCCACTTCAACCTTGCACTGGCTGGCAAATTGCAGTGCTTCCAGTAACTGTGGGTCGGGCGTTTCCACCACTGCCACACGCAGTAGTGTGGCATCATGTTGCAACATCACAGCCTGGTGGCGCGCGCACAGGGCTTGCAGGGCAGAATCTGACTGTTCCATCACTTGCTATCCTTGTCGTCAAAGCGGAATTGCTCAAGACAGCTGCTGCGCAGGCTGGCATTGCTGCTGGTGCAGCTGCGTTGCCAGCTAATTGTCCCCTCAGTGGCATTCCAGCTCGGTGTCATCACGACGTTTAATCCGGTGAGACTCTCCTGGCCAGACAGCGAGATGGCGCCGTTGACCACACTCAGCGTTGCAACGTAGCGCGAACCTTTGGTGGCCGGAATGCCACCGGATCCCGCCTGGCATTGTGCTGGGTCGCCACGCTCGATGGCGCAAAGCTCTACCGCCGTTTTATAGGGCACCATGGTTTGTAGCATGTCGGTGAGTGCAGCGCGTTGCAGGTAGTTTTGATAGCTTGGCAGGCCGATAGCGCTAAGAATGGCCACGATACCAATCACTATCATCAATTCGATCAGGGTAAAACCCCGTTGTTTTTCCATCATCTCGCTCCTTGTTGTAGAGCGGCAAAGGTAGAAAATGGCGGGCGAAAGCGGAAGAGGGGAGGATTAGGGGATGGAAAGCACTCCACAGACAATCGGCATAATTGCAGAGGTTTTAGTGCTTACTGGAAGCGGGTGCACAAACAGCCGCGCAAAGGGGCGCGGCAGCAAGGATATCAGTGCTCGCGGAAGCGCATGGAGAGATCGAGCGCGCGGATGTGTTTCGTCAATGCACCGACAGAAACGAAATCAACACCGGTTTTGGCAATATGCGGCAGTGTGGCTTCCGTGACATTACCTGAGACTTCGAGCAGTGCGCGTTTGTTGGTGAGTGTCACGGCCTGATGCATCATCTCGAAACTAAAGTTATCCAGCATAATGATGTCTGCGCCAGCATCAATCGCATCCTGAAGTTCTTTTAGGCTCTCAACTTCAACTTCAACCGGCACATCCGGATCCAGCCACAGTGCTTTTTCTACCGCTTTGCGCACTGAGCCGCTGGCGATGATGTGGTTTTCTTTGATCAGAAACGCATCGGAGAGACCGAGACGGTGGTTATTGCCGCCACCGCAGAGTACGGCATATTTCAGCGCGGTGCGCAGACCCGGCAAGGTTTTACGCGTATCCAGTAATTGGGTTTCACTACCGTCCAATAGCGCGACATAGCGGTTAACTTCCGTGGCAACGCCCGACAACGTCTGCACAAAGTTCAGCGCAGTGCGTTCTGCCGTTAACAGAAGACGGGCAGGGCCTTTCAACTCAAATAACAGTTGGTCGGCAACCACCGTTTGGCCATCTTCAACGTGCCAGATGATCGTCACTTTATTGCCGAGCTGGATAAACACTTCCTGCACCCAGCGTTTACCACAGAAAACACCAGGTTCTCGAGTGATGATTTGCGCTTCGGCTTGCGTTTCTTCGGGCAACAACAAGGCAGTGATGTCGCGGTCGGCATCTACTTCACCACCCAAATCTTCCTGAAGCGCGCGGGAAACGGCTTCAGGGATGTCTTGCTCAATGCGTTTAATCAGTGCCTGACGACGATAATCGGGATCGTAACGACGTGATGCCATGGTTGTACCACTCCATTAGTCGGAATTTCGTGCGCTCACCTTAACGTGATTCAGGGCTAAACGCTAGCCAGGGTAGTTAGATTGTTTAGTATCCTTAACATGCATCGGTGTCCGCATTAAGTCGCAAGCGTGCAACGGTAAACATGTTATTCTCAGCCAAGTTTGGCTTAGGATTGAAGGCATGAAACTGGAAGATGGCTGGATCACCAGCGCGCGCAAAGTGCCGTCGCCGCACTTTAATCAGCGGCCGGATAATGAAATTCCGTCGTTACTGATCATCCATAACATCAGTTTACCGCCGGGCGAATTTGGTGGTCCGTGGATTGATCAACTGTTCACCGGCACCCTACCAGCAGATGCTCATCCTTATTTCGCTGATATCGCCCATTTGCGCGTGGCGGCACACTGCTTGATTCGCCGTGACGGCGAACTGGTGCAGTATGTTTCTTTTGACCAGCGCGCATGGCATGCGGGAGTATCAGCGTTTGCTGGACGTGAAAACTGCAATGATTTTTCAATGGGCATTGAGCTGGAGGGGACCGATACCCAGCCCTATACCGATGCGCAATATAAAACCTTGCAGCAGGTCAGTGCTTTGCTGCTTCAGCATTACCCGCTGGTGCTGGAGCGCATCACCGGACACAGTGATATCGCACCGCAGCGTAAAACCGACCCCGGTCCGGCTTTTGACTGGCTGCGCTATAAAGACTCTATCAGGCAGGAGAATCCCTGACACCGCAGGAGCAGGTATGACGTTGTTTAGCTTGTTATTAGTTTTAGGTTGGGAGCGCCTCTTTAAACTGGGTGAGCACTGGCAACTGGATCATCGCTTGGAGCCACTGTTCCGGGGGCGCCAGCGTTTTTCACTGCTGCGCACCGTTTTGATGACGGCCGTTGCCATGCTGATTGTCTGGCTGCTGGTATGGAGTCTGAAAGGCATTCTGTTTGGTGTGGCACAACTGGCTTTCTGGATTATCGTGGGCCTGCTTTGCATCGGCGCAGGTTCCGTACGCTTGCATTACCACCGTTATTTGAAAGCGGCGAGTCATGATGATGAAGCGGCGCATCAGGCGATGTCAGCCGAACTAACGCTGATTCACGGCGTGCCAGTGGAGTGCAGCGAGCGTGAATTTTTGCGCGAGCTACAGAATGCGCTGATATGGATTAACTTCCGCTTCTATCTCGCGCCACTGTTTTGGTTTGTGGTGGGAGGGCCTTACGGGCCGGTGCTGCTGGTCGGGTATGCGTTTTTGCGCGCCTGGCAGAGCTGGCTGGCAAAGCATCATTCCCCCTTAGAACGTGCGCAGTCGGGCGTCGATCGCATTCTGCATGTGCTTGACTGGATCCCCGTCCGCTTGGCAGGAGTAGCCTATGCGCTACTCGGACACGGTGAGCGCGCATTGCCTGCGTGGTTTGCTTCGCTGAGTGATCGTCACCGCTCGCAGTATCAAGTGCTAACCAGCCTGGCGCAGTTCTCATTAGCGCGCGATCCGCACATGGACAAAGTGGAAACGCCACGTGTTGCTGTGGCGTTGGCCAAACGCATCTCTCTGGTGCTGGTGGTGGTGGTCGCACTGCTGACCATTTACGGCACGCTGGTGTGATCGGCGGGTGGCACGCCAAAATCCGGTGTGCCATCCTTGCGCCATTTAAAGTACTTCAAACGTGTATGGCGGTTCGGGTCCCACAGTGGATCACCCTCGATCTCGGTGTAATTACGCGCGTGATAGACCAGCACATCTTGTCCCTGTTCATCGACAGTAAAACTGTTGTGTCCCGGTCCATACTGCTGATTTTCCCAACTGGTTGTGAACACAGGGCGCGCTGATTTCTGCCAGGCGCTGCTGTCGAGAGGATCGGCCAGCGCATCAATACTGAGAATGCCAAGGCAGTAGTTTTCATCAGTGGCGCTGGCCGAATAGGTGACAAATAGCCGGTTGCCATGGCGAATGGCTGCGGGGCCCTCATTCACGCTAAACCCTGCACACTCCCACTCATACTCGGGGCGGCTCAGCATCACAGGGGCACTTTTTAGCGTCCAGGGATTGAGTAACTCGGCGAGGTAGAGATTGGAATTGCCGGGAATCGCGGGGTCCTTCTGCGCCCATAAATACCAGTTTTTGCCCTGATGCACGAAATGTGTCGCATCCAGTGAGAATGAGTCAATGTGGGTAAACACCCGGCGCGGGGGTTGCCAGTGGCCCGAAAGCGGATCGCTATCATCACACACCAATGCGTACATGCGGTGCTGGAATAATCCCTCTTTGATATCGCGCGTCGGCGCAGCGGCGAAATAGATCACCCATTGCCCATTGATATGATGGAGTTCCGGGGCCCAAATCAGTGCGCTGAACGGCCCGGTATCCGGCTTATGCCACACCGTCACGGCTTGCGCCTCTATCAAACCGCTCAGCGTTTCAGCGTGGCGAATCTCCAGTCGGTCATATTGTGGTACCGAGGCGACGAAGTAGTAACCCTGATGATGGCGCAGAATAAAGGGATCGGCGCGTTGGGTAATAAAGGGGTTCGGCCAGCTCATTTGATCTCTCCCGGTTGTGAGGTTGCAGAGGGGGTGACAGGGGACACTTCGCGCAGGTTGGCACGGCGTAGCGCAAGATCATCCTGGATAGTGCGCATTAATTTGCGATCGACTTTCAGCAAGCGCACCACGCCTGCCGTAATCAGATAGCCCACACCCGGAATGACGGTGAACAGCAGCATAATGCCGTTGATGGCATTAGGCGCCTGCTGCTTCGCCCCCGCGTCATAACCATAAATAGAGAGCAGGAAGCCCACCATCGCGCCCGCCACGGCCAGCCCCACTTTCAGGAAGAACAGATTGCCAGAGAAACTCATGCCCGTAATACGTTTGCCGGTTTTCCATTCGCCATAGTCATCGACATCCGCCATCAGCGACCAGTGCAGCGGTGAAGGAATTTGATGCAGGATATTCAGCAGGAAATAGGCAATAACCACCGCTACGGTGGCGTGCGGATCGATCCAATAGAACCCACAGGAGAAAAGCGCTAAGGCGATGTTGGTCCAGAAAAAGACCTTCAGCTTACACCAGCGATCGGTAAGGATTTTTGCCAGCGTACTGCCGAACATCATGCCAATCACACCCAGGCTGATAAACAGCGTGGCAAAGTGTGTAGATTGTCCCATTACCCAAGTGACGTAGTACATGGTGGCCGCCATGCGGATAAAACCGGGGCACACATTACAAAAGGTCAGCAGCAGAATGCGTACCCATTGATCGTTCTTCCAGACATCGCGCAGGTCTTTTTTCAGATCGTCATTGCTAGGTGCCGCGGGACGGATGCGTTCACGTACGGTGGCGAAACAGAACAGGAACATTGCCAGGCCAATCAGCGCCAGCACGCTCATCGCCATCTGATAGCCCCGTGCCTTGTTGTCGCCGCCGAACCATTCGGCCATCGGCAGCAGGGATAACGACAGGATCAGCGTGGCGACACCCACCATCACAAAACGATACGACTGGCAGGAAACGCGTTCACCGGGGTCGTTGGTAATGACGCCGCCGAGTGAGCAGTAGGGAATGTTGATCGCGGTGTAAGTGAGTGACATCAGGAAGTAGGTGACAAACGCCCAGATGACTTTGTTTTCGTAGCTCCAATCGGGGGTGGTAAACATCAAGACGCTAAACAGTACGTAAGGTACTGAAATCCACAGCAGCCACGGACGAAAACGTCCCCAGCGGCTCTGGGTACGATCGGCAATCGCGCCCATAATCGGATCGGTCACCGCATCCAATACGCGTACGGAAAGCAGCAGAGTGCCGACCAGCGCGGGGGCAAGGCCAAACACATCGGTGTAGAAATAGTTAAGGAAAAGCATGATGGCGCCGCCAATCATGTTGCATCCGGCATCGCCCATGCCGTATCCCAGTTTCTCTCTAAATGAGAGCGCTGCTCCTTTCATTGTTCGTCTCCAGCGACAAGGTGAGACGAAATTATCAGCGTTAAATCAGTGACCTGCTGGGGAGTAATTGGTCACGTAGATGGACAAAACAGGTGGGCGGTGAAAAGTGTGAGGCAGATCAGAAGTGTTGCCCGGCGACGGTGCGCCGGGCAGGTCATACATTAGGCTTTTTGTACTTTATTTTTGATGGTGTAACCCACTGCCAGGATAATGATCCAGACAGGAATCAGCCACACAGAAATGGCCATACCCGGCGTGATAGCCATAATCACCAGTACGGCCGCCATGAAGACCAGGCAGAGCCAGTTACCAAACGGATAGAGCACCGCTTTAAAGCGTGTGGTCACACCCTGCTGGTCTTTCTTCTTACGGAATTTCATGTGCGCAAGGCTGATCATCGCCCAGTTGATGACCAGCGCAGAAACCACCAGTGACATCAGCAGGCCGAAGGCTTCGCCCGGCATCAGGTAGTTGATCAGGACGCACAGCGCTGTGGCGACCGCAGACACCAGAATGGTGGCGACCGGCACGCCGCGTTTATCTACATTGAGCAGCGCTTTTGGCGCATTGCCCTGTTGCGCTAAGCCGAACAGCATACGGCTGTTGCAATACACGCAGCTGTTGTAGACCGACAGCGCGGCCGTCAGGATCACCACGTTCAGGGCATTCGCCACCAGTGCATCACCCAATTCATGGAAGATCAGCACGAACGGGCTGGTCTCTTCTGTCACTCGGGTCCACGGCATCAACGACAGCAGTACCGCCAGCGAACCAATATAGAAAATCAGAATACGCCAGAGTACTTGGTTAGTGGCTTTCGGGATGCTCTCTTGCGGATTATCCGCTTCGGCAGCGGTGATACCCACCAGCTCAAGGCCACCAAATGAGAACATAATGATCGCCATCATCATCACCAACCCGGTCATGCCGTGCGGCAGGAAACCGCCTTGGCTCCACAGATTTGTGACACTGGCTTGTGGACCGGCGTTACCGCTGAACAGCAACCAGCCACCAAACAGAATCATACCGATGACAGCAACGACTTTGATGATCGCGAACCAAAATTCCATCTCACCAAATACTTTTACGTTGGTGAGGTTAATGGCATTGATGACCACGAAGAAGATGGCAGCACTGGCCCAGGTAGGGAATTCGGGATACCAGAATTGGATGTATTTACCGACGGCACTCAGTTCGGCCATCGCGACCAAAACATACAGCACCCAGTAGTTCCAGCCTGAGGCGAAACCGGCGAAGTTACCCCAGTATTTATAAGCGAAGTGGCTGAAGCTGCCGGCAACCGGCTCTTCTACTACCATTTCGCCCAACTGACGCATAATCAGAAAGGCAATAAAACCGGCAATCGCGTAGCCGAGAATCACGGCCGGCCCGGCCGATTTAATCACTGATGCACTGCCCAGAAACAGACCGGTACCCACGGCACCGCCCAGCGCAATCAGCTGAATATGGCGATTTTTCAAGCCGCGGTGCAGCGACTCGCCATGCTGTTGTTCCATACAAACCTCGTGATGTTGTTATTGTGCACCTGCAGTGCGCGCACTGTAAGGCTGTTTTACGTAATGTATTCTTTTCTTTACGGTATCTGGCGTGCTGTGTGCATGCTGAAACTACCATGGCGACCAGAATAGTGATAAGCGCGCCGCTTTGCACCTGCTTTTGCTTTTTGTGCTGAGAGATGGCTGAAAAAGCAGCAGTATCCTCTGCGAATCACTCGCGCTATTTCTGACATGAATGAACAATAAACACGAATAGCTTTGCCTTATGGTTAAGCGGACCCTGTACGGCTAACTCAGTGTAAGGTTTGGTAAAAGTGAAATCTGTTAACAATTCACTTTGACGGCAAATTTATGCCTTTATCCCGGTGAGTTAGCCCGGCGTAACAGCGCTATACCCCTGAAGTGTGATAGCGGCCATATAGACACAAGGTGAATACTTTGTTACTTTAGCGTCACCTTTTTGAAAT
>OBJT01000171.1_pt1 | contig 17215 bp, 15 predicted proteins | sample 1519861 | NCBI WGS metagenome assembly OBJT01 (sample SAMN02401118, study PRJEB22541) | soil metagenome, isolate JX
TGCTGTGTGCTGTGTGCTGTGTGCTGTGTGCTGTGTGCTGTGTGCTGTGTGCTGTATTGGTTAGAATTTTTTTGGAGAGTAGAAATGGTGGAGGCCCTGCCAGCTACATCCCGGCACACGCGTCGCCTGCTGCGGCTGCTTCCTTCCGGACCTGACCGAGTTCACAAGTTAGCGTTGCGGGAGAACCAACAGGGCCCCCATTGACGGCTTCTGTTTCGAGAGCGCAGGCATTATCAAGTATGCCCCTGGCAATTGCAAGCGTAGGCCGGGTGACCGTTGTTTTCTTGAACAGCTATCCCGTAAAACCCTGATTCTCACCCTCCCTGCATGCTAAAGTCGGCGTTTACTTGCTGAATCAGGTGCGTGCATGAACGACACAAGCAATTTCTCCGAACGCGTCTGGCAAATTATTGCCGCCATCCCCAAAGGCAAAGTCACCACCTACGGCGATATCGCCCTGCTTGCCGGTTCACCGCGTGCCGCAAGACAAGTCGGCGGCGTCTTACGTCGCTTACCCGAGGGCAGCAAATTACCGTGGTTCCGCGTCATCAATCGCCATGGCCGCATTTCACTGCAAGGCGACGATCTCTTCCGCCAGCGCGATGCGCTCGAAGCTGAGGGCATTGAAGTGAGTGACGCCGGTGAGATTGAATTAGAGAAGTATCGCTGGAAGTATTGAGCTTCTCGGTGCATCCATACTCAAGTGTTGCCGCTCCCATGCTGAAATATTGTCTTCGTACCCAAGCTGAAGCACTGCCTTAGCAACCATGCTGAAGCGCTGTCCTCGCACCTAAGCTGAAGTATTGCCTTAGCAGCCATGGCTGAAGCGCTGTCTTCGCACCCAAGCTGAAGTATTGCCTTAGCAACCATGTCTGAAGCGCTGCTTTCGCACCCAAGCTGAGGTGCGGGCAGGCAACACTGTGGAGTAAAGCGTCACACGCCAGGGATGGCGTGTGCCGAGCGATCAGGGACGAGACAGCGGCTTTACGTAACAGTGTTGCCTGACCGCACACTCCCCCGCCCTGTTTTCCTAAATGCTTCCCGGAGACAGTGCGCCAGGATCAGCACCCTGTAGTTATCACATATTCGTCGGCGCAGGCACCGACGCAGAAGGCACTACTTGCGTTGGCGATGTTGACGGCACCGTCGTCGCCGCACCCGGTTGAGTTGGCATCGCCATATTGGTGACTGGCACCAGCAGCAGTTCGGCTTTGGTGCCGCCCTGATTGATCACCGGCTTCACGGTATCGGTAATGAACGCAAGCTTGCCGTCAATACTGATAGCCGCACTCAACAAAATCCGCGCGTTAGGCTGAATGTCCGAAGGATTAAACGGCAGCACGAACTGGAACGGCGCCTGTTTCCCTTCGGTACGCACTACATGCTGTGCCAGTACTTTCGATGGCGCATCAGCCAGCGAAGCATCAGACAGCGTCACGGTCAGCACCGCATCCGGCGGCAAGGCAATACGTTGGCGAATATACACCGAACCACTAACGTTAGGCTGAGCGATCGCCGTCTGTTGTCCTGCAACCGCGGAACCCAGTGTTGGGGTCGCGACCGGCTTGCTGTGATCCGCACAACCCGTAATCGCTGCAGCCAGCGTCACGCCGCTAATAACATGCCAGAGTTTCATCGATGTCGTCTCCTTATGAGCACTATGATTGTCGGCGGTTAATTTATTGGGTAGCTTTTCAACCGTCGATTGACCTTAATTCTGGCACAAAAATCCGCATTACGCCTAAATGCACCGCCAGCCCGCTGAAATCACGGCAAAATCATTGACGGAAACTGGTCGGATCTTTCAAACTGACGCGATAGGAATCATTGAGGAATCGGCTATGAGCCAGGCACTACACAACCTGCTTAACTTATTAAATCTGGAAAAACTCGAAGAGGGCCTGTTTCGCGGCCAGAGTGAAGACCTTGGTCTGCGTCAGGTGTTTGGTGGGCAAGTCGTGGGACAAGCGCTTTACGCGGCCAAGCAGACCGTGCCAGAAGATCGCATCATCCACTCGTTCCACAGCTACTTCCTGCGTCCCGGTGATAGCGAAAAAGCCATAATCTATGATGTAGAAACCCTGCGCGATGGTAAAAGTTTCAGTGCGCGTCGCGTCAGTGCTGTACAAAATGGCCACCCCATCTTCTACATGACCGCCTCATTCCAGGCACCCGAAAGCGGTTTTGAGCATCAAAACACCATGCCGCAAGTGCCAGGTCCAGATAATCTCCCCTCGGAGCAAGATCTGGCACAAAAGCTAGCGGCGCATTTACCGCTCAAACTTAAAGAGAAGTTTCTAGCCGAGCGCCCACTTGATATTCGTCCGGTGCAAATTCATAACCCGCTAAAAGGCCGCGTTGATGAACCGCTGCGCCAAGTATGGGTGCGGGCGAATGGTCAGATGCCCGATGACCGTCGCATCCACCAATATGTGCTGGGTTACGCTTCAGATCTCAACTTCCTGCCTGTTGCGTTACAACCGCACGGCAAAGGTTTTCTTGAGCCAGATATGCAGGTGGCAACCATCGATCACTCAATGTGGTTCCATCGTCCGTTTGACCTCTCAGAATGGCTACTGTACAGCGTGGTCAGCACATCGGCTTCTGGTGCACGTGGTTTTGTGCGCGGGGAGTTTTACACCCAGGATGGTACGCTGGTCGCGACCACCGTGCAGGAAGGTGTCATGCGTCAACGCGAGGCATAAAAAAAGGGGCGATATCATCGCCCCTTCACATTTTTATTGTTTTAGCGCACTGCTCTTCAGCAGCCCGGCACTTACTGGTTGTAAGCGTTTTCGCCGTGGCTGTTGACATCCAGACCTTCACGTTCCTGATCTTCTGGAACACGCAGGCCAACAATCATATCTGCCAGTTTGAAGCCGATGAAGGCGACAACACCTGACCAGATGATGGTCACACCGCAACTGAACAGCTGTACCCAAACCTGATGGCCCATGGTTACGCCTTCTGCGTAGCCTACGCCACCCAGTGAAGATGACGCGAACACACCGGTCAGGATACAACCCAGGATACCGCACACGCCGTGCACACCGAACACATCACATGGGTCATCAACGCGCAGCCATTTCTTCAGCGTGGTCACACCCCAAATACCTGCCAGGCCACCGGCCAGACCGATAATCAGCGCGCCACCCACACCGACATAACCACAGGCTGGGGTAATGGCCACCAGACCGGCAATGAAACCTGAGCATGCACCCAGCAGAGAAGGTTTGCCACGCATCGCCCACTCACCGAACACCCAAGACAGCACCGCACCTGCAGTCGCCACAACAGTATTCAGGAAGGCCAAAGCGGCGATTTCATTGGCAGAAGAAGCAGAACCGGCGTTGAAGCCAAACCAGCCCACATACAGAATCGCTGTACCGGTGAAGACCATTGGCAGGTTATGTGGTTTGAACGCTTCTTTACCAAAGCCCGCACGTTTACCCACCAGGTAAGCGCCCACCAAGCCTGCAACCGCCGCGTTGATGTGTACAACAGTACCGCCCGCGAAGTCCAGCGCGCCGTCTTGAGCCAGCAGACCGCCTGCCCACACCATGTGTGCAATTGGCAGATAAGAAAGCGTCAGCCAGACCACCACAAAGATCAGTACCGCAGAGAAGCGAATACGTTCTGCAATAGCCCCAACAATCAGACCCACAGTGATACAGGCAAAGGAAGCCTGGAACGCAACGTGAATATACTGATAGAAGCTGCCCATTACGGCTTTCAGCTCAATGTTCTTCAGCATCGCCCACTGGAAGTTACCGAAGAAAGCGTTGCCTTCGCTGAAGGCCAGGGAATAACCGTAAACCACCCACAGAACACACACTAAGGCAAAAGTCACTGCGACTTGCGTCAGCATGGAGAGCACGTTCTTTCCGCGGATGAGACCGCCGTAAAACAGGGCAATGCCCGGGATTGTCATGAACAATACCAGTGCGGTACAGATCATCATAAAGGCGTTATCGGCTTTATCCGCAACGGCAGGTGCTGCCGCCATGGCCAGAGACGGTAACAGCGCCAGGCTGGTGAGGCCCAACTTGGTCATTAGTTTATTCATTTCTTTCCATCCCATCACAATTCAGAGCCCCAGTTACAGTGCTGCTTCGTCGGTCTCGCCAGTACGAATACGAATAACGCGCTGCAGTTCTGCGACGAAGATTTTGCCGTCGCCAATTTTGCCGGTATAAGCGGCTTTGCTGATGACATCCACCACTTCATCGAGTTGATCGTCCGCTATCGCGATATCAATTTTTACTTTCGGCAGGAAGTTGACGCTGTACTCGGCACCGCGATAAAGCTCTGCGTGACCTTTCTGGCGACCAAAACCCTTCACTTCGGTAACAGTCAGTCCCTGAATGCCAATGGAGGATAAAGCTTCACGCACGTCCTCCAGCTTAAATGGTTTGATTACCACGGTAACCAGCTTCATACGTTCCCCTCCGGATAATAAATTGAGTGAGTCTCGCGGACACGTAGGGATACAAGCAAACGCTGTGCCATAAATTAAAAAAGGGGAGAAGTCAGTTGGATAGACGCGCTAAATCGCGCTTCGTTATGTGATCGAAGGCGCAGTCTGAAGGTTGGGTAAAAGAAAGGTGTTGCAATATTGCACTTCTTTGGTGCTTGGAGCCTCAAAGAAGTGCATCAATACAGAACAATCCGATAAATCTGCGCAAAAAAGGTGCAAATCACCCTTCAGCTTGTACAGGGATGCTCGCCGCGAGTTCATCTCCTGCTTGCTGCAGCTGATACATTTGCCAATAACGCCCTTGCGCCGCCAGCAATTCGGCATGCGTGCCGCGCTCTGCCACCTGACCACGATGTAGCACCAATATTTGATCCGCTTCGGTGATAGTCGAAAGGCGGTGTGCAATCACCACCAGCGTGCTGTGCTGGCGAAGTGCGCGCAAGGCGTGTTGAATCGCCTGTTCGGTGCCGGAATCAATGTTGGCAGTCGCTTCATCAAGTATCAGAATTTGGGGTAACGACACCAATACGCGTGCCAGCGCCAGCAGCTGCTTCTGACCCACAGACAGATTGTTGCCCTGCTCACCCAACCGCGTATGAATACCCTCTGACATTGAACGTGCCAGTGTGGCGAGTTGAACGGTTTCCAGCGCCTGCCACACCTGCTCTTCCGGGATATCGCGTCCCAGCCGCACATTCGCTAATAGCGTATCGGCCAGCACCACCGGATCTTGCTGCACCATCGCGACGCTTTGGCGTAATGCGTTGTGCGTTAACTGCGGTAATGGGCGACCATCCAGCTCAATGATGCCGCGCGTCACCGGGTAATAGCCCATCAACAAGTTAGCTAATGTGCTCTTTCCACTGCCGGTATGCCCTACCAGCGCCACAAAACCGCGCGCGGGCACCTCCAGATTGATATGGCTCAGAACATCGCGATTATCGCGATAGGCAAAGCTGACATCACGCAACGTAATACGCCCGGAGGCCAGTGGCTGATTATCAGCACCATAGTCTTGTTGAGTCGCATCCATTAATTCAAAAATGCGCTCACCCGATACGACGGCCTGCTGCAGCATGGACTGCTGGGTGGTCAACTCAATCAGCGGTTCATTCAGGCGACCAAGGTAGGTAATAAAGGCATACAGCACCCCTACCTCAAAGATACCTGGGGTAGCAAAACTGAACAGCATCAGCAAACCACACAGAATCATTGCGGAAAACAGGCTAAGCAGCGGCCGCAGCAGGAAGCCGTCCAGACGTAACGTTTCCATACGCGCCAGATAGTGTGAACGGCTGGCTTCACCCATACGCTCCCCAAAACGCGCCTGTTGGCGAAACTGTTGGATCACGCTCATGCCGTTGATCACTTCGTTGAAGCCATTGTTAATATCCGCGAGATAGCTGCGCACACGGCGGGCAATAGGCGTACTGTAGCGCTGATAAATCAGCATCACCGTTAATACCAACGGGAAGATGACAATCGCCACCAACGCCATGCGCCAGTCGAGTGAAAACATCGCCACCAGCATCGCACCAATCAGCGCGGCACTGCGCAGCACTGTAGCCACCACGGTCACATAGAGATCTTTGATGACTTCGGTATCGTTGGTCACACGCGAGATAATCTGCCCAACCGGTTGCGTGTCAAAAGCACTGAGCGGCTGACGCAATGCCGCGTTCATCACATCCACGCGCAGCTGTTGCACGACGCCAATCGCCGCCCGGTTAAACAACAGCGCCTGAAAATAGTGCAATCCTGCTGCGAGCAGCTGCAGCAGGATAAAGCAAACCAATAGGCCGATAGCGATGGCCCAAGGCATCTGATGTTTCGCCACCAGGTTGTCAATAAAGTAGCTCACCAGCACTGGACCGGTGACTTCAGCCGCTGCGGCAATCCATAACATGCCGACTGCCAGCCACAATGATTTACGCCAAGGTTTGCCATAAGCCAACAGGCGTTTCAGCGTGGGCCATAACCGCTGCGATTTAGCCATGGTTTGAGCCCTCTGCCGCTTCATCTTCATCCAGTGCGGCTTCCAACTGTTGATAACGGTACATATCGCGATACCAGCCCTCTTGCGCGGCGAGGGTGTCATGATCGCCCCGTTGCGTTACCGCACCTTGTTGAAGTACCAGAATCTCATTGGCCTCAGTCAGCGCTGACAAACGGTGTGCGCTGATGATTAAGGTGCGTCCTTTACCCCACTGGCGTAGGTTATGCAGGATTTCATACTCCGTACGACCATCAACCGCCGAGAGGGCATCATCCAGGATCAGGATTTCGGCATTCAGTAACAACGCGCGCGCAATCGCAATACGCTGTTTCTGGCCGCCAGAGAGCATCACGCCGCGCTCACCCACTTCAGTGTCATAGCCCTGTGGCAGACGCAAAATGTCATCGTGCACACAGGCCATCTGCGCCACGTGTTCAATCTCCTGCTGTGTGGCGTTTGGGCGCCCCAGTGCCAGGTTGTTTGCCACGGTATCGGAGAACAGGAACGGGGTCTGACTCACCACGGCCAATTTGCTGCGCCAGCTATCAAGCCTTAACTGACTGAGCGGCAGATTGTGATAACGAATGTCACCCTGATCGATATCAAAGTGGCGCTGAATCAAGCTCAGCAGCGTGCTTTTCCCACAGCCTGTTGGGCCACATAGCCCTAGCATCTGCCCTGGCTTGAGTTGGAAGTTAAGATGGCTGAGTACCGCGCCCGCATTAGCCGGATAACGAAACTCGCGGATGGCGACCTGCAATACGCCCGGGTCTGCGGGCAACACTTTCTGTCCATCTTCCACCGCTGGCGCTTCCGCCAGCAGCGCACGGATGCGGCTCCACGCTGCGCTGCCGCGCTCGACGATATTGATCATCCACGCCAAGGCCAGCATCGGCCAAATCATTAATCCGAGGTACATGACAAAACTGGTGAGTTGCCCGAGGGTAAGGCTACCGTGCCACACCATCCAGCCGCCACCCGCAATCGCCAGTAGATTCGAGAAGCCCACGGCGATGTAAATGATGGGATCAAAACGCGCATCAACCCGCGCCACATGCAGGTTCTTTTTCCCGGTATCGCTGGCGATATCAGCGAACTGCTGCGATTGATGATCTTCCAGACCAAAGGCCTTGATCATGCGAATACTGGTGAGGCTTTCCTGAGTCTGATCGTTCAGGCTTGAGAACGCCGCCTGCGCCACCTTAAAGCGCTGGTGCAAGCGCGATCCGTCTTTTTGAATCGCAATCGCCATCAGTGGCATCGGAATCAATGCCAGCAGCGTCAACTCCCAGCTAATTTGCGTACTCATGACGGCCAACACAACCAGCCCCATCACCAGCGAATCCACCAGCGTCAGGACGCCTTCGCCCGCAGCGAACACCACACGATCAACGTCATTGGTGGCGCGCGCAATCAAATCACCCGTACGATGGCGCAAATAGAAAGCGGGATGTTGACGGCTGAGCTGGCGATAGAAATCCTCACGCAACTCAACGGCTAGTTGGTAGGATGCGCCGAATAGCAGCACGCGCCAGACGTAGCGCAGCAGATAAACGATAACCGCTGTCACCAACATCACGCCGATCCACATAAAGATTTTGCTGCTGCTCAGGGTATGCTGCGTCACACCGTCAACAATGATACCTACAACATGTGGCGGCAGTAATTGCAGCAGAGCAATGACAATGAGCAAGCTGACGGCGCCCAGATATCGCCGCCACTCGCGCAGGAAATACCAACTTAACTGGCTGAATAATCGCACAAGAAACTCTCTTTCTGTGCCCGCTTAGGGCGCTACCGGCAACGCAGTGGTATATTTGATCTCTTCCATGGCGAAACTTGACGTCACATCAATCAGGCCTGGCACGCCATTCACCAGACGTTTATAAAACGCATCATAACTTTTCATGTCGGCGACCTGGATGCGCAACAAATAATCGTACTCGCCTGCCATGCGATAAAACGCCATCACTTCAGGCATCTGCTGCACGACAGCAACAAATTGATGAAACCAGTCGCTGCTGTGTTGTTGAGTCTTCACAAACATAAAAGCCGTGAGCGAAAGCCCGATCTTCTCCCCATCCAGCAGTGCCACGCGCGCACGAATAATGCCATCATCTTCCAGCTTTTTCAGGCGTTTCCAGCAAGGTGTGGTGGTGAGGTTTACCGCGTCCGCCAGAGCTTGCAGCGACAGCGTGCAATCCTGTTGCAGCATCGACAGCAAAATGCGGTCAGTTTTATCTAGCATTTGGCACTCCGGGAGAAAATTTTTCTCTTATTCGGGCATTATAACCGGATTAAAGCAACTTAATTTTCCTGCTCGTGCCTTACACTGTGCAAAATCATGATTCTGGAAATGCCACCATGCAAACGCCTTGGGTTCGTCACGCCATCAATGAAATTAACGCTGATTTTCAACGTTCTGCGGATACCCATTTGATCCGCTTTACGCTGAATGACTTTCCCGGCATTCGCTTCTACTTAAAAGATGAAAGCACCCACCCTAGCGGGAGTTTGAAACACCGTCTGGCGCGATCGCTGTTTCTGTATGGGTTAGCGAATGGCTGGATCCGCGAAAATACGCCGATCATTGAAGCCTCTTCAGGCAGTACTGCGGTATCCGAAGCCTATTTCGCCCGTTTGCTTGGCCTGCCTTTTATCGCGGTCATGCCTGCCAGCACGGCAAAACGTAAAATCGAACTCATCCGTTTTTATGGAGGGGAGTGCCATTTCGTTACCGATCCTTGTCAGCTTTACAGCGAATCAGAACGTCTGGCGCGTGAGCTCAACGGCCACTTTATGGATCAATTTACCTATGCTGAGCGCGCCACCGACTGGCGTGGCAACAACAACATCGCGGAAAGTATTTTCCGCCAGATGGCGCATGAACCTTTCCCGGTGCCGCACACCGTAGTCATGAGCGCCGGCACCGGCGGGACTTCAGCCACACTGGGCCGCTATATCCGTTATCAGGGGCACGATACGCGACTGTTAGTGGTTGATCCGCAACATTCGGTGTTCTTCGACTACTGGCACAGCCGCGATAGCTCACTGGTTAGTGAACGCGGCAGCCTGATTGAAGGTATTGGGCGCCCGCGGGTTGAACCGTCATTTTTACCCGACGTGATAGACGAGATGATAAAAGTGCCGGATGGCGCCACAGTGGCAGCGATGTTGCAACTGGAGAAGATTCTTGGCCGTCGTCCTGGCGCCTCAACCGGCACCAACTTCTGGGGGATGATGCAAGTGGCAAAACGTATGCGTGAGAACGGCGAACAGGGTTCACTGGTGACGCTGCTGTGCGACAGTGGCGAACGCTATCCTGACACCTACTACAATCCGGAATGGGTGGCGCAGAATATCGGGGATATTAAGCCGTGGCTGCGTGAGTTTTACCCAAAATAATTCGAATTGCAGGACAAAAGAGTCAGGTGACACTTTTGAACAGCGCTTGCGCTGGCCCGAAGGGTGAGGCCACAGGCCGAATCACGCGGCAAACGAGAGAATCCCGATGAGCTTACTGAAGTAAGTGATTCGGGTGAGCGAGTGTAGCCAACGCACCTGCAATTCGAAGTATGACGGGTATGAAATAAAAAACCGGACATCCTGTCCGGTTCACTGTAATCCTCAGCATTCGGGGGAATAATCGAGGTGTGGTGTGGTCATCCAGTGATTTAAGTAGTGAGACACCGCCTGTGTCTCGCAATGTCCTATTACCGGTAAATGGGGTAATGACGCTTTGAGCTGGTTCATGGCGTTGCCCATGATGAAACCGCTGCCTACCCGCTCCAGCATTTCGCGATCGTTCATCGCGTCACCAAACGCCATACAATCTGCCATCGACAAGGATAAATGCTGGCATAAGTGCGCCAGTGCCGCGCCTTTGTGGCAGTGCAGCGGCAGAACTTCCAGACAATCCCACGCTGAAAAACAGATATTGGCGCGCTCGCCTAACGCTTGCTGCAATTCTACTTTGAGCGCCAGTAGAATCTCATGTGGCGCGATAAAGCAGATCTTAGTGACTTCATGTGCCGGCATCTGACGTAAGTCGCGCAGCTGATAGTGAAAACCGCTCATCACATGCGCTTCCATCACCCTCAACAAGGGCTTATCGGTAAACCAGCCTTCATCGTTAAAAATGTGAATCGATGCAGGAGTTTGCCAGTGAGTGTGAATCACCTCTTCTGCCACGTAAGGAGACAAATCGCAGCCAAACAGCTGTTGACCATCCAGATCGTGAATACGTGTACCGTTACCTGAGATAAGCCAGGCAGGTAACGTGATTTGTTCGCGCACGGCCTGAATATCCATGAGATGACGGCCGGTAGCAAAAGCAATGGTGACATCACGCTGATGCAGAGCATGCAGGGTGTCGATAGTTTCTTTTCCGAGCCGATGCGTTGGCAGCAACAGCGTTCCATCCATATCAAATGCCGCGAGGCGGGCCATGCGAATTCTCCTGTCTGAATGAGGAATCTACTATCGCCTGGTAATTACGGAACTAATAGTGAATACTTCTATGAAACTGTTCCGGGTTTATCTATGCGCGAACTCCATCGGGTTAATCAATTTCAACGCCTGTGGCAATTAAGTCAGGGTGAACCGCAACGTTTAAGCGTTGTGGCCATGGCGCAACACTGCTTTTGTAGCGAACGCCATGTGCGAACCTTGCTTCGCCAGTGGCAAGAGGCGGGTTGGCTAAACTGGCACGGCGAGTCTGGGCGCGGCAAACAAGGCGAACTGACGTTTTTGGTCTCACCTGAACAACTGCGTCAGCAGCTTTTAACCCAACAACTTGCGGCAGGTGAAGCGGTTCAGGCACTACAGGTGCTGGACTTGCACCCCGAGAGACTGGTGAAAATGCTGCGCCCGCTAATGGGCGGTCAGTGGCAAAACCAGGCGCCGGTGCTGCGCATTCCCTATTATCGTGCCATGGAGCCGCTGCGTCCGTTGAGCCTTACCGGGCGTGCCGAACAGCATTTACTACGGCAAATTTTTTCAGGCTTAACGCGCTTCCGTGGCAATGACGTGGAAGGTGACCTTGCCCACCACTGGCAGCATGATGGCAGCGGAAAAGAGTGGTATTTCTGGCTGCGCCCGCAGCTCAGCTGGCATAACGACGAACCGATACACGCAACGCAGTTAGCCACTCAACTGCTGCAGATTATGCAAACCGCCCGTGGCAGCCGCTTACTGGCCTCCATTGAACGCATTGAAGCACCACATCCCCTAGCTCTACGTATTCAGTTACGTCAGAGCGATTACTGGCTCCCTCAGCGACTGGCGCATCAATTGTGTCTCCTACCCCACCCTGACTCGCCAGAGACAGGATGTGGCCCCTGGAAACTCACGCATTTTACACCTGAACTGGTTCGCCTTGAGAGCCATGCCCGTTGGCACCTGCAACGCCCATTGATTCAGGTGGTGGAATATTGGATCACCCCGCAGTTATTTGCGCATGGCTTAGGCACCAGTTGTCGCCATCCGGTACAAATTGCCATTGGCGATCCCGGTGAACTGGATGCGCTGCGCCCGGTGGACCACAGCATTAGCCTCGGTTTTTGCTACCTTGCGCCACGCATTTCCCACCGTCTCAGTGCTGCTCAAGCCAAAGCCCTGATCGCTTTAATACAGATCAGCGGTGTGATTCAGCAGCTACCCCTGGATGAGGGGCTGATTACACCAAGCCAGGAATTACTACCTGGCTGGCCAGTGCCGCCGATGAAAATGACCGGCGTAACGCTGCCCAAAAAACTGACGCTGCACTATCATTTGCCGATTGAGTTGCACGTTATGGCCCAGGCGCTGGTGCCCTTGCTGGCTCAACATGGATGCGAGTTGACCTGCGTTTTCCATGATGTGAAAAGCTGGCGCGATGATACCGACCTGAGCGAAGCCGATGTGGTGATGGGCGATCGCCTGATCGGTGATGCCCCGTTGTTCACCTTAGTGAACTGGCTGGAAAATGATCCGCTATGGAATCCACTACGCGCCTCGGTGCTGCAAGCGCCCCTCGGTGCCATCGCGCAACAACAGAGCCCAGAACGACGCGCCGCACTGACGCATCAACTGTTTCAGCAGTTGATGAATGAAGGGCATCTTCTCCCACTGTTTAACTACCGCTATCAGGTGTTTGCCCCACCGGGTGTTGAAGGCATTCAACTCAATACGCTGGGCTGGTTTGATTTCACCCGCGCCTGGATTCCGCCACCTGCCGCAGCCGGCACTGTTCAGCCTGCGCCTGAGCCAGTACCATAGGCGCACTGATTTATGGGGAAAATAAGATGAAACGAGCCGTTGTCGTATTCAGTGGCGGGCAAGACTCCACCACCTGTTTGATTCAGGCACTGCAACAATATGATGAAGTCCACTGCGTCACCTTCGATTATGGTCAGCGCCATCGCGAAGAGATTGAAGTCGCGGCGGAACTGTCACAGAAGTTGGGTGCCCGTGCGCACAAAGTATTGGATGTCACGCTGCTTAACGAACTCGCGGTCAGCAGCCTGACACGCGATAACATTCCGGTGCCCACCTACGATCCTAACGCCAGCGGTTTACCCAGCACTTTTGTGCCGGGTCGTAATATCCTGTTCCTGACGCTGGCGGCCATTTACGCTTACCAGGTAGAAGCGGAAGCGGTGATTACTGGGGTCTGTGAGACCGATTTCTCTGGCTACCCTGATTGCCGCGATGAGTTTGTCAAAGCGCTTAACCACGCCGTGAGTTTAGGTATGGCGCGCGATGTTCGCTTTGAGACGCCACTGATGTGGCTGAACAAGGCCGAAACTTGGGCACTGGCCGATTACTGGCAGCAACTCCCCTTGGTTCGCGCAGAAACGCTAACCTGTTATAACGGCGTTAAAGGTGACGGCTGTGGCGAGTGTGCTGCCTGTCATTTGCGCGCACGTGGATTAGCTGATTATCAGGCCAACGCCTCAGCCGTGATGGCGGTAATGAAACAAAAAAGCGGCCTGAACTGATTCAAACCGCTTCAAAGGTTGGCGTGACAAACGCCAACTTGTTTTAACTCTTAATGGCTTTCCACCATTAACGCCGACAGACGGTCGCGTAACTCTCCTTCCATCGGCACCGCTCGTTGGGTGCGCAAATCAATGCAGACAAAGGTCAATGCCGCGTCTGCGACCACTGAGTTATCACTCGCTAACAGCACGCGCTGAGAAATGATGCCGCTTTTACCACTGAGCTGCGACACCTCACTCTCAATATGCAGGACGTCGCCCAACACCGCTGGACGCCGATAGTTAATGTTGATATTCACCACCACAAATGCCAACTGCTGCTCCATCAGCCAATGAAAGGCATCAACATCTTCCAACCACTGCCAGCGCGCCTCTTCAAGAAACTCCAGATAGCGCGCGTTATTCACGTGCTGATAAACATCGAGATGATAACCGCGCACTTTAATGGTGGTTTGCATTATTGCTCCTGTTCAGGCTGAGAATGACAACTGGTATGACCTGTTGAGCATAGCACAGCCCGAATCGGTGGCCGATTAATCCTTTAAAGTCGCGAGCCGTCTCACAGTTTCAAACGGGCAAGATTGCGCTCAACCAGCGCATTGCCAATGCCTGGAATCTCCTTGAGTTGCTCAATGGCGCTAAAGGGACCGTACTGCTCGCGATAATTCACAATCGCTTGAGCTTTCTTCAAACCAATGCCGTTCATGCCCGCAGCGAGTTGTTCGGCCGTAGCCTGATTGATGCTGATTTGTCCCTCTTGTGGTGTGGAAACCTGTGTCGCCTGCGTCTCACTGGGACTCTCTGCCGCAGCCAGGCCGCTGGTATAAAGCGCGCCACCTAGCGCCAGTGTGATACATAAAGCGCGAAAAGTTGATTTCACCATGCTGTGTTTCTCCTTGTGTTTGACAGCCACAGCAGAGTGTCACAGCGCCTTTCAAGGCTCAAAAGGGCAATTCCAGAAATGGAAAAGGCCGCAGAAGCGGCCTTTAGGTTATTGCAGTAGATACAGTTTTTTTGTGAGGCTTACTGGTTTTGTGCTGACGCGCCGTACTTGATCTTCGCGTCTTTACGCAGATTTTCCAGCAGCGCTTCAAACGCAATCTGTGCGTTGTTCTGCGTTACACCTTTCACCATCTCATCAATCTGCGCTTGGGGCATGTTGCCCGGGCTGACTTTATCCAGCGCCACCAGCACCACATTGCCTTGCATATCTTCACTTACGCCCCAAGACGGTTTGTTGTCCGCTGGCTGTGGCAGATTGAAGGCAGACTGTGCGATAGGATCCTGCGCGTTGCGGTCAAAGGATTTGCTGGCGCTCAGGGTTAAACCTGCGGCTTTCAGCACTTCTTCTTTACCGGCTTTGAGATCGACCAGTAATTTGTCGGCCTGTGCTTTCGCCTGCTGGGTCGCTTTGTCGTGCTTAATGCTATCGGCGATCTGCGCTTTAACCTGATCCAACGGCTTCACTGCTTCCGGTTTATGCTCGCTAATACGCAACACGAAGGCACGATCGCCATCCACGCTGATGATGTCAGAGTTATTACCCGGCGCACCATTTTGTCCCACCAGACCACCGTTGAAAATCGCCTGCTTAACCTGATCAAAATCGAGGTCAGCCGGTACGTTATCATGGCTGAACCAATCGCTTTCAACGACTTTCAGACCAGAAGCCTGCGCTGCACCCGCCAACGATTCATTGTCATTGCTGGCCGCTTCGCTGACTTTCTGCTGCATCTTATAGAATGCATCAACCGCTTTTTCCTGCTTCACTTTTTCAGCGACAGCATCATGGATTTCGGCGAGCGGTTTAACTTGCTCAGGTTGGATGTCATCCAGGCGGACCACCAAGTAGCCAACAGAGGATTTAACCACACCAGAGAGTTGCCCCTTCTGCGTCAGGTTGGCATTTTTCAGCTCATCAGGTGTCGTGCTCGGCTCCAGCCACCCCATATCACCGCCCTTGCGCGATGAAATCGGGTCAATGGATTTGGTTTTCGCCAGGGTGGCAAAATCCTCGCCCTTTTTCAGTGCATCCAGTACGGCGTTAGCGTCAGCTTCAGTCTTGGTCTGAATCACGCTGTAGCGGTTATGCTGCGGCTGTGAGTAATCCGCTTTATGCTGATCGTACCAACTCTGGACATCGGCATCGCTGAGAGCTTGCTGCATGCTTGCCGCGTCCATCTTGATATAGCTGACGCGGAACTGCTCTGGCGCCATAAAGCTATTCTGATGCTGCTGGTAATACTGTTTGATTTCATCGTCGCTTGTGGTTTGCTTCGCCGCCAGGGCATTGACATCAATCACAGCCTGTCGCACTTCACGCTGTTGTGACACCAGGTCTACTAACTTGCTGGTTTCGCCTTTCAGCATGAAATCGGTGTTTGCCACGGCATTAATCAGCTGCTGAGTGGCTAACTGCTTACGCAGTGCCTCAGCGTATTGATCGGCGGTAAAGCCCATGCTGGTGATCATGCCGCTGTATTTAGCGTTGTCAAACTGACCATTGGTCTGGAAAGCTTTCTGATTAAAGATTGCCTGCTTAACCTGCTCATCGCTGATGCCAATGTTCAGATCTTTGATGTACTGATCGAGTAGTGCTTGATCAATCAGCTGAGACAACGCCTGCTGACGCATCTGCTGCATATAGCCTTCGTTGCTGGCTAACTGTGAGAACTGATCGCCCAGCATTTGCTGTTGACGGTTGCGCTCATTGTTATAAGCCTGTTCTAACTCGCCACGGCTAATTTCATGACCGTTAACTTTAGCAGCGTAGTCGCTGCCACCGCCGATCAGGTAGTTGCCCACCCCGGTCAGTACGAATGACAGGATGATCAATCCTAGAATGATCTTGAGCACGACATGATTCGACGCCGCGCGTAAATTGTCCATCATGGTATGACAACACTCCGCTGTAGTGTGAATGTAAAGCTCTAACACGATGCCATCATCGTGCAACTGCTGTTCAGGCTGGCAGTTGGCAACCATGCGGAGACAACAGCCTCAGGCTATCGTCGCGCATCAAGAATAAAAAAGGCACATCAAAAATGATGTGCCCGTATGTTACATGAGAACGGCTTTTTCGTCCTCAATCCATAGAAGAAAATGCTTCAATGGATGTGTCAGCGGTCATTAATTGACGGAGTCTTTCAGTGCTTTACCTGCACGGAAGCCCGGTACTTTACCCGCTGGGATAGTAATTTCTTTGCCCGTTTGTGGGTTACGGCCAGTACGAGCAGCACGCTCACGTACAGAGAAAGTACCGAAACCAACCAGCGCGACTTCATCGCCGCCTTTCAGCGCGTCAGAAACGGAACCCATGAATGCATCTAATACACGTCCCGCTGCTGCTTTAGAAATGTCAGCGTCTGCAGCAATTTTGTCGATCAACTGTGACTTATTCACTCTATTCATCCCCTCTTTTATTATTCACATCGCACCCGCGCTTCCCGGCCGGTGCGAACGCGCAGCAAGTTATATCAAGCCTGTGGAGCTGAAACAACGGTATTCATCTTAATCGTTGATCCAACAGCCACCTAAATTAGCGGCACAAAAAAAAGCTGGCAAGCACCATTTGGCCTGCCAGCTTCGCTTTTTAACGCTTTTTGCCGTTAATCACTATTTTGCCGTCTCAACTTGCATACCATAAGGCGCATTTTCCAGTGCCAGTGTCAGCACTTCTTCAATACGCTTCACCGGATGGATGGTCAGATCGGCAATCACGTTCTGTGGAATTTCTTCCAGATCGCGCTTGTTTTCGTCCGG
>OBJT01000173.1_pt1 | contig 17133 bp, 21 predicted proteins | sample 1519861 | NCBI WGS metagenome assembly OBJT01 (sample SAMN02401118, study PRJEB22541) | soil metagenome, isolate JX
CAGTGTATCGCTCACGGTTGTTCGGAAACCGCGGGGAGACTGGCGGAAACACTGAATTTCCAAGAGATGTAAGCAGCCGAAAGCTTGGGTCCTTAATGCGCTTAAAGCTAACGAGGCGGGATTGACCAACTCGCCGGTCAATTTATTCAAGAGCGCTTGGAACACCTCAGCGTCGTCGTGTTTAAAAATGACGGGTGTGGCGTCCCACAGAAATTTGGGAACAGCGGAGGACGGAATATGCTCTATGAGGGTTTTTGCCATATGAGTGTGGTCCACTAACGCCAGATGCACAAGCTTGTACTCTTGAACGCCTACGTCAATATCGCCGAGCAGGATCTCCACCGTGTCCCATCGATGTCGTTGCGCGGCCATTAACGCGCCTTGGGTGCAGCACACTTCTTTCTCTTCCACTGAGAGACACTCACGCAACACCTTTACCTGGGAAGACGGCCCGTATTCACAAGCGTGTAAGAATTCAGTGACGGAATTTGACATAGGGTTGTCCAAGCGTGATTACTTTATAGTATCAAATTTGTGGCTGAACCCCAAGTGGACAAAATTCGACAAAGGTGTATTATTCACAGCCGCTTCTCAAACTTTCCCCATGAACAGCAGCCACCTCAACTTTAAAAACCCACTGCGTTTTTTGAAGTGGAAACCCTTTTCCAAGCTTTTTGCAAAATTAAAAATACAGATTAAACACATACGGACGTTCCTGGAGGAAACACAAAAAAGTCTGGGCGAAATGAAAAAGGAATTGAAATTGACGTCCACGCGAGAGACTTTAAAAATTCTCCTAGGGGCTACGTTGTACGGATCCGCTTTCGAGTTTTCAGTTCAACGGCAATGGGTCTGGAGCGGAAAGTGGGCGGCGCGGCGCTTCTTTTCCAATCCTTTGATGCGTGAGTTTGAACCTGAGGAATTGGCAACATATTTTTTGGGCGATCTCATGAGAAAGTATACGCATCCGAGGTCCGCGCAAATTATCACCAATGCGTTTCAATATGTGTCCATTGAAACAAAAAGTTTACTGTTTGACAGGGCGGTGAAGTACCGCAGCGCGTATTACAGCAGTCAATTGGCTCTTTACGCGTCGAGCCAAACCTCGGCGTTGGAACTTTTTCGGCGAAACAACATGCCGCTTTTGGCGCAAGTGTTCAGGCGCTACGATTTGGTTTTTCTGATGGCGGGCGCGGCGCTGTATGAGCGCAATGAGTTTTTAAACCATTTCCAAACACAAGTGGATTTTTCGGAGGTGAATGTATATATTCAGACCTCAAACTGGTTGGAATTGATGAACAAAATGGACGTTGATGAAACCAAATGGAAAAACATTCCCAATGTCCTTGCGGAACATCAGCGCGCGAAAATTCTTGATGTGGTGGGAGACCCAACGGCGGCGGTTTCTCTGCGGCGGAAAATGTAATGGATGCTTTTTCTTATTGGCGCCGGTGGCGTCAGACGGCTATTTTAGCTGCCATTGATTGGAGTGTAAAACAGGGATGGGTGGCGGGCGCAAAGTGGTTGGGGCGCAGATTAGAGAGTCATGCGTTTACAGCGCAGCATTTTCATCATTGGATGGCCACATATTGGCGTGAACCGCAGATGGCCTGCACAATTGAGCTGTTTTATTGCGCGCATATGGATGTGCAAAAACGGGTGTTTGAAACGGTGTCTCATTGCCACCGCACGCCGTATTTGCGCCCGTGGGCCACAACGGTTGTGGAGGAATATGTGTTTGTGTCTTTGTTGCGCTGGCGCCATTGGGATCTCTTGGAAGAAATCATCGAGTTGTACGATCCCACTTTTGTAACTTGGGTGGGGCTGCGTTTTTCCCGTCCGGAGGTCTACGTGCGTTTTTACCCACGCTCGCGGCACGATGAGGTGTTTCACATGCTCAACCATCGGGTGCTTGAGGAAAGTGAACACCAATACTGGAACGCCTGGTTTCGCGTGGAAGAGCGGGAGCGCGCCAACGCGGTTTTGGAGGAATTGCAAAAAAACAAATTGGTCCAAATGGTGGACATGGAAGATCAACCCAACAAAAAACGGAAGATCTGACTTCCGTTTTTTTGGGGTGGGAGCGCTTCGGCCTTATTTTCCGTATCCGCCCAACAGCACGTTGTTGAGTTTGGCTTCAACAGAAGGTTTGGCGGCTTTGGTCTGTTGATGGTTGCTCCATTGGTTCCACGCAGCTTGTTGTTGCTTGGCTAAAGCCGCGGCTTTCTGTTCGCGTTTTTTTTCGCTGTTTGAAATCAAAGACTTGTTAATAGGTCCGGTCATTTCTTCGGGAAATTCTTTGGCCATGATTTCATAGACTTCCAACAATTCTTTGTCCAGGTATTTGCTGTTTTTGTTGTTGGCGATCCATTGGGGAATTTGGCCGCTGTCTTGAATGTCCAAAATATTGTAAATGAAGCTACTGTAGTGGTTATACAAATGCCCTTTGTTGAACATCGACCCATTGTTGTGGCACAACGAAAACGCTTGGTCGGCAAATTGTTCCAAACTCAAATTTCCTTGAATGCATTCGGACACCAGCGAGGCAATAGGCACCCACCCCTTTCCCCCAAACCCCGGTTGCCACTTGCCAAAGGCGAATGTGGACACCATAGCGCTTGCGTATTCGCCACAGGTCATGTCCAATTTCCCAAAATCGGTCAACTTTCCGCGGAATCCCCCTTGCGCGTACTCGCGAAATTCTTGCCCGTATCCGCCCTGCAACATATTGAAAAAATTGTCGTCTTGACTGGGAATAAAGCGCGCTTCTTCCACCGCAATAATCAAACTGTAGAAGAACAAACGTTTGGCAATGGTGTTTGTCAAATGAATGTGCTGTTCCGCAACTTTTGTTAACTGCGGGCTCAACTGTTCAAACTGTCCATATTTGGATTTAAGCAAGTGAAACGCGTGGTTGAGAAAATAAAACCCCAACGCGTCCCGTTCTGGGTCCACGTAGCTGCCTTTTTTGGCCATAAACGCTTCAATTTCTTTTTTCAATACAGACACAGGCAAATGACCTGAGTTGACTTTGTTGAACAAAGGATTGGCCGTATAGGTGATAACAGTGTTTTGAGGCAAATCGTACATAGGGTATTCCTAAAAACGGGAAACAGGGTGGTTAAACTTTGAGTTTGGATTGAGGCGCTGGAGGGGTTTGTCGCACGTCAAAATCCATCACATAATAAGCTTGCTCTGGGGTTTCCACGGCGTGAGAATTGTATTGTTCTCGCACCGTGGCGATGGGATTGGGGTCTCCCAGGTATTTCAAAAACGCCGCCATGAACAAGCCCGTGCGCCCTTTACCTCCGAAACATCCCACATACACATCTTGGGGCGACGCCAACACTTGCTCAAAAACGTGGCGCAGCGTTTCTTGATCGTGAGGAATCGAAAAGTCCGTAATAGGAACATAAATGCTGCTGTCCAAGTTGGGGCGTTCTTGCATGAGGTTGATCGTGAGGTATTCGTTTTTGTCGGGCGCCAAAAAGAACGACCCTCCGTACATGCGGCGGGTGACACCGTTGAACGAGAATTCAATGCACTTATCGGGAGCTGCACCAGGAAGGACCAGTGTTGGATTACTCATTTCAAGACTCCAAGAAGGGCGTTTTTGGCGCTGATGGCCACTTTCTCCGCGGGAATGTTTTTGTTAACACGCTGGGTAACAATTAAAGAAGCGGACAAGTTCTTGCCGTCAAAAGAGACGTCATCGGCGTCCAAAATCCGGTAGCCGGCCATGCGCAGCTCACCGCCAAATTTGGCTTCGTAGGGCCCCAAATACAGTTTCAGATGATCCATAGGCTCACCGGCGCGTTCCATGGCAATTTTAGTCAACACATCTTTTTTGCGCAAGAAGGTTTGTTCGGCGGTGATATCGGCAAACAAGAATTGGTTGGGGTATTTTTGTTGCAAGAAATCCAACTTCCCAGTCAAATCAATGGTGCCGTTGATGTATTCCACCGCGTCGTTCAATTCCGTGTGCAAGAAATCCGTATCGGCGTCGTCCAACTCATAGGTGAGGAAATAGGTTTTGTTTTCCCGAATAATTTCATCGACTTTGGCGGTGACGCGGGTCCATTCCGGATTGGCTTCAATCACCATTTGTTCCAAATCAAAGAACACTTGGCTGTTGGAAGCGTCCACAATCGGCACTTCATTGCCCACCCAGACCTTCCCTTCGTTGGCGTCCAGAGTGATCCAATCCCCATCAAACACTTCTTTTCCGCCAATGACAGCAACTTCGCGGCCGTTTTTGGTGGAAATTTTCATATCGCCGCAGCCAACCACACACACTTTCCCCATACCGCGGGCAACCACCGCCGCGTGGGAAGTGGCCCCGCCGGAAGCGGTTAAAATCCCGGTGGCCAATTGAATAGCCTGCAAATCATCAGGGGTGGTTTCTTTGGCCACAAAAATGGTTGGTTCGCCCTCGTACTTGTACGATGGGCCAAACACCACGCGCCCGGCAATGGCGCCCATCGAAGCTGCCAACCCCCGGCCATCGGTGGGGCGGTCAAACGACGGATCGACTTGTTTGATGTTCAAATCCAGATATTCTTTGAGCGACAAATTGTCCAACACGTCTTGAGCAGAAATGTCTTCAAACTTGCGCATGTCCATCAACATTTTCAAACGCGCAAAGGGCGAACATTTCGCTGTACGGGCTTGCAACACAAAAACCTTTTTGTCTTCAATGGTGAATTCAATGTCTTGCATCTGCTTGTATTTGTTTTCCAAGCGCTCGGCAATTCCCTGCAGTTGCTCGTAAGCTTCGGGGAATTCGTCCCGCATCTCGTTCATGTTTTTGGGGGTGTGTGAGCCGGACACCACGTCCTCGCCTTGGGCGTTGACCAGGTATTCCCCACTTAACCCCGCCAACCCGGTGGACGGATCGCGGGAGAACATGACCCCAGTGGCGGACAGGTCGTTTTTATTGCCAAACACCATGCGCTGAATCACCACCGCTGTGCCCGCGTTTTCGTTGATGTTGTTCAATTGACGGTACAGTTTGGCGCGGTCGTTGTCCCAACTGTCAAACACCGCCAAAATACAGGCGAGCAACTGCTCTTCCACTTTTTGAGACGGGAAGGTTTTTTTCTTTTGGGTGTAGACGTGATCAAACGCCACTTCCACGTCCGCGACCGACCGCCATTTCTCGGTGGGAAACACCTCTTTTTTCATTCCCAACACAGTTGCGCCGTACATGCTTAAAAAACGCGCGTACACATCGGCGGCAAATTCCTCTTGACGGTCAATTCCCGCCAAACTTTCCAATTTTTTCTTGGATTTGCTGGCGGTGGGCGCGGGCTTTTGCGCCAAAAGGTCTTTAAAGTACTTTTGATTGATCCCCACATTCAAAATGGTGTCCATCATACCGGGCATGGAAACGGCGCCGGCCGAACGCACCGACACCAACGGCATTTCCCCGCCATTGGCCTCTTTGAAATACGCCACAATTTGAGGAATCACGTCTTTTTTGAGTTTGGCAATTGTCTTTTTGGAATCTTTGCGGTATTCCTGCCACAACTCGGTGCTCACAAAGGCCGCCTCCGGAATGGGCAGATTGTCTTGAGCCATTTGGTGCAGGTAGTACCCCTTGCCGCCAATTTGCTCTTTGGTTAAATTTTCGGGAGAGTTCAGAAAGTAAAAGCTCATGGTCTCGATCGCGCAAAAAAAAGGATAAACATATTATAGCTTATTTTCACCCAATGTCTAATCTTACGGCGGTTTCTTGCCCCCATCCGGGATTGGGGGTATACTGCGGACATGACCCCTTCCCCTTCCTCTTTTGACAGTTCCCCCGATCTTGTGGATCAACTTCAAGCGTGTCTTTTTGCCAACGATTTGGAGCACCTAAAAAAATTGGTGAGCACCCCGGAAGGGCGGGCCGCGTTGGTGGACCCGGATTATTCGCTGTTGTCTTCCAGCATTTCCCGTCAAAACATGGATTTCATTAACACGATTATTTCGTTGGTGGACGCTGAGGAAATAGGCTGGGGCGCAAGTATTGCGGCCCTAGAGGGGCAGCCTGAGATTTTGGAACACCTTTTAACCGTTTGCCCCCAAGCTGAAGATTTTCTGGAAGATATGGTTTTGGTGCAAACCTATTCGCGGGCGAAATGGAAAGCCGAAGAAAAGGTAATGGATCGGGCTGAACATTTTGACCGCTGCTTTGACGTGTTGGTTGCGCGCTTGTCCAGCGCGGTGTTGGACCGGCACGCGCATTTTTTGCGCAGCGAAGCTCACAAATACACATCGACGCGCTTTTACTTTGATGACACTATTGATTGCATTCAGCGGGAATTAGCCCAACGGTTGCACAACGGTCTGGCCAACACACTGAAACACGCCCCTTCACAAAGCAAAAAGGAACGCAAATTGTAGCGTTCCTTTTTTAACAGCTTATTTACCAACTTAGACAGAACAAAGTTAAGCCCCGACTGTTCCGTCGCCGTTGTCGGTTCCTTCGCTGTAATTGATCACTTGGCATTTGGGGGGAGCAAGCCGACGCAACGCCGCTTCATCGGGACCCGCCACATGACAATACCACCCACCCGTGTCCGCGGCGGTGCTCCAGCTGACAATCACGCCTTTGGCCACACTTGGCACACTGTCTGAATCCAACCGCATGGAAATCGATCCATCGGTGGCGGCAATGCCCCCCATGGTTAAGGTCGAATCCATCACAATCCCGGGGCACTGTTGAGGGGTAATGGCCCGGCCGTTGGCCCAGCAATCTTCCATGGGGGCACGCAAAGAGCCTGTTTCGGCAACCGCCCGAGTGAGGGCCGCGCGGCCCACATAATATTGATATTGGGGAACCGCTATAGCGGCCAAAATGGCGATAATGGCCACCACAATCATCAACTCAATTAACGTAAATCCTTGATTTTTCATGCCAACATCCTAAGGGGTTTGTTTTATCAAACACAACGCTGGATTTTTTGTCAACACGCGAGGGGGCGGCAATTTCCATTTTTTCTTTGTTCAACCGCACTTTTTCCGACGAATTTCTCCCGGATAAAAATACAACGGGGTCGGGCGCCAATGTCCCTATTAGATTTTTCGGTTGGCGGGGGCAACTGTTGATTGGCCAATTTCTTCGCGCAACTTTCTGCGTTGGGCTCGCGCGTTCCAGCGGTTTTGAATGTCTTGCCTATTGCGGGTCGCCCTTTTCAACATCTTTTCGAATGCGTGAGTCAAGTCTTCCAGTTCCGTGTATGTGTTCGTTCGAACCCCTAAAGGCAAATCAAAAGGATTTGGTGATTGGCTGTTTGACATGTTTACCCCTCTTGGTTTGGCAGCTGTGTTTTCAGCCGCTTTTATGTATGATCTTACAAGTCCTCGTCTTCGGCGGGGCGGAACAGATCCGCGTGAAATCCCGCGACCACTTGCAACGTGGTGCCGTTCACGCAAATATAATGTCCGGGTTGGTTGCTGATTTCGCCCAAGCACAAAACCAACTGGCCATTCAAGACCCCCAGTTCACGTTGGTACGCGTCCAAATAATCGGCGTACACACTGTCGGGCTCGATGTTGAGAACCACATACGTGTTGGGTGGGATAATGCTGGCGGTGGAGTAATTGGGGGACATGCGCGGATCCAAAAGTCAAACACAGAGGGAATGCTACTAAATTTATTTTCGCGCGTCAAACTGTTTGTTCACTAGGGTTTCACACTTAAATTAACAACGGTAAACCAATGATTGCTTTTTTGGGGTTGTGTCGTACGATCAAACAAAAGCGCGAGGCGGTTATGAGCAATGTGAATGTGTACCAAATGGTTTCCGTTGCTCATCACCATGTGTGGTGTGTGGAAGGGGTGGACGCCGCTTTTCACCCTGGGCGTTTTGTTGCCCCCGATCTGTTTTTAGCTGTAAACCCCTACACAAACGACACCACGCGCGTGCCCCATATTGATGATTTTCGATCAGGCCCCTTCTCTGAAGCCACCGCTCAGTTTTTTGTGGTTTCTGCTTCCTTTTGCGATTTGCAACACGCTTTATTCAAGCAAGCTAAACTGGACGCGGAAGATCACTACGAATGCGAAAGCGGAGGACTGTACGCTTTGTGGAAAATGAATGAGCGGGACGTGTTGGTGGCGGGAATGGACATTGGAGGCGGCGACACCGCCCAAAACGCGGCGTATGATGTCAGCCACGCTTTTGGGGGAAGACAGGTGTTTGCCGGGCATTTGGGGTCTTCTCTTCCGCCCGTTTTGCAAGACAGTGCGCACCAGATTGAAGAGAATCGATCCGATCGCGTTGCTGAGGCGCCGTCTGATTTCCCCAAACCGCATAAAATTTAGGGGCCGCCCTAAGCGCTTAAGACCACACTTCAATAGCGCGCACCTGACTTATATTTTACGGGGTGTTTTGCGTGAAGATTGGGACGCCGTGGCGGACGCCACTGAATACAAAAGATGGCGTTCCAATTGTTGGCAGCCTTCGTGGTTGAGATCCGGATGCTTCTGGGCAAACGAAACCAAGTTTTGCACCAACACTTGATTGTCGGGGGACAACGCTTCCTGGGGATAGTGCTCCAATAAATCTTTCCACAACTTAAACACTTCCCGGGCTGGATTGTCATAGGGGCCAGTTTTTTGCAGCACCATTTGTAAATTTTTCTCTGGTGAGGAGGATAGCGCAGCCGAACAGATTTGCACAAATTGCGGGCGATCGGTTTCCAAGGCGGTCATTTCTTCATCTGTTTGCGACCGCACTTCGTCCAAAATATCGTTGAGGGAGAGATTTTTCATCACTGTGTGGGTGATGTCGGTAGCTTCCCCGTGCCGCAATGACAACAGAACAATATTGGCCGCTGAGGAGCGGGGAATGCCCTCAAACGCCGGAGCCAAGGACACAAGATCGCTAAAGCGCGCGAACACGCCCGCGCAGCGCTCCACAAAGACGGGACCCGCGGCCTTGAACAAGGTTTTCATATCAGACAGGGACAAGCCCCCGGTGGCGGGGATGGCGTAGGCGTAGGCCATTGCGTCCATCACTTTTCCCAGCGCGCGGTATTGACCGCCTAATTTTGAACGCATCATTTCATGTTTGCTCAACCGCCGCTCGCTCCACATTTTTCCCCAATAGCTGGCGCAGGCTTGGGCAAGAACAATATGATTGGCCACGGGTGAGTGGGTGGCCACCAACATACTGACCGCGGTGCGTAAGGCGTGCGTGGTTTCGCCACTGAACCGCACAGTGGGGTGGTCTTGCCACAAAACCTTCACCAACCGTTGGGTTAAAGACGGGCTGTGGGTGGTGGAGTGAGCCAACAAAACTCCAAACGGAGAAGCGGCCTCGCCTTCCCGCATGCTTCGCCCCATTAGGCGGTCCCATTGGGCGCACCATTTGCTGATTTCTTCCGGCAATTCGTGGTCGGGAAGATTTTCTAATTTTTCCAATACGGAGGTAAACATATTTAAGCGCCGAGAACGTTTCTTTTAGTGTAACAGAGAACGCCGCCGCGCCCAAGAGGAGTTTAGGGTTGGGGTTGGGGGGCGCGGGCTTTAAGCTCTTGTTGAACACGGTCGTCAAAAGAGGGAATTTCTTCGTTTTTCTCGGACAAGCCAAAAAATGTGAAACGGGTAATGGGGGCGGAGGAGATATTTCCTTGCGCGGCGTTGATTTGCACCACCACAGAAGCCCCATCTTTGCGCACCCAGGTTGCGTTGCACAGCAAAGAGGGGCACGACATCAGCTCGGGAAAATCTTTGCACCATTGCGCGGAGGTTTTAAGATTTTGTTCGCATTTGCTGTTTTTAATCGCCTGCCACTGGTTGGCGGTGGCGTATTGCTGAAACGCGGCGTAAGGTTGATTGACCAAATTTCTTGCTTGGGCAAGAACATCCTGGTATGGGCTTTGGGGGGAGGCCGGAGCCGTGGGAGCCGGGGCGGCTTGAACCACAGGAGAGTTGTCCACCGGAGGAACACTTTTTGGTTGAGAGGGGGCCACCGAAGGAGCCGGGGAAACAGCCGGTTGTGCAGGGGGTGGGGTTTGGCCGCAAGCCACCAAAACACTTGCGCAGCAAGCTATCGCAATCCACCGCATACGGTTTCTCCTTCAAAAGAAGGCCATCTTAGCTGCAAAGAGGGTTTTCTGTCAAATGTGGGGCGGGTTACATTTTTCGAGACGGGGCGGAACGATTGGTCCCTTCCACATGTCTGATCAATGTGTGTTTTTCATATTCCGCGCGCCAAACGTTGTATTGCTCAACGGTTAATTCCCCCGTGGCCGGTTTCCATGCTTCTTTCATTAAATCGTACGCCATGACCTCACAGGAGTTGGGGTCTTTGCGTTGCTTAAAAGAGCGAAATCCATTTTGCACTTTATCCATAGCACGGTGTGAAACCCATTGTTGGTTGTTCCCCACTGTCACGCCTTCTTCCTGCGGATTGTACACAAGAAAATGCACCACCCCCCACAACCGGCCAGCTTCGGTTCCCATCAAGGTGGAGGTCATGTCGTGTTTTTCTTCAAGCGACAGGCGGTCTCCAATGACATCTTTCACTTGGTCCGCCAATGGGGGAAAATTGTCATCGCGCTCGCTGTTGACGGGCAATAGTAAAGGAAACACTGATGAATACAAAGGCGCGTTGAACATAATTCTCTCCGGTGTTTTTTTATTTTAGCACGCCAATGTCTTCGAACAAGGGGTGTTGTGTCGCTTTGACTTTTTGGCACGCCACGCTTCTCAAGACACGCAAGCCATTGAATGACTTAGGCAGCGCGTGCAATCGCAGTATGATGACGAACCCATGACGATGTCCCTGACCCCTAAGCGACGGTTTGCCAAATAAGAGGGACGCCTTGTCTTTTTCGGCGTCTGCGCTATGCTCGCACAAACCCTTTCTCTTGCTCTCTTATGTTCCCCATTGTTTTTCGCTCTTGGCGTGAATCCCACCGTCAAAAAATGGCGGACATTTGGCGGGTGGTGTTCTCCCCACAGCAAGGCAATATGATTGTGGAAGGGCCGTTTTACATGGCGGCGTGGTGGTGGATTTCTTGGCCCATCACTCAATTGGAAAAGGCGGTGGGCAAAGGCGATATACAAGCCACACGGTTTTGGGCGCGACGAGCTCACTTGCGCAACGCCCCCAATCCCAATTTCTTTTTGCGCTTGGCGTACGAAGACAACGACGCCCCTCACATTCACCCGCAAGCGGATTGTGTGTTGGAAGCGTTGCGCCATACAAGCGCGGACATCCGCAATAGCCTGTTTGCCCATTTTGCCGCGCGCGATGAACGCTATTATGTGCGCGCGTTGGCGCGGGAGGCGTACAGTGAGGAAGCAATTGAATATTTTTTCCGGCGGCAATTGAACGACGTGCTGTTTCGCGCGCTACCCCAATACCCGCCCAGTTTTATTGTGGCGGCGGCGGTGGTTTACGAACGACTGGATGTTGTGGAAAAATGGTGGGATTGGGCGCAACTGAAAGAGGTGGAAAACATAATTTTGCAACGATCTTGGAGCAAGGCGGCTTATCAACCTCAAGCTGCTTTGATGCTTTTGGGGGCGATCCACTTGCAAAGAATGAGCGTTGCGCAGCACCAAATCTTAGGGCAACACACTCATTTGGGCGCTGTGAATTCGGTGGAACGGTCGGCGCGCGAACTTTAAAGTTTGCGACGTGAATGGGGCAACATCTTATCTTCCACTTGCTTAAGCAAATTTTTCTTCTCTATACGGGCGCGGGCGTCCTCAATCTCCCCCAAAACCTCTGGAACCCGCCAATCAAATATAACGTGGGACAGCAACCGATGGGTGAAAATTTTATTGACATTTGCTAAGGGCAAGACGCGGTCCAACAGATCACAGCGCTGGGCCGCGGCAAATGACAGAGCAAGATCGTTGTACAGCTCTTCAGAAAAAAGAGGGGCGTTGTTGTGCGTGGCGGTGATCAATTGCTCCAACACCTCTGAAGGCATCCGCTCCCCTTCCAAAAAGATCAACCGAAACATCTCGGGGGTTGCCGCGATCTGGGGGGCGGAATGTTTTAATAAATAGTCGAGCTTTTTTAAAGCCGTTGGGCTACTGGCGTTGCTGTTTAATTGGCTAAACGCCCAAAAGGAACAGCCCGCCTCTTTAAGCACTGTCTTGAACATTTTAAACGACACAGAAGGGGCGCCTACGTAACGCCACACGTGTTTGATGTCGTCAGACGATTGAAAATCATATTTGCGCAATAAACGCAGCACGGTGGCGGTGTTGTTGTCCGCCAAAGCTTTTTCCATCTCAGAATAACAGTGGTAATTTGGACGCGTTTTCATTGTGTTATCTTACCACAATGGTGCTGATTGGCCAAGTTAGAAGGTGTCGGTAAACACACCAGTAAAACCCTGCGCGCGCAACTGCTCCATTTTCTGGGCGTCATTGACAGTGTACACAAACACCGGTAAGCCTAAGGTGTCGGCGTGGTGTTTCTTTTCCAACGCCAAAAGATTGTCGCCCACTCCCAGTTCGTCCACACAGTTTTGGGCAATCAACTCCACGGGCAACCCCTGATCCCACTCCAGTAAAGCCATGGTCGGAATATGAGGGGCGAGCTTTTTGCTGCGCTCCAAATGGGGGTGATGAAACGACGACACAATCGCCAAAGCGTTGGTGCGTTCAATGTCCGCCAACACCAATTCCACGATCGAAGGCGTGGTGGGTTTGATTTCCACGTAACACTGTGTGTGGTGCAAAGCGCACAGGTTTAAAATTTCGGTTAAAGTGGGCAGCACAAACGGCATATTTAACGCCTGAAAATCCGGCAAGGTTGATTGGGCGATCACAACCTCTTGAGTGGGGGAACGCACCACGGGGTCGTGGTGGACGACCAACTGACCGTCGCGGGTGAGGTGAACATCCAACTCCACGTATTGTGCGCCTTGCGCGATGGCTTGGGCAAAAGACGGAAGGGTGTTTTCGCGGTAGCGGCGGGGGGCGCCGCGGTGCGCAATTAAACGCCAAGACGAAGTCTCTGACATAGCCAATATCCCGAAAAAGAGGGCCATTGTGCCATGTTGGGGGTGGGTTTTCAAGTCCGTTGGTCCGCAAACGCGATGGGGGTCACAGTTTGCGTTTGGGCGAGGCTGGGTCTTCCAGATTTTGGTAGGCGGCGTCCAACTGCTCGCGACTGGCTTTTCCCAAGGCTTCTTCAATGGCGCGGCGCTGAACCAAAGCTTCCACCTCATAGATGGTCGCCCCGGTCAAGTCCACGGTCCCGTACCACGCGTTTCCGCCCTTGAAATGGGGGGACTGCACCTGACCTCCCATTCCCACCACCTGCATGTTCAAGCGCACCACTTGGAACGGACCCCAATTTTTGAACACGGTTTGCCGTTGAAGAGCGTGCATCAAATCGTTTTCGTTGTCGTAGGTTTGGGCCTTGGACAAGGGACCGAGCTCACCGTTTTTTCCCACATACCCTTCTTTCCCGTCGCTCAAACGGGTAAAAAGCGCGTAGCTTTCGGTTTGGGCAAAGGTTTCCAAGGGGGAATACTGTTCTTTTTTCCACACCCCGTCTTTTAGACTGCTGAACATTTTTTGCATTTTGCGCACGCTGGTGGTGTTGACGGTGGCAAAATTGGCCAAACAATTGAGGGCCGCGGGCAGGCCGGGCATCGCCAACACCGTGACCACATGAGTGTTGGGCACCTTAAAATCATTGCTTCGGAGCACCGCGCTAAAATAGCCGGGCACAACAGTTGCGTAAATATCGGATTGGGTGTTGCAAATCTCTTCCATATTCCACGGCACGCTCACCCCTTTGGGGTCGATCACAGGCAGTTTGCGAACCAACTGAATGGCTTTTTCCAATTTGGGGTTGGGTGTGCCTTCGCTGCGCAACTCTTGAACCAGAGCGTCCAGATCCTTGAGTTGGTCTTCGTTGATCACCGCCTCATACACCGGCACGCTTTTGGCGTTTTTCTCGTTCACAAAATACACGGACATACACACCCTCCTTAAGGATGGGGTTATTATAGCACACCTCAGTTTCAAAAACGACTGTTTAAACCCGCTCTGGCCAACAGGAGTTATCTGCGGTAAACTGAAGATCACGTGGAGAAAAATTATGAATTGGCTGCGCCAACACCTCGATGCGCTGACACACAATACGCCCGACAAACGCGAGCGGGCTGAACGCGTTGCGCGGTTGAAACGCGATCGGAAAAATATTGTCGCGTTTTGGAACAGCGTGGCCAAAAACCTCAAAGACGACACCCGGGATTTTAGTGGAATGCGCACGTACCTAACGCGAGGCGTGGCTGAAGACCTCAAAGCCTTTTTGCCCCGTTTAGAAATTGGATTGGCGGAAACCCCGGACCCTGTGGTGATGGGTGTTCCTTTGATGCAGGTGTATTTTACCCACACCCAGGCTTTTGACGTTCTGATTGACCGGCGATTGGTTTTTCCTTGGCGCGAAGAACACAAAATGTTGGCCGTGGCGTTGGAAGGCGGTTTGCAAGTTACCCCTCAATTGTGTGAGTTTTTTGTGGGGTGCTGCGAACAGAACACAGGATTGTCCATCCGTTTGGCGGGCATTCCCACCCCCAAAACCGGAGCAGGTCACGATTACCCCGATGTGAATACGTTGTCTTCCGTGCGAATGGCCAAACAATTTAATTCTCCTCGTCCAGCTGGAGAGTTGTCGGACAAGTTTGTGGCGGGGGCTCAACTGTTGGAAGTGTTTGGCGCGGATTGGACGCATGTGTCGTCCAATGGATTGCGTTTGGGGGAGCGTCTGTACACATGTTTGGGTGACCCCCATCGTCAGGCGTTTGCGCAATACGCGCCCCTCTCTTCCGAAGCCATTGATGTGGGACAAATTGTGGCCGAGCGGATGCGCGCCAACAGTGTTGAGCGCTCCAACGCCCCACGCCTGAAATTGTAATGGTGAATTTATGAGTGTACCCTTTGACCCCCATTTGTATTTTTCTTCTGGTGTGTATGAGCAATTTCGTTGCCCCGATCACGCTCATCTTTACACAGAGTATAAACCTGAATTTATTGACCGCATGGCTTTACAGAAAGCCACCAACAGCATTCACTCCACGCCTTGGGACAATCTCATGTGCGAACTGTGGATGGTGAACGTTGATCAACGCGATCAGTTTTTATTGAATTATGGCAGCGCTTTGCACCGTTCTGAGTTTCACAGGCATGACATTGTGATGTGCGAATGGCGAAATAAGTCCAACACATGGGCTTTGTTCGGAGCGTTTAATAACGACGAAGCGCATTTGGAAGATATGGTTTTCTTACCCGATTCGTGTTATTGGCTTACCTCATTGCCGTTTGGAAATTCGTTTTGGCAAATTTTAAATGATTTGCGTTACAGCATAGAGAAACCGGGGTTTTCTTTTGCTGATGCGCTTGATTTGATTGTTGAAACACGGAAACCTTCCGCCCAGTCGGTGAACGCGTTCTTGTGTGAAATTTTACAGCTCACTCCAGACGGAGAAAATATGGACCGTGTTTCCTATGCGGCCATTGAGGAGTCTATCGCGCGAATCCAAGCTCACACTTTGCGGTTGGCGGCGGGAGAACAACCCCTGCGCTCTTCAACAAGGAAAATGTAATGGCTCCACGATACGATGATCGAACATGGAGCCACCTGTTGACGGCGGCCACTGCAGGGGATCTGGCAACCCTTACTGAACTTTTGCCCAAGGGAGATCCCAGCACCCAATACAACCGCTTGCTGCGGGTGGCGTTGTGGGGCGCGCACGAAGAATGTGTGCGGCTGTTGTTGCCCCTTTCCCATCTCAGCGATGAGGTTGAATACGAACAATGGATCATCCATTGCATTGACAAGGAAAACTTGTCGCTGGTGCGGTTGTTGGCGAATCAAGCTCCCTTTCCTCTTTTGTGGGGTGGTTTGCTTTTGTACGCGGTGGGTGAAGAAAAAGCGGATATTGTGCGGCATCTTATCCCTTTGGCGTGGGACAAAATTCAAGCTGACGAACGGTATTCTTACAAAGCGCTTCAAATTGCGACGTTAAAAAACAACGCGGAAATTTTTAACGAGGTGTTGGCGTTTTCGGATCCCGAACGTACGTGGAGAGAATTGCAAGCTCAGGGGCGGGGGGCGGAGGAGTGCCCGCTGTTGGTTGAGCATTTGGAACGTGTGCGGCAAAAACAGGCCTTAACGCAGGCGGTTGACCCTGTTCAAAAATCTCTCTCCGTGCGCAAAATATAACGGAGCGGTTTTCCTAGGCCTTGGTTCTTATCGGAAGCATTGGCGGACGTCATATTGATTTGAACTTGGGGCGCGGGCAGGGCAATATTCCGATTTTAATGACGTTTTGAAGAAGCAAGAATAAAAAATGTGAGCCACATCACAAAAAATTAAAGTGTTTGGGAAGGCTGGGGGTTTGGTGTGGTGTCCGCTGAGTGGGCGCAAACCAATTGAAGTTCCCGGGTCTTTTGCATGACTTGGTGAAGTTTTTCCAGCAACACATGACTATCAGATCCTTGCGCCTCAACCGTTTCCCGAAGACTTTCAAAATACTCGGCAAACACTTTTCTGTTGGCCTGGTCCGCGCGTGTTGACATATGGTTGTCAAACAAATTGTTGGGAATGTATCCCATATTTTGGACTGCGGCCTTGCGCGCCCGCAAAATCTCGTTTTTAATTTCTTGCAGTTGGTGGTCGGGATGGCGGATTTCTGGAAAAGCGTTTACATTGGAAATGCCTTGAAATTGAATCCGAGGGGCCAACGCCAAAGCGTCATTTAGGACCGGGGGGAAGGTGATATCGCGCTGAATGGTGAAATCGGTGTCTTCCAGTACTTCCTCAAACAAATATTGGGTGGTTTTTACACCGCAGGGGACATCCGCGCAGAGAAACTCAATCAACACTTCCAACGCCTTCTTGCGAAAAGCGTGTTTCAACTCTTCTGAAGGCAGTGGGGGCAACTGTCCGGTCACTTTTCGAAGCAAATACGCAGCGGTTTCGGTGGCCTGATCTTGGTCAATCTGAAGCATGGAGACATCTCATGGGAACGTTTTGGCAGTATATCACGGATTTTAAGATAAAAAGCGAGATGTGTTTCTGGACGCTTTGGGTACAGAGTAAGCAATGTCCCATCTCTCTTTGTTTAAAAATGTGAACCACTCGCCAGATTTGTGTTTTG
>OBJT01000176.1_pt1 | contig 17050 bp, 16 predicted proteins | sample 1519861 | NCBI WGS metagenome assembly OBJT01 (sample SAMN02401118, study PRJEB22541) | soil metagenome, isolate JX
ACTACTGCCGCGAAGGTTTCTACGACAACACCATCTTCCACCGTGTTATCAACGGTTTCATGATTCAGGGCGGCGGTTTTGAGCCTGGCATGAAGCAGAAAGACACCAAAGAAGATATCCGTAACGAAGCCAACAACGGTCTGAAGAACACCAAAGGTACGCTGGCAATGGCCCGTACTCAGGCGCCACATTCAGCGACTGCACAGTTCTTCATCAACGTAGCAGACAACGACTTCCTGAACTTCCGTGACGAAAGCCTGCAGGGCTGGGGTTACTGCGTGTTCGCTGAAGTAGTTGAAGGCATGGACGTGGTTGAGAAAATCAAAGCGGTGAAAACGGGCCGCAGCGGCATGCACCAGGACGTTCCGGTTGACGACGTTGTCATCCAGAAAGTGACTGTTAGCGAGTAATGTCGCGCACGCTGTTCATCGCAGATTTGCATCTGTGTACAGAAGAACCGGCAATTACTGCCGGTTTTCTGCATTTTTTGCAGGGTGAAGCGCAGCAGTGTGATGCGCTTTACATCCTCGGCGATCTGTTCGAAGCCTGGATTGGTGATGACGATCCTAATCCGTTGCATCAGCAAATCGCCGCCGCACTGAAAGCCCTGCCGGTGCCTAAATTCTTCATTCACGGTAATCGTGACTTCCTGCTTGGCAAACGTTTTGCGCGTGAAAGCGGCATGACGCTGTTGCCGGAAGAGCAGGTGTTGACGCTCTATGGGCAGCGCGTGCTGATCATGCACGGCGATACTCTGTGTACCGACGATGAAGGCTATCAACGCTTCCGCGCTAAAGTGCATCAGCGCTGGTTACAGCGTCTGTTCCTCGCCCTGCCGCTGAGTATGCGTATGCGTATTGCTGCGCGAATGCGAGCCGACAGTAAGCAAGCCAATCAGCATAAGTCGCTCAGCATCATGGACGTCAATCCGCAAGCCGTTATCGATACGATGACGCGCCAACAGGTGCGAACGCTGATTCACGGGCATACCCATCGTCCGGCGGTACATCAGCTTTCCCTGCAAGGTGAAAGTGCCCAGCGTGTGGTGCTGGGTGCCTGGCATGAACAGGGTTCGATGATTCAGGTCGATGCCGCAGGCGTGCAACTGATCGAATTTCCGTTTTGATATCGGACGCGCTTAGGCTCGCCTTTATCAGTTTGAATCTGCAAATCTTCGCGCAATAGTGGCTGTTTTCCTCCTACGCAACCGTTTTCCTTGCTGCCATCTCATGCTATTCTCTGTGCCCTTCTTTACCTGCCCGCCCGGCCAGGTTCGTTCGACTATTCACAGGAGTTGACCACATGTCATCCAACGCCACCCCGGCTCGTATCGCCATCGTCATGGGTTCCAAAAGTGACTGGGCTACCATGCAGTTCGCCGAGGAAATTCTTAACAGCCTGGATGTTCCGTTCCACGTTGAAGTGGTCTCTGCTCACCGCACGCCAGACAAACTGTTCAGCTTTGCCGAAACCGCAGCGGATAACGGTTTCCATGTGATCATCGCCGGTGCGGGCGGTGCTGCGCATCTGCCGGGCATGATTGCGGCGAAAACTCTGGTGCCAGTGCTGGGCGTGCCGGTACAAAGCGCCGCGCTGAGCGGTGTGGATAGCCTTTACTCCATCGTGCAGATGCCGCGCGGTATTCCTGTTGGTACGCTGGCGATTGGTAAAGCCGGTGCGGCAAATGCCGCCCTGCTGGCCGCGCAGATTCTGGCGGTGCATGACAAGGAACTGGCGGCGCGTCTTGCCACCTGGCGTCAAACTCAGACCGACGAAGTGCTGAACAACCCAGATCCGCGGGGGGATGCATGAAACCGGTTTGCGTACTCGGTAACGGTCAGTTAGGCCGTATGCTGCGCCAGGCGGGCGAACCCCTGGGCATCGCCGTTCATCCCGTAGGCCTGGATGCAGAGCCTTCTGCCCTGCCTATCGCCGAAAGCGTGATCACCGCAGAAATTGAACGTTGGCCCGAAACCGCGTTAACGCGCGAACTGGCGTTGCATCCGGCATTTGTGAACCGCGATATTTTCCCGCGCCTGGCCGATCGTCTGACGCAAAAACAGCTGCTCGATCAGCTGAATCTGGCGACTGCACCTTGGCAGCTGCTGGCGAATAAAGCCGAGTGGCCGCAGGTGTTCAGCTCGCTGGGTGAACTGGCGATTGTGAAACGTCGCACCGGTGGTTATGACGGTCGCGGCCAATGGCGTTTACGCGCCAATGAGACCGACTCGCTGCCTGAAGAGTGCTACGGCGAATGCATTGTTGAGCAGGGCATCAACTTCAGCGGTGAAGTGTCGCTGGTGGGTGCGCGCGGTCACGATGGCACCACAGTGTTCTATCCCCTGACCCACAACCTGCATCAAGACGGCATTCTGCGCACCAGCGTGGCGTTCCCGCAGGCCGATGCGGTGCAACAGCAGCAAGCAGAAACGATGCTCAGCGCCATTATGCATGAGCTGAAATATGTCGGCGTGATGGCGATGGAGTGCTTTGTGACGCCTGAAGGCCTGCTGATCAACGAGCTGGCCCCGCGTGTGCACAACAGCGGCCACTGGACGCAGAATGGAGCGTCGATTAGCCAGTTTGAGCTGCATCTGCGCGCCATCCTGGGACTAGCGCTGCCAAAACCAGTGGTGTTTGCGCCATCGGTGATGGTCAATCTGATTGGTACGGCGGTGAATGTCGCCTGGCTGCAACAGCCGCTGGTGCATCTGCACTGGTACGATAAAGAAGTGCGTCCGGGCCGTAAGGTTGGGCACTTAAACCTGACCGATAGCGATCAGGCACGCCTCGCGGCGGCGCTGAACGCGCTGGTACCGCAGCTGCCAGAAGAGTACGCCAGCGGAATCGCCTGGGCGGTTGAGAAGCTGTAATCAAAAAGGCCGCGAAAGCGGCCTTTGATTTATGTGCGCAGGATTAAGCTGCTTCAAACCTTTTAAACAGCGCCTTCCCTTTCAGCAACCGAATGCCCAGCCAGCCACCGCACAGTGACAGCAGCAGCGCGCCGCTGATCGGCAATGCCATCCACAATGTCCAGTCGGGTTCCCACGGAAAATCGAAGATCTTTCGCTGCAAGCCCCACAATGCCGCTTCTGCTCCCAACGCCGCCGCAATCCCCGACACCACGCCGAGCAATGCAAACTCACACCACAACGTGCCGCGCAGCAAGCGTTTACTGGCACCCAGCGTGCGGTACACCACCAGCTCCTGTCGGCGCTGTCGCATACCGACCTGAATCTGTGCCAGTAACAACAGCACGCCGCAAACGGTGACCAGCACCACCATGATCTCCAGCGCCTGGCTCACCTGAGCCAGCACCTGACCTATCTGCTTCAACATGCTGCCAATATCCAGCAAACTCAGCGTCGGGAAGGCGCGATTTAACTGCGCCAGCAGCGCGGGGTTGTTGTCCATACGGAAGCTCGTCAGCCAGGTCTGTGGCTGCTGATCCAGCGCCCCCGGTGGGAAGATAAAGAAGAAATTCGGCCGCAGGCTTTCCCAATCGACTTTGCGCAGGCTGGTGATTTTCGCACTGAATTGTTGTGTATCGCCGCTGAAGGTCAGGCTATCCCCTAACTTCAACCCAAGCCGATCCGCCAACTCCATTTCCATCGACACTTCACCGACTTTTGGCGGCCAGCTTCCCGCCATCAACGGGTTGTGATCGGGACGATCCGCCTGCCAGGTCAGATTGAGTTCACGATTCAGCGCGTTATCCATTTTAGGATTGGCTTCTTTGCCGTTCAGTTCTGTCAGACGCGCACGCACAATCGGGTAGAAGCTTTCCGCTTTCACCTGATGTTGACTGAGGAAATCACGCACCTGCGGCACCTGCTCCTGCGTCATATTAAGCAGGAAATAGTTGGGCGCATCCGCTGGCAACTGCTGCTGCCAGCGATCCAGCAGATCGCCACGCATCACCAGCAGCAATGCCAGCAGCATAAAGGAGAGCGAAAACGCGGCCAGTTGGCTCAGCGTCATCGCGGGTTGCCGCAGCAAGCGATTAATCGCCAGACGCATCGCTAAATTACGCACCACCAGCTTACGCAGCAGCAACAGCGTGCCCCAGCCAAGCAGGGCTAGCAGCAGCGCCAGCATCACCACGCCCGCCAGCAGCGCCCATAGCATTTTGCTGCCGCCCATCAATAACGCCAGCAGGCCAACCACCACCAGCGCCATCACCGGCAAATAAATGCGCAGTGGCCAGATATTGGCGACCGCATCACGCCGCAGTACGCGCAACGGCTGGGTCGCCATCAACAGGCGATACGGGCGCAGTCCTACCAGCAGCGAAATCACAAACATCGTGCCGATGGCCCACAGCCACGGCCAGAAGCTGGCGGCCGGTAGCGCGGCAGGCAGCACGGGTTTGAGCATCACCAATAAAATGATCTCAATCCCCTGCCCTAGCACGCTGCCTGCGATGGCGGCCAGCAACAACACCGCCAGCCACTGGCCGATAATCAACCGCTGTAACGCTTTACGCGTGGCGCCGAGGGTTTTCAACACCGCCACCAGATCGTAGCGGCTACGGCAGTAGTGGCTCATCGCCACCGCGACAGCGGCAATCGCCAGCATCAGGGTTAGCAGCGCTGAAAGCAGTAAGAATTGCTGGGAACGCTGCATCGAACGTCCCAATGCATCCTCTGAATTCTCGACGCTAATCCAGCGCTCTCCCGCTTTCAACTGGGGTTGAATCCAGTGGTCATAGCGGCCAAGTGGTGCGGGATCGCCTGAGAACTTGTAGCGCCAGCTCAAGCGGCTGCCAGGCTGTATCGCGCCGGTTTTATCGACATCCGCGAGATTCATTAGTAGGCGCGGCGCAGTCTGGAACGGATTGAAACCGCCATCCGGTTCCTGAATCACTTCGCCCGCGATACGCAGCGTGGTGTCACCGACATCAACGTTATCGCCGACTTTTAGATTAAGCAGCGCCAGCAGTCGCGGCGCGGCCAGCACCGTGCCCGCCTGCGGTTTTAACCCCGGCGGATCGGTTTGCAAAGTGCCGAACATCGGATAGGCATCATCCACCGCTTTCACGTCCGCCAGCTGCGGAGTTTGATCGGCAAAAGTCATGGTCATAAAGCTGAGCTGGCGACTAACAGAAAGCCCCTCATCGCGCGCCTTATTCAGCCAGGCTTCGGGCGCGGGCGCACTGCTGCGCAAGGTACGGTCCCCCGCCATAAAATCACGGCTCTGCTGGCTGAGCCCTTTCTCCATGCGATCGCTAATAGAGCCGAGCGCCAAAACACAGGCCACTGCCAGCGTTAACGCCAGCCAGACAATCAGCAGCGACGGCGATCGCCATTCACGCCAGAACCAGCGCCAAATCATGTTTCCTCCCACAGCTTGCCGTCGCGCAGACGCAGCCGTCGATCGCAACGTGCCGCCAGTTGCTCATCGTGCGTTACCAGAATCAGTGTGGTGGCGAAATCGCGGTTGAGGGAGAAGAGTAAATCTGCGATGCGATCGCCGGTTTTGCGATCCAGGTTGCCAGTGGGTTCATCGGCGAACAGCAGGCCAGGGCGTCCGCTAAACGCGCGCGCCAGCGCCACACGCTGCTGCTCACCGCCGGAAAGCTGCGCGGGCAGATGATGCAGACGATCTTTCAGGCCAAGCTGTGTTAAGAGATCCACCGCCTGTGCGCGGCTGTCACGATCGCTGTCACCGCGCAACAGGGCTGGCAACTGGACGTTTTCCAGCGCATTCAGCGTGGGCACCAGCATAAAAGATTGAAACACAAAGCCGACTTCGCGCGCGCGCAACGCGGCTCGCTGTTCTTCGTCCATGCTGTGCAGCGGCTGGCCGAGCAGGTGCACTTCGCCGCTGCTGCCATCATCCAGCCCAGCCAGGATACCCAGCAATGTCGATTTACCGGAGCCGGACTCGCCAATCAGCGCGATGGTCTCGGCTGGTTTGACAACCAGCTCAACTCCGGTGAGGATGGTCAGCTGATGCTCTCCCTGACCGACGGACTTAGTAAGATGATGAACTGCAACAATGTTTTCCGCTGGCATTATCCCTTCCTGTTGTTATTGCTTCTGCTGGTGTCCCGCATTGCTGCCGCCGATACCTTGCTGGTATTGGGTGACAGCCTGAGCGCCGGGTATCGCATGTCCGCCACCGCGGCATGGCCCAGCCTGCTCGATAAAACCTGGCATCAGCAGCCCCAGATTATTAACGCCAGCATCAGCGGAGATACCGCCGGACAGGGGCTGGCGCGTTTGCCGGGCCTATTAAAACAGCATCAACCCCGTTGGGTGTTAATCGAATTGGGCGGTAACGACGGCTTGCGCGGTTTCCCACCACAGAACATCGCCCAGGATCTGAGCAAAGTCATCGACGAGGTCAAAGCCGCCAACGCGCAGCCGTTGCTGATGCAAATTCGTCTGCCTGCTAATTATGGACGTCGTTATACGGAGGCGTTTAGCGCGATCTATCCGCAGCTGGCACAGCAGTACAACATTCCTCTGGTGCCATTCTTTATGGAGCAAGTTTATCTGAAGCCGGAATGGATGCAGCAGGACGGTATTCACCCCAATCCGGATGCGCAGTCGTTTATCGCCAATCTGATGGCCAACGAACTGGCTCCGCTAGTAAAGCAGAATTAATGCAGGCGTGTGATTTATAACAGGTAAAGAAATGCAAAAAACGATCTTAATCACCGGCTGTTCCAGCGGCATCGGCTTAGTGGCCGCCAACGATCTGCTCTCCCGCGGCTATAGAGTGATTGCCGCTTGCCGCCGCCCAAACGATGTGGCGCACATGGAGGCGCTCGGCTTTATCGGCGTCCTGCTTGATCTCGACGATCCTGCCAGCGTGGATGCGGCGGCGGATCGCGTGCTGGCGCTGTGCGAACATCGCTTACACGGCCTGTTTAACAACGGCGGCTTCGGTCAGTATGGGCCGTTGACCAGTGTGTCGCGCCAGCAGCTGGAAAAGCAGTTCTCCACCAATGTCTTTGGCACCCATCAGCTCACCATGCGACTGCTGCCTGCGCTGCAAGCCAGCGGTGATGGACGCATCATCAATACCAGTTCGGTGCTGGGACTGATCTCTACGCCTGGCCGCGGCGCCTATGCCGCCAGTAAATGGGCATTAGAAGCCTGGAGCGATGCGCTGCGTATGGAAGTGCGCGCATCGGGCGTCCGGGTGAGTCTGATTGAACCTGGTCCCATCTCCACCCGTTTCACCGATAATGTGCATCAGGGTGAACAGGACAAACCGGTGCGCAACCCAGGGATTGCAGCGCGCTTCACCCTGCCGCCGGAGGCCATTTTGCCAAAGCTGCACCACGCGCTGGAAAGTAAACATCCACGTTTGCGCTATCCGGTGACGCTGGTCGCATGGATAATGAGCCTGCTGAAACGCCTGCTTCCCGGATGGTTGCTGGATCGCATTTTGCGCAGCAACTAAGCAGCAAGCCAGATTTGAACTTGAAGCGGGGCTGCTTGCCCCCATATCCTCAACACACTTTCTGCAAAGAGACGTATTCATGTCACACGCTTTGATTATCGACATCAACGAATCCAACCTGCATCAGACGCTGGAACAATCCATGCAGATGCCGGTGTTGTTCTATTTCTGGTCCGATCGCAGCCAACACTGTCAGGAGCTGACTCCGGTACTGGAGCGTCTGGCACAGGAATATGCTGGTCAGTTTATTCTGGCCAAACTGGATTGCGATAAAGAGCAGATGGTGGCATCGCAGTTTGGTTTGCGTTCCATCCCAACCGTCTACCTGTTCCAGAATGGTCAGCCGGTTGATGGTTTCCAGGGACCGCAGCCAGAAGAAGCCATTCGCGCGCTGCTGCAAAAAGTGCTGCCACGTGAGGAAGAGCTGAAAACCCATCAGGCAATGCAATTGATGGAAGAAGGCAAGCCGCTTGAAGCCATGCCGTTGCTGAAAGATGCCTGGCAGTTGAGCAATCAGAACAGTGAAATTGGTTTCCTGCTGGCAGAAGTGCTGATTACCCTTAACCGCAGCGACGAAGCGGAAGCCGTGCTGGAGGTGGTGCCGTTACAGGATCAGGATACGCGCTATCAGAGCCTGGTGTCGCAGATCGAACTGCTGAAACAGGCGGCCGATACGCCAGAGATCCAACAACTGCAGGATCAACTCGCTGGCGATCCCGCGAATGCTGAGCTGGCTGCTAAACTTGCCTTACAGCTGCATCAGGTGGGTCGCAATGAGGAAGCACTGGATCTGCTGTTCAGTTTCCTGAAAAGCGATCTGAGTGCGGGTGAAGGCCAGGTACGTAAAATGTTCCAGGAAATTTTGGCCGCGCTCGGCACTGGCGATGCTCTCGCTACCCGCTATCGCCGCCAGCTTTACTCGCTACTCTACTGACAGGTAGCGCGCGTTAAACGGGCCGAAGCGACTCGGCCCGACAATCTGACAACCAGGAGGTTATATGTTGACTGTGATTCCCGTGATCATCGTACTCGCTTTAGTCACTGTCTGGGCGAGTGTAAAAATTGTGCCGCAGGGCTATCAGTGGACGGTAGAACGCTTTGGCCGCTATACCAAAACGCTGCCGCCAGGCCTGAGTTTGCTTGTCCCCTTTATGGATCGTATTGGTCGCAAGATCAACATGATGGAACAAGTGCTCGACATCCCCTCACAAGAAATCATTTCCAAAGACAACGCTAACGTCACTATTGATGCCGTGTGTTTTATCCAGGTTGTTGATCCGGCGCGCGCCGCCTATGAAGTCAGCAATCTTGAGCTTTCCATCCTCAATTTAACCATGACCAACATCCGCACCGTGCTTGGCAGCATGGAGCTGGATGAGATGCTGTCGCAGCGCGATAACATCAACACGCGATTACTGCACATTGTTGATGAGGCCACCAACCCGTGGGGCGTCAAAATCACCCGTATTGAAATTCGTGATGTGCGCCCGCCGCAAGAGTTAATTGCCGCGATGAACGCGCAGATGAAAGCTGAGCGAACCAAACGTGCCGATATTCTTACTGCGGAAGGCGTGCGTCAGGCCGCCATCTTGCGCGCCGAGGGCGATAAGCAGTCGCAAATCCTTAAAGCCGAAGGCGAACGAACCTCGGCCTTCTTGCAGGCCGAAGCGCGTGAACGTCAGGCACAGGCAGAAGCTAACGCGACACGAGCGGTGTCTGAAGCGATTGCCGCAGGCGACATTCAGGCGGTGAACTACTTCGTGGCGCAGAAATACACCGATGCGCTGCAGAAAATTGGTGAATCGAACAATAGCAAAGTGGTGATGATGCCACTGGATGCCAGCAGCTTGCTGGGGTCGATTGGCGGCATCAGTGAACTGCTGAAGGAGAGCCGTCAGGAGCGTAAACCGTGATCCTGATGGAACTGATTGCCCATCCGCACTGGTTCTGGCTAACGCTGGGTGGCCTGCTGTTAGCCGCTGAAATGCTCGGCACCAGCGGCTATCTGCTGTGGAGTGGCTTGGCGGCGGTGCTGGTCGGCCTGATTGAGTGGTGCTTCCCGTTCTCGTGGACGCATCAGGGCATGCTGTTCGCCGCGTTAACGTTGCTGTGCGTCTATTTCTGGTATCGCTGGATGCGCTACCGTGAGGTTTCTCAGCAGCCCAACACCCTGAATCAACGCGGATCGCAGATGATCGGTATGCACCTGACACTGGATTCCACGCTCAAAGATGGTTTAGGTCATGTGCGCATTGGCGACAGCAGTTGGCGTGTGCAGGCGACAGAAGATTTGCCCGCCGGAACGCCAGTGATCGTCACCGGGGTTGTCGGCATTACGCTGCTGGTTCAACCGCGTTTTCCTTCGGCTTGATGGCAACAGCCCGCCAGATGATTGATGATGGGGCATTCAGCACTGTCATCGCCTGGGCAGGCTTCAGCAAGTTCCAGCAGTCGCGCGCGCATCGCATGTAATTCTTCGATGTGCGCAGCGATTTCATCTGCTTTCTGCAAAGTGCGCGCTTTAACATCCGCGCTATGGCGAGCGGGATCGTTGAACAGAGTCACCAGCTCGCGGCATTCGTCCAGGGTAAAGCCCACCTGGCGAGCCTGGCGCAGCAGATTCAGCTCATCGATATGATGCGCGGCATAGCTACGATAGCCATTGTCACTGCGTAACGGCGGCGTCACCACGCCCTTCTCTTCATAGAAGCGAATCGCTTTACTGGTGAGCCCGGTCTTTTTTGCCACATCGCTAATGTTCATCTTTTTACCTCTTCACTGCTTGACCTTCCCCTGAATGGAAGGTTTAGGCTCTATAACTAATGCAAAGTTTGCAGACAGTCAAACCTCTCGTTTAAGGAGTTTAAGATGTCACACACGCAATTACTGGCGCTCGACGGTTTGTCTTGCGGTCACTGTGTTAAACGGGTCAAAGAAGCGCTGGAACAGCGTGACGATGTTGAACAAGCAGAAGTGACGCAACAGGAAGCACGAATCACAGGGGCGGCCAGCGTCGCTGACCTGATCGCCACCGTTGAGCAGGCGGGCTATCACGCGGCAGTCAAAGACAGCCCAAAGCCTAATCCGTTGCCAGCAGCAGAGCCGCAGCCGGAGGCGCTGACAACGGAGCCACGATCGCAACCGGCAGTCGAAAACCTCCCTGTTCACCATTTACTGATTGGCGGCATGAGCTGCGCCAGCTGTGTGAGCCGGGTGGAACAAGCGTTACAAAACGTGCCTGGCGTCAGTCAGGCTCGAGTGAACTTGGGTGAACGCAGTGCGCTGGTCTTGGGTGATGCGCCAGCGGAAGCACTGCTGGGTGCAGTCGATCATGCCGGCTACTCCGCGGAAATCATCGATGATGAACAAACCCGACGTGAACGTCAGCAGGCCACGGCACAACAGGCGATGCGCCGCTTTAGCTGGCAGGCCGCATTAGCGCTGCTTCTCGGCGTGCCGATGATGATCTGGGGCATGCTTGGCGACAATATGATGCTAAGTGAAGCTAACCAGACACTGTGGCGTTCTCTGGGTCTGATTACCCTGCTGGTGATGGTGATCGCGGGTGGTCATTTTTATCGCAGCGCCTGGCGCAGCCTGCTGCGCGGTACGGCCACAATGGATACTCTGGTCGCGCTGGGAACCGGTGCCGCCTGGCTCTTTTCCATGAGCGTGGCCCTGTGGCCTGAGTTTTTCCCCCTACAGGCGCGACATCTTTATTTTGAAGCCAGCGTGATGATCGTTGGCTTGATCAACCTCGGCCATGCGCTGGAACAACGGGCGCGCCAGCGGGCATCGAAAGCACTGGAACGCCTGCTGGATCTCACGCCAGCTCAAGCCCGCGTGATCGGCGATCAAGGCGAAGTACTGCTGCCCCTGAGCGACGTTCAGCCCGGCATGCTACTGAAACTGGTCACCGGCGATCGCGTCCCCGTGGATGGTGAAGTCGAGAGTGGCGAAGCCTGGTTTGATGAGGCGATGTTAACAGGTGAAGCGGTGCCTCAGGCTAAACAGCCTGGCGATAAAGTCTATGCTGGGACGCTGGTGCAAGACGGTACGCTGCGCTTCGTCGCACGCGCGACCGGAAGCCACACCACGCTGGCACGCATTATTAATCTGGTACGCCAGGCACAGAGCAGTAAACCCGAAATTGGCCGTCTGGCGGATCGTATCTCCGCCGTATTTGTTCCTGTGGTGGTTGCCATCGCGTTGCTGAGTGGCCTGGTGTGGTATCTGGTCGGCCCGCAGCCGCAGCTCGCCTATACCCTGGTGATTGTGACCACTGTACTCATTATCGCCTGCCCTTGCGCATTGGGCTTGGCGACACCGATGTCGGTCATTGCAGGCGTGGGCCGTGCAGCGGAACTCGGCGTGTTGGTCAGGGATGCGGATGCACTGCAGCGCGCCAGTGAAGTCGACACCATCGTGTTTGATAAAACCGGCACCCTGACGCGTGGCACTCCCCAAGTCAGCGATGTGCTGCTGTATGGCGACTGGAATCGCCAGCAAGTATTAAGTGCCGCCGCGCAGCTGGAACAAGGTTCTAGCCATCCACTGGCAAAAGCGATTCTGGCGGCAGCACCCGATATCAGTGAAGAGGTCTCAAAGCAATTTCGTACAATACGCGGCAAAGGCGTTAGCGCTAAAGTCGCAGGCAGAACACTGTGGCTGGGGAATCAGGCACTGCTGAATGAGCAGCACATCGATTACTCCGCCGCGCAGGCCGATATTGAACGCCTGGCACAGCAAGGCGCTACACCCGTGCTGCTGGCAGACAATCGTCAACTGCTTGGTCTTATTGCCCTGCGCGACAGCTTACGTCCTGAGAGTAAAGCCGCGCTACAGCGCCTGCATCAGTCAGGCTATCGGCTGATGATGTTAACCGGCGATCATCAGCAAACGGCACAGACGATTGCGGTTGAAGCGGGCATTGATGAGGTGATTGCCGGGGTGCTGCCAGAAGGCAAGGCACAGGCAATTATCCAACTCCAGCAGCAGGGCCGCAAAGTGGTGATGGTTGGCGATGGCATTAACGATGCACCCGCACTGGCGCAAGCCGATGTGGGCATTGCGATGGGCGGTGGCAGTGATGTCGCGGTCGAAACCGCAGCCATGACACTGATGCGTAACGATTTACACTGCGTGGCCGATGCGCTGGCGATGGCAACCGCTACGCTGCGCAATATGCGGCAGAATTTGCTCGGGGCCTTTATTTATAACAGCTTGGGGATTCCGATTGCTGCGGGCGTGCTTTATCCCTTCACCGGGCTGCTGTTAAGTCCGATTGTGGCAGGGGCCGCCATGGCGCTGTCATCGATTACCGTGGTGAGCAACGCTAACCGTTTGTTGCGCTTTAAGCCCGCTCAGCGCTAATCGCCATCTCTGCCCTGTTTTTCGGCGAGTGAAATCGCTAGCATGGATTTTTGACTCAAAAAGGACAGGGCATGAGACGCAGTCTGTGGCAAAGCCTTCAGCAGCTGACCGCTACCCTCTTCCCGGCGCGTTACAGCTGGCCGGCTATGGATATTCAGTTGGGTAATCGTCGCCTGCATCTGGCAGGCAGTATTCACATGGGCACGCGCGATATGCAGCCGCTACCCGCGGGGTTATTGCGCCAACTCAGTAAAGCCGATGCGTTAATCGTCGAAGCGGACATTACTCAAGGCGCATCACCCTTTACCAATGATGATGTGCATCCGCCGCTGGAAACGCGGCTGGATGCTGAAGTCATACATCAGTTGAATGCGCTGTGCGATACGCTTTCACTGTCGCCAGGCATGTTTGACACGCTGCCGTTCTGGCAGATCGCCCTAATGCTGCAAGCGCAGCAGGCGCAGCGTCTGGGATTGCGCCCGCAATACGGCATCGATTATCAATTGCTGCTGGCAGCGAAGGCGGCCAATAAACGCATCATTGAGCTGGAAGGTCCAGACACGCAGATCGCGCTGTTGAAGTCTCTGCCGCAAGATGGCCTGCCGCTGCTGCTGGATACACTGGAGCACTGGCACACCAATGCTCGCCTGCTGCAAACCATGATCAGTTGGTGGCTGGATGCGCCGCCCAAGCAGCAGCCGGTGGCACTTCCCACCACCTTCAGTAGCGAGCTGAATGACACGCTGATGCGCAACCGTAATCAACACTGGCGCGAGTTATTGCTGGCGCTGCCGAAAGGGCGTTATGTGGTCGCGGTAGGTGCGCTGCATCTGTATGGCGATGATAATTTGCCAGCGTTGTTGAAATAACAGAGTGAATCCGTAGCGACTCAATTTCAGGCGGATGGGTTTTATTGGTGGTGATCGGTGGGGCAAAAAAAGAAGGCCAATATCGCTATTGGCCCGTCAAAGAGGAATTTGTTTATGATTTTGGTTATCGCCAGGGTTACTGACGCGGGCCAATTTTCGCGCAAAGTTCAGAATTTCGCCAGTATTATTCGCTCAATCTGAAATAAGAATTTTCGTAGCAAGGATCGAACATGACACCCGCTGTAAAACTGCTGGAAAAACAAAAGGTCGCTTTTACTCTGCATCCGTACGATCACGACAGCCAAGAGACCAACTTTGGCGATGAGGCGGTGCGCAAGCTCAATCTGGATGCCCGACAGGTGTTTAAAACGCTGTTAGTGGCGCTCAACGGCGATGCCAAAGCGCTGGCCGTGGCGGTGACGCCGGTGTCATGCCAGCTTGATCTGAAAAAAGTGGCGAAAGCGCTAGGAGCCAAAAAAGCAGACATGGCTGACCCGCAGCTGGCACAGCGCGTAACCGGCTATCTGGTGGGCGGTATCAGCCCGCTCGGGCAGAAAAAACGACTGCCCACCGTTATCGACCAGCAAGCCGCGGAGTTTGCCACCATTTTTATCTCTGGCGGCAAACGCGGATTAGATATCGAACTGGCAGCCGAGGATTTAGCACGACTGCTGGATGCCACACTGGCAGATGTCGCGCGGCGTGATTAATCCGGCTGCTGGGCGCAGAGTTGGTCAATCATCCAGCGACCTGCAGGTCCGGGTGGGTTACGGCGCGACCAGATAACGTCCACAGCAATATGCTGCGGCCATCCCGGTACGGGTAGCTCCTTGAGTACCTGATGACCAAACTGCTCCACCAGCCAGCGGGGCAATACGCTCCAGCCGAACCCCTGCTCCGCCATCTCCAGCAATAACAGATAAGAGGGTGCGGACCAGACGCGTCCAACAGGCAGGGGATCACGGTTTTGCACCCAGGTATTGAGGCGCAAATGGCGTAACTCACCCAACTGACCTTCACTCACCTGCGGTAACTGCGACAGCGCGTGATCCTGATGCAGATAGATCGCCATCTGCGCCCCCACCTGCAAACGCGCGACCGCCAAATCCGGTGGCAGCTGCGGCTGCGCACGCACAACGCCCAAATGCACCCGCCCTGCCTGCAAGAGATCCAGCGCATCGGCATCTTCGGCAATCATGCATTCAAATTCGATGTCGGGATAACGCGCCTCAAATCGGTTGAGCAGATTTTCATGGTGGTCGGCCTGCCAGAAATCGGAAATGGCCAGACTCAAACGCGGTTCAACGCCCTGCGACAGCCGCACAGCCAGTTCATCGAGTCTCTGACTGGCGGCAAGAATCTGCTGCACCTGGGCCAGTGCGCGTTGACCTTGTTCCGTTAACACCGGTTGACGACCACTGCGATCAAACAGGGAAAAGCCGAGATCGTCTTCCAAATTGGCCACCGCGCTGCTGATGGTCGACTGACTTTTTGCCAGGGCGCGCGCCGCGGCTGAAAAGGATCCACTGGCCACGGTCTGCACAAAGGCCTCAAGGGATTCCGGGGAGTATTTCATGGTGAACCATCGCTTTTATCGATAGGTAATCATTTTATCTTAGCATTTCACGGTGAGAAAATACGCAGCGTTACCCAAAAGGAGGTTTATATGCGTACCCGTTCGCTGAAAGAACGTTTTTGTCATGCCGCAGGATTTGAAGTGTTGGCGATTATGACCGTTGCCCCGCTGGCTGCCTGGGTTATGGATAAACCGCTGTTTCAGATGGGCGCGTTGGCTATCATGCTGTCAACGGTCGCGATGCTGTGGAACATGATCTACAACAGCGGCTTTGATCGTATCTGGCCACCGCAAGTCAAACGCGGTCTCGGTCTGCGCGCCATCCACGCGCTGGGCTTTGAGGGGGGCTTTATTGTTATCGGTTTGCCGATTGCCGCCTGGATGCTGAGCATCTCGCTGCTGGACGCATTTTTGTTGGAAGTGGCGTTCTTCTTGTTCTTCCTGCCCTACACCATGGCCTACAACTGGATATGGGATAAATTGCGCCACCGCTGGATAGCGCAAAAATCTTGTCAGGCATAAATCTCAGTACCTGTATGACGTAGCGGCGCAACACTACGCCGCTACGTTATATCTGCTGTCTCCCGTCATCGTCATCTGGGCATCAGTTATGTGCCCCGCGCGGCCAGATCAACGCCAGAATGCTTTGCGGGTAATAGCGCTTCTTTGGTTTTTCCTCGGCTTTACCCCGCTCCTGCACCTGCTGTTCCGTCAGATGAACAATGCCGCTGGGCACGTAGTCGGCGATTTTCAGTGGTGAATGCTGGCTGACGTAATCACGCAGCACATCAGCATCACGCAGCCCGCTAGGACTGAATCCCGCATGGGTCTCGATAGAAGGATAGCCATCGCCACCACTGGCATTAAAGCTATTGGTGGCCATGCGATACGTTTTATCCTTCTGTAACGGCTCGCCGTTGATCTTCACCTCACTCACCGTTTTGCCATCCGCGACCAAGCTAATATTGCTGAACTGCGCATAGCCGCCAGAGTTGGTTTTGATATTGGCGACCGTCGCAAGATAGTTCAGCAACTCGTCGCCGGTCAGCGTGACAGAAACCACCTGATTACCAAACGGCTGCACTTGCAGCAGGTCGCGCCAGCTCAGCTTGCCCTGAGCCAGGGACGTTCTAATCCCACCACCGCTCATCACGGCGAAATCGGCTTTTGTCGCTGCCATCTGCGCCCGCAGGATCAGCTGCCCAAGGTTGGTTTGCTCGAAGCGCACCTTGTCACGCTCACCGACAAATACCCCGTCACTGCTGCCCACGCTCACATCCAGTTTTTTCGCTGCGCGCAGTTGATAGGGTGTTAAAAGTTTCATCATCGCGCTGTTTGGCGGGATCGCTTCCTGCCAGGTCAGCCAGGAGGTGCTGCCGTCCAGATTTTTCACTTCATGCTTCAAATTCACCGGGATCAGTTGGTAGCTATCCAGCGTTAACTCGCCGTTGCGGAAGGTGAAATCACCGCGCCCGACATATTTACCCCACTCTTTCGCCTGCATGATCCACACGCCGTTTTGTTGATCCGGCTGACAAGGCTGGCCTGGCTGATAATCTTTGACGCTGACGTTCTCTTTCGCCATGCAAACCGCGTCCTGCGAGTGACCGCCAATAATAATATTGATGGTGCCTGGCGGCAGGCTGCGCGCCAACGCTACGTCGCCTGGCGCATTGCTGCCGTGCTGACCATCGTCGTAATGCCCCATGTGGGTCAACGCTACAATCACATCAGGTTTTTCAGTGGCTCGCAGTTCGGCTACCGCTTTTACTGCCTCTTTTACCGGATCGCGGATGTCGATCTCAGCGATATTTTC
>OBJT01000177.1_pt1 | contig 17032 bp, 17 predicted proteins | sample 1519861 | NCBI WGS metagenome assembly OBJT01 (sample SAMN02401118, study PRJEB22541) | soil metagenome, isolate JX
TGACTAATTATTTTTTCTGCAATAAAACGCCCAAAAAGCCAATAAGCACAAAACTTTTGCGCCGCCCACGCTGTGGTATAGATAAAGCACTTTATTCAAACGGACTGTGAATTAACGCGCAGTGCATGCCGGAGAGTGTTTATGCGTTCTGCTGTCTCTTACGCCCTGATAGCGATTGTGGGTGGGTTTGTCGGTGCCACCGTCAGTAAAAGTGATGATATTTACCAACGCGTGGTAAGCCATTTTTCTGCTGAGCCCACTGATCCAGAAGGATTCTGGAGTACGCCTGCGATAGAAGGCTACGGAAAAATTCATTACGAACCTGATGCCGCATTTAAGCCGGTCGTCGGTCTGAGTAATAAGGTTGTATTTCAGATCACCAAAAGTGAAGGGGATATGAGACGCCCCAATCTGGGATTAGAGCGTGTCGCGCGCGTGGTCAATCTCTATATCGCTTCAGGTGTACCTGCCGACCAACTGCACTTTGTGGTATCAGTCACCGGAGATGCCACGCCAGCGATGTTAGATAACGCCCATTTCCAGCAATTTTATAAGGTCGATAATCCCAATCTGGCCGTGATTAGCGAGATGAATAAGCTGGGTGTCAAAGTCTCGGTATGCGATCAGTCGGTAGCCTTCCACCATTTCCCGAAAGAGTGGATCGATCAATCAGTCATTCATGCGTTATCCAGCCCGACCACCGTGTCGACGCTGGAAAATCAGGGGTATGCCTTCCTGCAAATGTAATTTGGCTTCCGGTCTACTATCGAGGAAAAGTGAAATGCGTCCAGCATCCTATATTGTTATCGCTGCACTGGCAGGCTTCGTTGGCGGTAATGTATTACAGCTTCCAGAGCTGGTGGATAAGGTCAGCAGCAAGTTTGCTGACAATAAGACCGAACCCGCGGATTTCTGGAGCACACCTGCTATCGCGGGTTACGGCAAAATCCATTTCGTGAATACGCCGGATTACAACCCTGCGAACACGCCTGGTCTGAGCAACAAGATTGTGTTCCAGATTAACCGCACTGAAGGCGATGTCCGTCAACCCAATCTGGGTTTGGAACGCGTCGCCCGCGTCACTAACCTTTATTACGCGGCAGGCGTCCCACTCAATCAGCTGAACTTTGTGGTCTCGATCAACAGCGACGCGGTGCCTGCTGCGCTTAACAACGATCAATTCCGCAAAGCTTATGGCACGGATAACCCGAACCTGAAATTGATTGATGAGCTGAAACAGGCGGGTGTGAAAGTGACGATCTGCGATCAGTCGGTGGCTTTCCATCAACTGCAACGTGACTGGATCGACACCCGAGTGACCCATACCCTTTCAAGCGGCACCACCGTCGCTTCGCTGCAAAACGAAGGCTATGCCTTCCTGATGTTGTAATCCTCGCCCGACAGCAGTTCGCGCTGCTGTCATCTTTCCTTCATTTTTCCGCGATGTTGTTGTCACAGTTCGCCGCTACTTTAAGCGCCAATGAGATCGATCTCATTGCTCATTCACGAGGCGAACATGTCCGATTTAATCAGTGTGGCAAAGCTGGCTGGTGTATCTCGCGCTACCGCCGCGCGCGCATTTTCTGATCCCCATCTGCTGCGGCCGGACACGTTAGAAAAGGTGTTGGCAGCGTCAGAGCAACTCGGATTTCGCCCCAATCACATTGCACGTCAGCTGCGTACCCAAAGCTCCACTACGCTCGGTGTGCTGCTGCCTTCACTGCTTAACCCGATTTTCTCTCGTCAGTTACAGGCAATGGAGCGCCAGGCGCGCGCCGCGGGTTTTGGTTTGCTGGTGGCGACCAGTGATTATCAGCCGGAACGCGAAGCGGCAATCGTTGAACATATGCTGCGCCAGCGCGTGGCGGGACTGGTGCTGACAGTAGCCGATGCGGATAACAGCGCAGTGCTGACCACGCTGCATGAAGCCAGCATGCCGTTTGTACTGGCGCACAACGTGCCTCAGCAGAGCCACTGGCCAGCGATCTGTGTAGACAACCGTCAGGCGATGCAGGAAGCCACTGAACATTTGTTGTCACTCGGCCATCGCCATATTGGCATGGTCGCCGGACCGATGCTGCAATCGGACCGTGCGCGCCTGCGTTATCAAGGCTATTGCGACGCCATGCACCGCGCTGAATTGACCGCGCTGCCGGTGATTGAGATGACCAGCCACACCCATTCTGATTTTGCTCTGCTGCAACCACTGTTGCAGGGCGACGCGCCGCTTACCGCGGTGATTTGTACCAACGATTTGCTCGCCATCAGCCTGATAGGCGCTGCGGCACGTGCCGGTGTGCGCGTTCCGCAACAACTGTCGGTGATGGGCTTTGACGGCATCGATATTGGCGAGCAGATTGCGCCGTCGCTGGCGAGCGTCTCGCAGCCAGCCGACATGCTCGGTGCCTGTGCGATAGACATGCTGTTACAACAAGCCAGCCGCGGCACCCGCGTACTGGCCCATCGGTTGCGGATCGGCGAAAGCATCGCTGCTCCTGCCACCGCTTTTTGATACCAACACCAGGGAACCATCATGTATTTCCATAAAAAAGTGAAAATTCTTGCAGGAGCGATCGCGCTGACCGCCGGTTCGCTGTTCAGTATGATGACGCAGGCCGCAGAAACCGCGATCTGCTACAACTGTCCGCCCGAGTGGGCTGACTGGGGTACACAGCTCAAAGCCATTGCCAAAGATACCGGCATCACTGTGCCACAAGACAACAAAAACTCCGGCCAAGCGCTGGCGCAAATGGTGGCGGAGAAAGGTAATCCGGTGGCAGATGTGGTGTATTACGGCGTCAGTTTCGGCATCCAAGCCGACAGCGCAGGCGTCATCACCGGCTATAAGCCAGCGCACTGGGACGACATCCCAGCTGGAATGAAAGATCCTAACGGCAAGTGGGTGGCACTGCACTCCGGCACCATGGGCTTTATGGTCAACGTGGATGCATTGGGTGGCGCACCGATCCCGCAATCTTGGGACGATCTGCTGAAACCTGAATACAAAGGGATGATCGGTTACCTCGATCCCGCCAGTGCCTTTGTCGGTTATGTGGCTGCTGTGGCCGTCAACCAGGCAAAAGGCGGCAACATGCAGGACTTCACGCCAGCGCTGAACTGGTTCAAGAAACTGCAGGCTAACCAGCCGATCGTACCTAAGCAGACCGCCTATGCACGTCTGATTTCCGGCGAAATTCCGATCCTGCTCGACTACGACTTCAACGCCTACCGCGCGAAATATAAGGATCATGCCAACGTGGCATTTGTGATCCCGAAAGAGGGCACAGTCACCGTACCTTACGTGATAAGCCTGGTGAAGAATGCGCCGCATGAAGCCAATGGTAAGAAAGTGATCGATTACGTGTTGTCAGACAAAGGTCAGGCGATATGGGCAAATGCCTTCCTGCGTCCGGTGCGGACTTCCGCGATGTCTCCAGAAGCCAAGAAGTTCTTCTTACCAGACAGTGATTACGCTCGCGCACAAACCGTTGACTATCAACAGATGGCCGATGCGCAGAAAGCTTTCTCTGCTAAGTACCTGAGCGAGATTCACTAATTATGTCGATCTCCGACAACCTGGTGGCTTCACGCCGCCAGGCTCGACGCTTGCCGGGTGGTCGCTGGCTCTGGCTGACGCTGCCCGCGCTGCTGTTCTTCAGTGCGTTTTGGCTGCTGCCGTTTGCTCGATTACTGCAAATGGGGATGCAGAGCGATCGCACCACGCAGCACAGTGGCTACTGGACAGTGATCAGCCAGCCGAACTACCTGTTCAGTTTGTTGAACACGGTGCTGTTATCTCTGGCTGTGACGTTAGTGACTCTGGTGATTGCGGCTATCGTCGGCTGTTTCCTCGCACGGCAACGCTTTACAGGACGCGGCACGTTATTAGCATTGCTGACTTTCCCGCTGGCTTTTCCTGGCGTGGTGGTCGGTTTTCTGGTGGTGATGCTGGCGGGACGCCAGGGCTTGCTGGCGCAGATCAGCATGAGCCTGGTGCATGAGCGCTGGACGTTGGCCTACTCACTCACCGGCTTGTTTATTGGTTATCTCTATTTCTCGCTGCCACGCGCCATCATCACGTTAGTGGCGGCCAGCGAAAAGCTGGATCGCTCGCTGGAAGAGGGGGCGCGTTCGCTGGGTGCCAGCCAGTGGCGTATCACCTGGGATGTCATCGTGCCGGGTTTGCAACCGGCGTTGCTTTCAACCGGAGCACTCTGTTTTGCCACCAGTATGGGCGCCTTTGGCACGGCGTTTACGCTCGGTACGAATTTAGCCGTGTTGCCGCTGACGATTTATGGCGAATTCACTAACTACGCCAACTTTGCGACGGCAGCAGCCCTGTCAGTGGTGATGGGGGCGGTGGCGTGGCTGGCACTGATGCTGGCGCGTCGTCTGGCACACAAGGGGGCGGCATGAATCGTCGCGGATTGTTTAGCCTGCAATTGCTGGTCACTGCGCTGACCGCACTGTTCATGATCGTGCCGGTGGTGTTGTCGATGCTCGCCGGCGTGACGAACAACTATTTTATCGGCCTGCGCAGCGGTTTGACCCTGAAGTGGGTTGAGCAAGTGTGGGAAATGTATGCCGACACCTTCTGGCTTTCGCTACTGATTGCGCTGTTCTGCTTGCTGGTCACGTTAGTGATTGGCGTACCCGCCGCGTGGGGTTTGCTGAAAGCACCCGGCCGCTGGGCTGCGCGTATTGAAGAGTGTCTGATGCTGCCCGTGGCGCTGCCGGGCTTGGCCACTGCACTCGGCATTATCCTGCTTTACGGGCAGTTTTCCGCATTGCGTGATAGCTGGGTGTTTATTCTGATTGGTCACGTGCTGTTCACGCTGCCCTTTATGATGCGGCCGGTGCTGGCAGTGATGCAGGCAGTGGATATGCCGCGGCTGGAAGAGGCCTCTGCCAGTCTGGGTGCCAGCCTGTGGCAGCGCTTCTTTACCGTGGTGGTGCCTAACTGCCGCAATGGCATTCTGGCTGGTGCCTTTATGGTGATTACTTTGTCGGTGGGCGAATTCAACATCACCTGGATGCTGCACACCCCGTTGACTAAAACCCTGCCCGTTGGTCTCGCCGACAGCTACGCCTCGATGCGGCTGGAAGTGGGTTCTGCCTACACGCTAATTTTCATTTTGATGATTCTGCCGCTGCTGCTGATGCTGAATGCGGTGAATCACTGGCTTAACCGCGCGGTCTCGCGCCAAAACAAGGAGGCGGCATGAATCCTGCGGCCGTTACCGTGACGCTGCGCGGCTGTTCGCGTCACTTCAATCATCAACTGGCATTGCACCCGCTCGATTTAACCGTGAACCCTGGTGAAACCCTGGTGTTGCTTGGTCCATCAGGCTGCGGCAAAACCACCACGTTACGCATCATTAGCGGGCTTGAGCGTTGCGATGACGGCGGCGAAGTATGGTTCGATGACCGCAACGTCACCGCGTTGCCGATTGAAAAGCGCAATGTGGGCATGGTGTTTCAGAACTATGCGCTGTTCCCCAATCTCAACGTGGCAGAGAACGTGGCTTACGGCCTGAAAGTGCAGGGCGTGGCGCGGGCCGAACGTGAAGCCCGGGTGCAGGAGATGCTGGAGCTGGTGGATCTGAGTGCCATGTCGCAACGTAGTATCGATAAGCTGTCCGGTGGGCAGAAACAGCGCGTGGCACTGGCGCGCGCGCTAGCGGCTCGCCCTAAGGTACTGCTGTTTGATGAGCCTCTGGCGGCGCTGGATGCACGCTTGCGCGATCGCTTACGTCTCGAAATTGGCACGCTGCTGAAAAAGCTGGCAATCACCGCTGTGTACGTCACGCACGATCAGCAAGAAGCGATGGCGCTTGGCGATCGTATTGCGGTGATGGAACACGGGCGTCTGGTGCAGATCGACACACCGCAGAACATTTACCAGCATCCTGCTTCGAAGTTTGTCGCGGATTTTGTGGGTGCCATTAACTGCGTGGATGTTGATGCACGGGGTAACGCGCAACGTTTCTGTCGTCCTGAAGATGTGCTGCTCGCCAGTGATAATCGCTATGCGCGGTCTGGCTTTATTGTTGCCAGTACCTTTTTAGGCGCGTCACAGCGGTTGATGATCGACATCGGACTGGCGACGCCCATTCAGGTCGATCGTCACGCGCGTGAAGCCTGGCATGCTGGGCAACCGGTGAGCTGGACATTGGCGCAGGACGCCGCACTCCAATTTTCTGCATCCTGAGGAAGATATTCGTGTCTGAAGCATTGACGCTGATTGCGCAAATTAGTGACTTACACATTAAGGCGAATGGTCGCCTCTCGTACAAAAAGGTCGATACCCAGGCTGCGCTGCTGCGGGTTATCGATACCTTGAATCGTTTGTTGCCGCGTCCGGATATGGTGGTGATTACCGGTGACTTAGTGGATTTCGGCACCGCAGAGGAGTATCAAACGCTGCGCACCGCGCTGCGCCGCCTGCAGCTGCCCTATATGTTGATGGCCGGCAACCATGACGATCGCCAGCAATTACGTGCGGCCTTTCCGGATCATCACTATCTGCAACGCGGCGAAACGCTGAACTGGCAAACGCGAGTGAAAGGAGTGCAGTTGCTGGCGTTGGATTCCAGTGTGCCGCAACAGCCTTGGGGCTATGTGGATGAGGCTCAGTTGGTCTGGCTTGAGGGTCAGCTCGCGCGTGAACCGCAACTGCCGACCATGGTGATGTTGCATCATCCACCTGTGATGTCCGGCATCGGTCATATGGACAAGCAGCCGCTGCGTAACCCAGAGGCGTTGGCGAAAATCATTAGTCAACACCCGCAGGTGGAGCGCGTGCTAAGTGGCCATTTACATCGTTCAATCCAGGCGAGATTTGCCGGGACTTTAGTCTCTGTTGCACCCGGTGTTTCGCATCAGGTAGCGTTTGATTTGTCTGAAAATGGCCCGGCCAATTTTGTGCTGGAACCTCCAGGATTCTTACTGCACCGCTGGCATCCTCAGCAGGGAATGACCACACATCTCTGCGCGATTGGCGATTATCCTGGCCCATGGCCGTTTTATGATGCTAATGGACTGATCGATTAGCGCCACTGTTTTGCTGATTTTTTACGCGTGCCTGACAGCTTGATCTGTGATCCGCTTGGCTTGTGGGTGTACAATTGGCGGTTCCCTCACCAGGGCAAGCTAATCCAACTATAACAAGAGTCAGGCACGCGAATTTATGAACCTATTCATCAGGGCGGCTGCGTCATGCTGATGCGCATCCGGCCAAAAACCGATCTGCGCACGCTGATCGCGCTGTTGGCTATCACCAGTATCGTGATCACACTCGCCAATACGTTGTATGCCACCTGGCGTGTACAGCGTATGGTGCTGATCGAAAGCACGCTTGAGGCGAACCGCGCGTACGCGACCAAACTGGCGGCAACCACTGAAGTTTTCTTCCAGCTTGCGCAGTCTCAGCTGCACTACAGCGCCAATCAATTGGGTAAAGATTTTGATAACCCCGAACTCGCACAGCAGGAAGTGAATCGCTTGCGCGAGCAAACCAGCAGCTTTAACTCGGTGGCCGTGGTGGACAGCAATGGTTTAGTGAAAGCCATTTCTCCCGAGTCGCTGATGCTGAAAGGCATGCAACTCACCAGCCAGGCTTCGCGCGAAGCGTTGGTACAGCGTCAGCCGATGGTGAGTAAACCCACTATCTCGGCGGCAAATAACCTGATTGTATTTGTCTCCTGGCCGATCTGGAGCAACGACGGGCGCTACCTCGGTTATGTCGGTGGCACCATCTATCTGAAGAAAAAAAGCATTCTCAACGCATTACTCGGCGAGCAGTTCTACCGGGATGGCACCCATGTCTATGTGTTGGACCGCAATAATCAGGTGCTGTATCACCAGAACAGTCAGTTAATTGGCAAGACAGTGCCGGCAATCGTCAGCGACCAGGCGCGCCAAGAGAGTACCAATGGTGAAGTGCAGTTGACGGAACAGGGCACCGCAAAGCTGGCGGGATATGCCATTGTGCCCACCACGGGTTGGATGGTGGTCGCGCTTAAACCCACGGATGTCACATTACAGCCGCTTTCCGGCCTGTTGTTAAAGGTGCTGAAAAACTCGGTGCCGTTCGCGTTGCTGACCCTATTAATGGCGGTTATTTTTGCGCGTTTGATTGCACTGCCACTGTGGCAACTGGCGCGTAAAGCCAGCCAGATGGATACCCAAGGGGTCTCTGGCGAAATTGGCGGTATTCGTGCGTGGTACTTTGAAGCGGCTCAAGTGAAACGGGCGTTGTTAACCGGTATTGGTTTAGTCCAGGACAAGATTGGCCGTCTGAAATCGGAAGTGCAAACGGACCCCATGACCGGTTTATTGAACCGTCGTGGTTTGAGCGCGGTACTCGACTACTTTGCCACCATGCATCAGCCGTTTGCCGTACTGGCACTGGATATCGACCATTTCAAGCGCGTGAACGATAATTTCGGTCATGATGTGGGTGATGCAGTGATTAAACACGTGGCCAACACACTGCGCACCAGCGCCCGTCAGACGGATGTGGTATGCCGCAACGGTGGCGAAGAGTTCCTGATGCTTCTGCCTGCCACGTCCACCGAAGAGGCGCGAGTGATCGCCGAGCGGGTACGCACCAGTATTGCTGAAAACTGGGTGGATCATGTGGGGCACATTACGCTGTCGGTGGGGGTTGCTCTGTGGGACACGGACCAAAACACGCAAGAACAAAGTCTCAAGCAAGCGGACGCTGCGTTGTATCAGGCAAAAAACGCGGGGCGCAACTGTGTGATGATTGCCGGTCAGGATGCGCTGGTGAGTAGCATCACGCGGTAACGAAGGGTTAAAGAAACGGGTGCACGCTGTGCACCCGTGGTGTATCAGGCGGACTTCAGATAATCCAGCACGATATCGTGGTGGTTCGATGTTTTGAAATCATCAAACACTTTCTCAACCTTGCCGTTGCTATCAATCAGGAAGCTGATGCGGTGAATGCCGTCATAGGTTTTCCCCATAAAGGTCTTTTCACCCCAGACACCGAACTGCTCACACACTTGATGATCTTCATCAGATAACAGCGTGAAGTTCAGCACCTCTTTCTCGGCGAAGCGCGACAGTTTTTCAGGTTTGTCGGTGCTGATACCCAAGACTTCTACGCCGACTGTTTTCAACGCATCCATGTTGTCGCGCAGGCCACAGGCCTGAACGGTGCAACCCGGCGTCATGGCTTTCGGATAGAAATAGACCAGAACGCGCTGTCCCTGGAAGTCGGCCAAATTTACTTGTTCGCCGTCCTGATCGGGCAAGCTAAATTTCGGTGCGGTATCACCGGCTTTCAGTGGATTCATCACAACTCTCCATTTTTCTTTATGCTGTGGGTTACACACTATGAAGGCAAAAACGCCTGTGAGTGTCACCCTCTGGGTTATTTCACTACACGGTATGCCAATGCGACAGAGTGTGTGGAGAAATAACCCGGATTTTGACTACAGAGTACTGTGGCTCTCGTCGGTGACACTATAAAGACGAATTGAGCCTTGTGCATGCAGTTCTTCACACAGTTTGTTGAAGGCTTGTTCAAACGGTGCGCTGGCCTGGTTATCCGGGCTGTGGGCGGTCATCTGAATATAGAGTGTAGGAGGCACACCATCCTGTGCTGGCTTAATGCGTGAAACCAGTTCGGCAATATTCATCTGATGTTTATCGAACAGGTCAGTAAAGCGCTCAATGATATGGGGTGAATCTGGCACTTCCACTTGCACCCATACCGTGGCGGGCATCGGCGGGGTAATGCGCGCATTGGTGCGCTTCATCACAATCAGCAGCTCCAGCTCGGCACCTTTCATGGGAAGTGTGGATTCAATCAGAGTAATCGCGTTCCAGCTTCCTGAAAGCAGCATGATAAAGGTGAACTCATCACCGAGCATCGCCAGACGGCTATCTTCGATGTTGCAACCACAGCTACTGACATGGCGAGTGATGGTGTTGACGATTCCCGGACGATCAACGCCCAATGCGGTGATCACCAAATGGTGAGGCTGTGACTGCGACAAAATGGCGTTTCCTGTACGTTCGCTAATAACCATAAGGTAAACATAAAAAAAACTGCTGACAAGGGTAGGAATGGCTTGGCTCGCTTGCTTTTCTTTCGGGGTAAAACGTAACATGAGGCACTTGTTTGTCGAGGGGATAGCCCATGTTCACCGGAAGTATTGTTGCGCTCATTACGCCAATGAATGAAAAAGGCAATGTCTGCCGCGAGAGTTTGAAAAAACTGATTGATTATCATGTTGCCAGCGGCACTGCGGCAATTGTTTCTGTTGGCACCACCGGCGAATCTGCCACCCTCAGCCATGAAGAACATGGTGATGTGGTGATGCAGACGCTGGAGCTGGCTGATGGTCGTATTCCGGTTATTGCCGGAACCGGCGCCAATGCCACTGCTGAAGGTATCTCTCTCACTAAGCGCTTTACTGGCACCGGTGTGGTGGGTTGTCTGACGGTGACGCCTTACTACAATCGTCCGACTCAGGAAGGTTTGTTCCAGCACTTCAAAGCGATTGCTGAAAGCACCGACCTGCCGCAGATGCTGTATAACGTGCCTTCCCGTACCGGTTGCGACATGCTGCCGGAAACCGTTGCCCGCCTGGCTGAAATTAAAAATATTATCGGAATTAAAGAGGCCACCGGGAACTTATCGCGCATTACTCAGATCCAAGAGCTGGTTAATGATGAGTTCATTATCGTTAGCGGCGATGACGCCACAGCGTTAGACTCCATGCAACTGGGCGGCAAAGGCGTAATCTCGGTTACGGCCAACATTGCAGCGCGTGAAATGGTTGAACTCTGTGCGCTGGCGCAACAGGGGCAATTTGCTGAAGCGCGTCGCCTGAATCAGCGTCTGATGCACCTGCACCAGACGCTTTTCTGTGAACCGAATCCAATCCCGGTTAAATGGGCAGCGAAACAGCTAGGATTAATCGCAGATGACACGCTGCGCTTGCCGATGACGCCACTGACTGAAGCTGGTCAGGCGAAAACGGCCCAGGCGCTGATCAAAGCGGGTCTGCGATAAATTAGGGAGAATCAATGAGTTATTCAGTTAAGCGCTCGACGCTGGCAACCGTGGTGGGTTTGTCCACCCTGATGCTGCTAACAGCTTGTTCCAGCGATCAGCGTTATAAGCGCCAGGTCAGCGGTGATGAATCTTACCTGCAGGCGCCTGAACTGCATGATTTAAAAGCCCCAGCGGGCATGATTCTGCCGCTGCAGAATGGCGATTATGATGTGCCGCACACCGTTGCTAAGGGTGCTGTAGGTAAAGAGTTGGATATTCGTCCGCCAGCCCAGCCACTGGCACTGTTGAACGGCACTCGTGCACAGTTCAATGGCAACACGGCCGTGTTGGCCATCGAGAGCAGCCGTGGTTCTATCTGGTCACAGGTCGTCAATGTGATCCAGTCTTACAAGTTCCCGATTGCGCAGCGTGATGATGCCGGGCAGCAGCTGACCACCGATTGGGTGCAGTGGAACCGTGCTGATGAAGACAACCAGTATCGCGGTCGTTACCAGATCAGCGTTCAGAACCAGAGCTATCAGCAGGTGCTGACCGTTCGTCTGCTGGAACTGCAGCAGAAAGGTGAAACGGTGACGTCGCCAGCGCAGATTCAGCGCTATACCGGCCAGATGCTGAACGATATCAGCACCGGTCTGGATAAGATCGATACGGCCAGTGCCGATGCCGCAGCAGGCCGTGCCACTGGACAGATTGATGTCCAGAGCGGCGCTGATGACACCGGTCTGCCACTACTGGTACTGCGTTCACCGTTTAACGTGACCTGGCAACGTCTGCCAGCTGCACTGAAGCGCGTGGGCATGGAAGTGACCGATGACAACCGCTCGCAGGGTAGTCTGAAAGTCACCTACAAACAGCCAGGCAGCAGCGCGTTTGACGAATTAGGTGCGAAAGATCCTGAGCTGCCAAACGGCGATTACAAATTGCAGGTTGGTGATTTGGATAACCGCAGCAGTCTGCAGTTCATTGATCCTAAGGGCCACGTGCTCACCCAGGCGCAGAACGATGCGCTGGTGGCGGTGTTCCAGGGTGCACTGAACAAATAAATTGCCAAAGGGCCGGAGATTCTCCGGCCTTTTTGTTTTGGATTTGGCATAATAGCGCCCGGCGAAGTAAACGATTGCGTCAGGCAGTCATCGCGCGGTGAAACACCGCTGAACACGGGTTCTTTCATGTTTGGAGTTAATGAGATGCAAAAGCGAGCTGAGTTGTATCGCGGTAAAGCGAAAACCGTATACAGCACCGATAATCCGGATCTGCTGGTACTTGAATTCCGCAACGATACGTCAGCAGGAGACGGTGCACGAATCGAGCAATTTGATCGCAAGGGAATGGTGAACAACAAGTTTAACCATTTCATTATGACCAAACTGCAGGAAGCGGGCATTCCGACCCAGATGGAAGCGCTGCTGTCGGATAACGAAGCGCTGGTGAAAAAACTGGAGATGGTGCCGGTAGAGTGCGTAGTGCGCAACCGTGCGGCAGGATCGCTGGTAAAACGTCTGGGCGTGGAAGAGGGCATGCTGCTCAATCCACCGCTGTTTGATCTCTTCCTGAAAGATGACGCCAAACACGACCCGATGGTCAACGAATCTTACTGCGAGACCTTTGGTTGGGTGAGCAAAGCCAATCTGGCACGCATGCAGGAGCTGACTTTCAAAGCCAACGACGTACTGAGCAAACTGTTTGATGACGCGGGCCTGATCCTGGTCGACTTCAAGCTGGAGTTCGGTTTGTTTAATGGCGAAGTGACGTTGGGCGATGAGTTCTCGCCAGACGGCGCGCGTCTGTGGGATAAAGAGACCATGGACAAAATGGACAAAGACCGTTTCCGTCAGAGCCTCGGCGGGCTGATCGAAGCGTATGAAGAAGTTGCACACCGCTTGGGTGTGAAGCTGGACTAAGTCTTCAGCGATGCCTTTTCGGTGCGTATTCCTGCGCATCGTAAAACAGGGGATCGTGATAAATGAAAGGTCGTCATATTTGACGGCCTTTTCTGTTTCTATCCTGCATGCACGTTTTCAAATACGCCTCCTTTCTCTCAATCTCGCTACGCTTGTACCGCAACGCTGGTGCTTCGCGATGCCGCCAACTAAAATCATGAAAAACCGTTTAAACAGGAGCAGGCCATGCGCTGGCAAGGTCGTCGTGAGAGCGACAATGTAGAAGATCGTCGCAATGACTCACCGGGATTAGGTGGCGGCGGCGGGCGACAAATTCGCATACCGCGTGGCAAAGGCGGCATCATCCTGCTGATTGTGGTGGCGGTGGCGGGTTATTACGGTTACGACCTCACCGCGCTGCTGGAAGGCGGCACGCCGGTGACGCAACAGCAGCAACGCCCGGTTAACTCGGCTCAGGACAATGAGGATGCCAAATTCACCAAGGTGATACTTGCTACCACCGAAGAGACTTGGAGCACGCTGTTTCAGAAAATGGGCAAACAGTATGTTCCGCCTAAGCTGGTGATGTATCGCAATTACACCTCAACCCGTTGTGGAACGGGCCAGTCAGCCATGGGACCGTTCTACTGCCCGGCTGATCAAACGGTTTATATCGACCTGTCGTTCTACGATGACATGAAAACCAAACTGGGTGCGGGTGGCGATTTTGCCCAAGGCTACGTTATTGCGCATGAAGTCGGCCATCATATTCAGAAACTGCTCGGTATTGAGTCCAAAGTCCGTCAGATGCAGCAGGGTGCCAGCCAGGCTCAGGCCAATCAGCTATCGGTGAAAATGGAGCTGCAGGCTGACTGCTTTGCAGGCGTGTGGGGGCACTATGTCCAGCAGCAAAACATGCTGGAAGTGGGCGATCTCAAGAAAGCCCTGGATACCGCTGAAGCCATTGGTGACGACCGTCTGCAACAAAAAAGCCAAGGGCGAGTGGTGCCAGACAGCTTTACGCACGGGACTTCACAGCAGCGCTATACGTGGTTTAAACGCGGGTTCGATAGCGGCAATCCTGGCGATTGCAATACCTTCGCGACAAACTGATGTTGTTAGCTGACATGACCGCCGCCATGCAGCGTGCGGGAATTCGCCGTTTGTGTGTGATAGCCGGGGAATCTGATTGGGCTATGCAGCAGGCGGTTGTATGGCGTGACGAGCTCCCTGGCGACTGGCTTATCCTTAGCGACGCCGAGGATTTTCCTCAATCCGTCTCACCCAGCGCACTCCGTACCTTGCTGGGTCGTGAATTCCAGCATGGTATTTTCGATGCTCGCCGCGGTTTCCATGGTGAATCCTTCGCCGCACTGGCGGGTACGCTCCGGGCCGGAAGCTGGCTGTTACTGCTGACTCCACCCTGGTCATGCTGGGCGACACGACCGGATCGTGATAGCGTGCGGTGGGCGGATGTCGCCGAGCCGATTGCGACACCGCACTTCATTCAACATCTGCAACAGCTGATACTCGCGGACCCGCAGGTAAAGTTGTTACGCCAGCATCATCCTGCACGTGAACCTGAGCCGCTGAACTTGCCGACATGGCATTGTCAGGCTCCAAAGCAACAGGCGCAGATTCTGCAGCAGCTCATCGCGATGCCGGCAGGCGTTGCAGTGATCACCGCTGCGCGTGGGCGCGGTAAATCAGCATTGGCAGGGATGCTGGCCCAGCATAATCAACACTGTCTGGTGAGCGCGCCGGGCAAAGTCTCAACTCAGGTGCTGGCCACGTTCGCCGGAGAGTATTTTCACTTTATGGCACCCGATGCCATTCTGGCAGCAGAGCCTTTTCCGCAGGCGCAGTGGCTGATTGTGGATGAAGCCGCTGCCATCCCGGCACCTTTACTTTTTCAATTGGTGCAACGTTTTCCGCGAGTGTTGCTCACCACCACGGTGCAGGGCTACGAAGGCACGGGGCGCGGATTCATGCTGCGCTTTTGCGCCAGCCTGGAACAGGTGCGCCATTTTCAGCTTGATGAACCGCTGCGCTGGTCAGCGCGCGATCCGCTGGAACAGTGGCTAAGCCAGGCGCTGCTATTTGAAGATGCGGCAGATTTCAAATCTGAAGGGGAGATAGCAATTTTCCCTGCTGGGCCAGCGCAGGCTTATCATTCGCTTGAACAGGGATACCGACTGCTGGCGAGCGCTCACTATCGAACCTCTCCCCTAGACCTGCGACGCATGCTTGATGCGCCGGGCATGCGCTTCTGGCTGGCAGGCCAAAGTGAAAATATCGTGGGTGCCTTGTGGCTAGTGGAAGAAGGTGGAATGGACCCGCAGCTTGCTGATGCGGTGTGGGCGGGATTACGCCGTCCGCGCGGCAACCTGGTGGCTCAGTCGATGGCGGCCCATGCCGGTTTTACCGAAGCGGCGACCTTGCGATCGCAACGAATGAGTCGTATTGCCGTGCAGGCGGCGCAGCGGCTATCCGGTATCGGTAAAGCACTGGTCGAAGCGGCCTATCAACAGGCACAAGACTGTGATTTTCTTTCTGTCAGTTTTGGCTATACCGATGCGCTGTGGCAATTCTGGCAACGTTGTGGCTTCAAGCTGGTGCGCATCGGTTCACAGCGCGAAGCCAGCAGCGGTTGCTATGCCGCCATGGCCATACGGGCCATTTCACCTGCGGGAGAGCAATTGCAGCAACGGGCTGAGCAGCGACTAAAGCGCGATAGTCAGTGGTTAGGCGACATCATCGATCTTGCCTTCGACCAAAGTGAACAAGACCAGGCACTCAACGACGATGACTGGTCATTACTGGCGGGGTTTGCCTGGGCTCAGCGACCTTATGAGGCCAGCTATGCGGTGTTGCAGCGTCTGGTGCGCACCTCTCCGCAGCCACTTCTTGCAGCAATCCTGGTGCAAAAACAAGCGCTGAGTGATGTGGCCCAGCAAGCCAACTTGAGTGGGCGCAAAGCAGTGATACAGCAGCTGCGTCAGGAGACGGCTGCCGCCTTAAGACAATGCGATGCCGAGCGGGCAGTGCAGTGGAGCCAACAATTATCGTCGTTGCAATAAATCCATTATCTCGTTCAAATTTTCCCAATATCACTTCGGCCTCAGCGGCGTATAGTGATTTGAGGAGGATCTTATGGCACTACAATACGTTATTGTTCAGCAACCCACGCAGGCCGCGCAGCTCTTTCTGCTGTATCACGGCGTAAATGATAATCCCGATTCCATGGCGCAAATCGGCAGCTGGTTCGCGAAAGCATTTCCAGAAGCGCAGGTCGTCGCGGTAGGGGCTCCTTATCCTGGCACGGTGCCGCAAGGCCGCCAGTGGTTTGCCGACATCCCAACGCATGATCGCTCAGAACAGCAAGGTGTGAATGCCGTGATGCCGATGTTTGTTGAGTCAGTTCGTCACTGGCAGCTGGCGAGCGGCGTGAGGCCTGAAGCCACTGCCCTGGTCGGTTTTTCTCAGGGTGGGATCATGGTGCTCGAAGGGGTAAAAGCACATGCCGATCTGGCAGGCAGAGCAATTGTGTTCAGTGGTCGCTATGCCACCTTGCCAGAGCGCGCCAGTTCGCGTAATACCCTGCATCTGATTCACGGTGATTACGATGAGCAGATTCCGCTGGAGCATGCTGAAGCGGCGATGCAACGCTTGACGGCACTCGGAGGCGATGTGACGTTGGATGTGGTGGACGATTTGCCACATGCAATTGATGATCGCGGGATGCAGTTAGCCTTGAATCATTTGCGCTATACCGTGCCACGCCGATACTTTGATGAGGCGCTCAGCGGTGCCAAGCCAGGTGATGATGATGTGGTGATGATGGTGTAGAGGATTTTCTGCTCTCACGTAGCGGTGCAATTTAGCGGGCACCTGGCAGCAACGTTGCTGCAAATACGCGCGATAAATTGCGCCGCTACGGTTACAGAGACATTTTCAGCCGTAATTACTTCTTCTTCGGCCAGTCGTCGTCATCGTCCCATTTATCGTTAAAGTCGCGATGTGGTGGTAAATCCGGTTTGTTATCCATAAACTTTTTGTGATCGATACGTTTTAAGTCTTTATAAACGTTCATTAAAAT
>OBJT01000178.1_pt1 | contig 16963 bp, 31 predicted proteins | sample 1519861 | NCBI WGS metagenome assembly OBJT01 (sample SAMN02401118, study PRJEB22541) | soil metagenome, isolate JX
AAGCACCTTCCCAATCACCATTGATGGCTTGCATGACTGCCGTAATGATTCCTAGTACGAGATTGATGGCCGTTTCCACGACGCTCGTAATCAAAGCCCACGCTGTGCTGATGATGTTCGTGATGTTTGACCAAGCCCCTTGGATAAATGGCGCCAAGTAGTTCATAACCGCCGTTACAGCTGATTGGATGGCATTCCAAACCGTTTCTGCTGTTTGCTTCACCAATTCGCCGTTCGCTGCCCACCATGCTACCAACGTCCCCCAAACACTCATGACGAAAGCTGATACCGCGGAAATAACCGATTGAATAACCGTTGAAATAAAGTTCCAAGCCGTATCTATGGCCGATCGGACGGTTTCGTTTGTGGTGTAAAGGTAATAGAATACTGCGATAAGCGCACCGATTGCCAAAATCACCAACGTAATCGGGCTTGTTATAAATCCGACGACTGCACCCCATGCCGCCAAGGCATTAGTAGATACAAAAGTAGCGATTGCCGCCCAGTTCTGCATGATGTTGTAAACGCCGATTGCTGCCGCTAACGCTCCGATGGCGATTGCTATCACGTTCACGGTTGTTTGGTTTTCAGACATCCAACCAAAAAACTTCTGCACACCTTCGCCAGCTGTGACTAACCAAGCTGATGCGCTTGATAGACCCGCTATCAACGGCTCTAAAATTGGTTGCATGACGATCCCGGCAAACGTAGCGAATGAACTTTTTACGTTTCCAAGTTGATTGGATAATGATTGTGATTCCCTTGACGCTTGACCTGTCGCTCCAGATGATGCTTGCATGGCTTCCGCAAACCCTAACCGCACGACTTGTTTGCCAGCTTCGTCTAATGTATTCCAATCCTGCCCAAGCGTTTCTGATGCGTACGCGGCCATTTGCGTTTCGTTTGCGAACAGACCGATGCTCTCTCCCGCTTCATACGATCCATTTACAAAACTATTCAGCGAGGACTGCGCGCCTTCCATCGACGTATCGTAAAAGGCCGAAGCATCTGCCGCTACCGTGGTAGCTTTGGCCGCTTGATCCATGGCTGATTCGGTGTCCATGCCCAACCCTTTAAACTTGGCTGTCATCTGCGTGAACGCCGGTGTGATTCGTTCCGGTACCATCCCAAACTCTTTACCCAAAGCGTCGACACTTGACTTCGCTTCGTCTTCCAAGTCGCCAAACGTCTGCGTGAATTGTGCATTGACTGCCTGCGTGTTGGCGGCCGCATTGACACCGAAAGCCGCAAAAGCAGCACCCGCAGTCGCAGTTGCAGCCGCAGCAACCTTCATGGCGTTTTTGAATCCTTCTGTGAAGCCGCCAGTAGCCTTTTCGAGATTGTTTACACTTTGTCCAGCATCCTCAAAAGTCTTTGTAAAGCCACTATCTGTCGCCTTCAGAAAGGCTTCTACACTATATTGTTCTGCCATACTTTTCCTCCTTTCCTAGGAGTTCGCACTCATAAACAAATCTGATAATGATTTTTTGCGCACTATTTCTTTTGCTGATATGCCGAGAATTTTTTCCTCTTCCTCTTGCATATTGAAGAATTCGTCGAAAGATTTGAAGAACGGCACCGTCTTTTTGCCTTTTTGCTTCGTTGCGGTTGCCTGATTGTTCAGCCATGCCTGCAGATGCAACATGTAGAGTTCGTCAACATGACGCAGGCGATAGGCCTTCATGCGCAAACTGTATTCCTTAATGGTCATGCGCCCGATGGCGGTCATATCCTGAAACCCGAGATAGCGCAGGCAATTCAAGCGAATCAGTTCGGTCGTCTTGTCGAAGGATTCACTTACGCTTGTTCCGCTTGCGCTCTGCGCATTCTTGCGACTGCCGTTTTCGTCATCGGTGCAGTCTCTAATTGCCCTAAAAAATCCGAGAACATCCACTCCAAATCTTCCTGAGACTCCACAAAGCGTTTGATTTCGCTCACGCCGACCTTGTTGTTAGAAGTGACTGTTCCGGCTTGGATAATATCAATCAGAATGCGCGGGTTCGCCTGTTGCAGATAAACGATTGCGTTTGATACACCCATAGCAAACTCGACGCCTTCACGTTTTAAACTGTATTTCCTATCCAAAAATTCGATGAAGTCGATTCCAAAGAATAAGTCGATTTCTTTATCATTAATGTTTAATTGCATGCGTTTTCCTCCTAAAAATTAATCAAAAAAAAGAGAGAGAGATTTCTCCCTCTCGTTTTAAACCGCTGCCGTCGTATCTTTGAACACGTACTGCACGACTGCCGCTTGTTCAGTCGTCAGAGTGGCTTGACCATCCACACCAACGCCATTCGGCGCAAATGTGAAACTGATTTCAACAGTGTCTTCCGCTCCTGCAGACTTGCTGTATTCCGTGATGTACCCTTGATAATAAGTTGCTGGGTATTTGCTCGCTACCGGTTCCGCAGTTTTGTCAATATCCCACACTTCTACCAGTTCGTTGTCACGCATGGCATCACGTAATTTTTTAACCATTGTGTCTCCGACTGCCAGAATAGATGTGCAGCTGATTTCTGTTTCCAGTTGTCCAGGCACGCCGATATTTCCATCTTTCGTTGCGACACTGTCCATATCTTTCGATTCGGTCACTTCGTGTTCCGTCTGGAAAGCCAATTTCGAAGCTGCAACTGATCCAGCTTCACTTAAAATACGATATAAAAGAATCTGATTGATTCCTAATACTGCTTCTGTCATAATCTACCTCCTAATTGAATTGTAGTGCGATTTCAATCACGCCATGCAAAAGCGGGGTCGCGGTCGTGTTGTCCGTTAAGACTTGATCGTTCACACCCTGGACTCTTATGTAAAAATGCGGCGTATGTTTCATCTTCCGCACCTCTGCTTTGATGGCATCCATCATCGTTGTTGTCGTGCCGCGCTTTTTGTAATCGTTGTGGTAAACATGCACCGTTTGATTGACTGTGCCGAATACCGCCGATTTGTTCGCTTGGTCGTTGCTGAATTGTTCCCCGACAAACACAAAAGGATACGCAGTTCCATCGGGCGGCAGGTAATCATATACCGTGTAGCCTAATGTTGTGCATATCCCTCTAATTGCCGTGAATATCTCTTGTTGTGGACTTGGCATATTACTTCACCAGCCTTTGCATATCTTGCTTGAATTGCGTTGCTTGCTTGTGATAATTAGGTCTGAAAAAGTCTTGTGCAGCCATAAAGCGAGTGCCGTAAATCAAATAAGGTGAGTATTCCGTACCAGGAGCCACCCTACCGGTCAATCCGCCATTCAATAACGTCAAGCCTATCGATCGTTTCGTTGCTCCGGTAGGTTTCACAAATACCAAACCTTTTTTCGCTTCCCATGCCATATGACCGTGGAAACTTGCACTCCGAACCATGTTTTGTTGCATTTCAGCCGTGTTCATCTTAACGATCCGTTTGGCTTCATCCAATTGCATGCTTTTTTGAATATGCTTCATAAGTTCATCTGCGCCTTTTAACTCTTTGCTCATTGGCTCTCACTCACCTTCAGCACCAAATCATTCCGCAGTTGCTTCTTACTGTCCACCAGATATTTGTTCCCGATGGAGTCAATCTCAATGTGCTGATACGGCGCTTCTAAGCCATTTTGCACACGAACCGTGTAAGCACCTTGTTTCAACTTTCCGTATAGCATAACCATCGATTGTTCGCCTGTAGTGGTGATGTTCGCCAGTCGGAAGATACGCTCAACGACTGGGTCTGTATAATCGCCAGTCGTTTCGTCGTATACCGATTCGGTTTCGTTCACGAACCATACTTTTCTGTCGTATCTCATCAGATGAACCTCACCCGCCCGGTAGGCGCGCTGTCCGTTCGATTGATATAGTCTTGGATATCTTGCTTGTACTGCATGAAATCATCCGTGTAGTACGTTGCAGAAGCACCCTCGACCGATTCTGTCGTCATGCCTTCGCTGCCGATTCGATTAAAGCGGATAATGGAAACTTCTTCCACGATGTAGCTTAGTTCATCGGGAATCAGTTCCGCACCGCCTAGTTTGCCTTTTAACTGCTTTTCTACGTTCGCGTGAATGAGTTCCAGTTTCATATCCAAAGAGACATCCTGACCGGAATTCAATCCCAGGAGCGTGTAGATATTTTCTAGTGACATCTAATCACCTACTTTTCTGTCTTGCGTGGCTTCGTTGCTTTCTTCGGTTTCAAAACAGGTTTAGCCGGCTCTTTCGAAACCGGCTCCTGTGGATAATGTCTACTTAATAGTCTGCTCATAGGGCATCACTAATTAAGCTAATGCAGTGGTGATTTTTACGACTTTGGAAGCATCGTACAAGTAAGCTGCGTAATGCTCGTCAGCAGTGATAACAGTCGTTTTCTTCACGATGTCGCGGTCTGTTTCCACGTCCACATCACGTTTCAATACAAGTTTCAAAGCGCCTGGCTTGATGATCAATGGAGCGCCATCTGTCACTTTATTAGAGCGAACGATTTGACATCCTTCAACTTCGCCGAATACACCTTTAATCAAAGCGTTTGCGCCTAGTTCAGAACCAGCCAAGAAGCTGTTAGCAGCCAAAGCATCAGCACGCAAAGCAGAAGCGTCAGAAGCAGAACAGATCAAAACTTTCACAGCTTCATCTTCATCATCGAAGATATCAACGGCAGCGCGTACGGCATCGATGTCTAATTTTGTGCCAACTTCGATGGACGCTACTGTTTGAGTAGTTGTCAAAGCTGCAGTCAAGAAGTCAGTGTCGATTTTAGCGGCAATAGCTTTAAGCATTTGTGATTCAGCTTCTCCAGCAGGATCTCCGTAACCAGACAATAACGCTTCATCAGTGATTTCCACACCTTTACCGGCCTTTTTAACGGTCACAGTGTCATCACTTGTTGCCATCTGATCCAAAGGAATCGGATCGCCTTCTGCGATATCAGCCGCATCCCCGATGTATGCCCATGTTGGCACGGTCAATGTGTTACCAGGACGCCCTACCAGTGTGTTGTCGATGTCAGCCAAAGGTGCAAAGCGTAATTTGTTTGGCAATTCAGCGGAGATCATAGCCGCCATTACTTCCGGGTTAATCATTTGTGTTACTGTTGTTGTTCCTACTACCATAATTTAATTCCTCCTAGTTTCTATTTGAGTTTGGATAAAATATTCGGGTCTTCCTGAACTAGTGCTGCGCGTTCTCTGTAACCCAATTTGTTAAATTGTTCTTTCGTCATGGCGCTATTCACGCCAGTCGTAACTCTTGGTGCCGTGCCTGATAAAGCTTTTTTCACACCGTCTGCCACTTTTGCATCAATCAACGCAACAAAACTATCTACCGCTGATTTAGTAGCCTCTGCATCGTCTTTCACAACGAAAGCAAGCAACTCATCATCAACTTGGATGTCGTGTTCAGCTAGCATTTTTGAAGCTTCTTTCGATAGGCCGTACTGTGCATCCTTGCGTTTCAAATCAGCGAGTTCTTCTTTCAGCTTATCCATCTCGTACTTGGCTTTTTCGTCCTCGTTCATTTTGGCTAATCTGGAAGCTTCCTCGACCGCTTTTTCTGCCGCTTTCTTTTCGCGACCGATACGATCTTTGATGATTTTTTGCAATTCTGCTTCGGTATATGTTTTCTCTTGTGGTGTTTCAACTTCCGTTTGAGTGTCGACTTGCTCAGTAACTTCCGTTTCAACCACATTCAATGTTTCTTCTGCCATTAAAAGCACTCTCCTTCGCGTTTAAAGCCCGGACGGCTATTTACTCACGCCTATTCTTTAATGCCTGTAAACGAGGAAAAAAGGCATAATAAAAGGCCGTCAATGATGGCGGCCATGAGTCAGTTATTCGATTAAAATTTTGATGTCGAACGGCGGTTCTTTTGCGATGCCAACATAGTTCCCGAACGACTGCATAAGCGCCCACATTTGTGTTTTGTAATAACCATCCTCGTCCAAACTCAACACGAATGGTTGCTTTTCATACGAGTAGCTGATGAGGCACATCTTTTCTTGCAGGTCATAGTGAGCATCACGCAAGATGCCTATCCCATGATTCGTTAGTCTGACCTTTACATTTTGGTTAAGGCTAAATTCCGTCATATTAATACCGCCTATTCTTCGAATTCATCCGGATAATCAGCGAACTGGTCATCCCAGACGCCTTTCTTGCCGTATTCCAACATACCCAGCACGACCGGATAACTGTCAGAACTGAATGCTGTATAAACCTTGTCTTCTGGTGTCCGTGCGATTACAATCACATCTTCGTATTCATCACAGTGATCCATAAAATGTTTCAGCGTACCTTTTACGGTAGTTCCGCGTAATTCTGCTTCCATTTCATCTTTAATACTCACGCTCTCACCTCTTCATAGTTTAGCGATGTAGTAATGGCATCGCCTGCCCTCACCTGGACAGTAGGAGATTTTGACCACCCCTTTCTAATGTGTACAACTTGGGACATTGCAATGTGTCGCTTGGTGTATCATCATCAAAGAGCCTCACCTCCTTTACTACTTATCCAAATGATTCCGGACAACTTTCACTGTGGATGCCACAAGCAAAGCGCAAAAGCAGCCTGTAACCGTCCATAAAATGAAATTAATCACGTTATAACCCTCTTTCTTTCATGCGCTTCTCCCGTTCATCACGGCTCATATAAGCGGCCGTACTGCATTTACAGTGTGGGTGCATTGGAATGAAGTTTTTACCTGGTTGCGCGTCATCAACCTTGAACGATTTTCCGTCCAATGGTTTACAAACCTTGCAAGCATCAGGCTCGGCAATGTATATATACTCATCAAACCCATAATCCTCATAGCTTGCTTTCTGTACCGACCCCTGTATGCGTGCTGTTTCCGTAATTGCAATCCGATCAGCAGCATACTTCTTCAGTTTGAATTCCTTCTTGACCAGCTCACGCAATTTCCGCGCACCTACTCTCGGATTCTCACCATTGATAAGCGTTCGGCGGATGACGTTCTCCAAACCTTCCTGCAGTTCCTTCTGGTTCTGCCAGATGTTGTTGGAAAACTCGACGTTTCGGAACTCGGCATCGACAATGCTTTTCGCAATCCGTGCCAGCGTCTTCCGGTCCGGTACCGATTCACCAAGGATGCCTGCCTGCCGGATATATTCGTTGATGGCCGTTTCCGTCAGTCGTGCCGTCAGCATCTTCTGCTCTTCATTCGCTAAACTAATCGTATTCAGCCCGACGTTGGCTTGTAACAACTCCAAGCGATTCGTCCTCATAGTTACGTTATACAGACGCAATTCTTCGTTAGCGAGGTCGGAGAAGTCTTTTTCTTTCACATACTTCTCAGCCTTGCTTGCAAATGATTCCACATCAAACTTACTGATTTTTTTCTTAGCTTCGGCCAGTGATAGGTTTTCTTTGTCGGCATAACGCAAAATATCCGCGTCGATGTCCTTCTGGATGTCGGCCATTGTCGTGTTGTAGAGTGTCGTCAACTTTTTCTTGTAAACTTCGTCATCCTTGATTTCCTTAACGATGTTTTTCAATTCTTCATCGCGTAATTTCCAGTATTCAACGTTCGTCTTGCCTTCTCCGGTCACTACCATGGTTATTCACCTACTTGCTGAAAGTCATACGTCGGCGCTTCTGCATCTTCCTCGGCCATGCGTTCCATTTCCTGCTTAGCGTTATCCACTATCGAAAGCACATTTAATTGAGTTTCTTTCGATACAATGCCTTCTAGTTTCGCTGCAACTTCTGCCTCATCAACCAAATTCCGTGGCATGTTACGCGTGAAATTGTAGCGAATGCTGGACCACTCATCGCGGTATGTCGCTTGAATGTTCGTCACGATTGCAAACAGCATTTTAAACCGCCTGCTCATGCCGGACTTGAACTTCCTATCCAGGTTCTTCGCCATGTTGCTCATTGGTTGCAGTTTGAACTCCTGAGCAACACCGGATGCAGTAGCAAACTGGTCGTCATTGACGTTTGCCACCATTGCCATTTGATAGACTAGGTCAATCAGTCGTTCAATCAAATTCTCCTGCGCTTCGTCGGCAGATGGTTTCGTTACAAAATCGACTACAATGTTCTCTGAGCCTTCTCCACTCATGTTGATCGTTCTGTTATCCCGCAACGTTTGAATTGTTTCTGCGTCCAGTTCTGCCCCGAGTATCTTCAGATAGCTGTCTGCGTAATAGTCGATGTCATTGGCTTTCTCCGATAACGTGCGATTAATTGCGTTCATCAGTGTTTTAACACTCTCAAAGATGGATTGCCGTTCCTCGCTCATCACGTACTCCACAATCGGCACACCGCCATAGTAATGCAGTTCCGGCTCAGCAAATGAAATCTGTCCACCCTTACTTGAAATACCAATGCGCTCGGCAGTCGTGAACAATTCTCCAGCCATCTCGCCATCTTCGTCGTAATAGTATCTGATAGCAAACAACGGATGCTGCGCAATGGAGTCATCATGCACGAGGATGATGTCCTCCGGGCCGTTATACACGACTTCTGTGAGGCTTTCTTCGTTCTGGTATAGATATTCATAGGCTCGTCCATAAATCGCTACAAGCTTCGCTAATTCGCTTTCGTTGTCGTCCATATCGTTTCTGTCTCTGAATTCGTCCAGGAACGCTTGCACCTGGTCGCTTTCATGCGTCAGTTTTACTGGAATGCCGTTGAAGAAACCAACGAATGAGTCCACGATGTATTTTGCGAACCCAACTACCAGTCGATTGTCCGGCTTGTATTCCGCTTTGGCCGTCTGTGTGAGAATGTCATACTCCCCGCGATACATCCGCATGGATTCCTGCAGTGTTGGCAGTGTTTGCGATTCATGCAGCGCGATGAACTCTTTCACGACGTCTGGTGTGATTGCTTCTCCTGACGGGAAGATGTATAAACCTTTGTTTAATCTAGCTTTTACCACTTGGCACCTCCTATAATGACCCCTTGAAGGTCTTGACTGTTATTTTGTTATTCTTCATATCCTCGCTGAAGGCGTAGCGCGTGCTGTCAATCGTGTGGTTGTCCTTATCCTCTAAGCGTGGCTTCGGATTGCCGTCCCGGTCTGTTTGGTAGTCGATATTCTCGAACTCTCTTGCAATATTCGGAGTGCGTAACGGATCAATGCAGATGAAATCCAAATCATCAAGCCACTGCTCACCGTATTCCACGCTGTCAGGTCCTTTTTTAACGCCTGTGATGCGTTTGATGCCATGGTCGACTCTTAATTCATTGATGGACTTAGGCTCCGCAGAGTCGGCAAAAATGACGTCTGATTGATACCCGCGACCCTTCACCCATTTTGCGAATTCACGGTTGCTTATTTTCTGACCATACAGTTCATCGATGGCATATATGCCGTTGTGCTTCTTGTCGTAATGCCAGCGAACGAAGGCCAGAGGATCTGTTGCATATCCAAAGTCGACCGCACTGCGAATGTTGTCGAAGTTAGCAACCATCTCGTCTGTGATGCACCCGGCTTCAATTTTGAGATTATCGAAAGGCACGATGCCCGATCCGATAGCCTCTCCCTTATATTCCCAGCGATACTTCATCGGCTTCTTGCGCCTGACGTTCTCAGCTTCCTCGATGAACTTCTTCGATAGGTGCGGATTGCCAAGGTAGTCCGAATGATGAACGAACGTGTTCTCATCAACGAAACTGCTTTCGTACTTTTTGTTCACCCAGTTCTGCTTGCGCTTGGGTGGGTTATACGAGTAAAAGAATTCGTAATCGAACGGATAGTTTACTTTTCTGTTCGAGTCCGCTTGTATCTTCCCTTCCAGTTCTTCGCGCAGGATGGAGTTTTCGATCGTTGTGACGTCATCCTCAGACTTGAACTCGGCCAATTCTTCAAACCATGCAATCGCCAACGGAAAATCGGCATCCTTGATGGATTTTATTTTGTCCGGATCATCAGCGCCCAGGAAATAAATCTTGTTGCCTCTCGGAATGTAGGTAATTTCTAGCCGCGAATCAACAAAACGAAAAAGGTGCCGAACGCCCATGACGTTTGCAGCACCTTTAAAGTTTGCGTATACCGATTTCAAAATTGTGTTCTGTACCTTTCGTATCCCAACAGCCGATACCGGATATTCCATGATGTCTAATAGGATGCGCATCGGGATCGTAAATGACTTACCGGAACCCCGCCCGCCTTTCAATACATACCGCAGATGTTTCTTTTTCTTGGATGCTACCCAAAATGATCGGAACTGATCGGTGATGATTTCTGATAGCACGACATTCGTTCCGCTATTCATCATCGATATCATCTACAATCGTAACGGCCGTGAAGTTCGTGTTCTGCGCTTTATCGGTCCACATCGCATAACGTTTACCGAGCAGCTCAGCGGCCTTATTCGTGTCAGATACCCTGGTCGGGATCGGCACGATTTTTTCTTCTTCCTTTTCGATGACCTGCTTGCGCATGGTTCCGTTCTCGTCCGGTTTCCATACATCCTTCTTCGTTTTGAGCGTAACGACTGTGTATTCAGGCTCCTGTCGCCGCATAACCCGTGTTAGATGCTCTAGGATTTCGTCTTGTGTTGCGATCGTATCCTTCTGCAAAGCGGCCATCTTTTCCTGTAATAACCGCTGAATGTCAACCTTTGTCAACAGTCTCTGACCTTGTGAGCGGGCTGTCCTTTCGCTGTAACCGGCTTTTATGGCTGCCTCAGTCGCATTCAGGCTGATGATGTACTCATCAACGAACCGCTGTTGTTTTTCTGGCAATCCACTCATTTTCTATCACCCCCTTTTCTGCATAAAAAAAGGAGTACCGACACTGTGTCAGCACTCCGAACTTACAACCGTTACCCATTAATTACAACAGTTCTAATTTAACACAATTATACCTTGACAAGCGCGGTTCGTCAATTGTTTTCATTTATTTTTTCTTCTACTTAATAAGCCCGAATTTTGTCGCTAATTCTCCGAGAAATTTCGTCTTCAAACCGCTGCAGATATGTGGCGTTGTTCCCAGTTCATTTGCGATGGTGTCGATGTCCTCATCACCGAAGTAGTGGGCTTCGATGATACCGACTGTGATGAAATCCGATTTGCGCAGGATGCTTTCAATGGCTTTTTTGTGATGCTTGATGGCGTTGAGTTCGTCGTCGTTCATGATCAGCATAGCCTTTTGCTCCGTTGGCTGGCTGATGAAACCAGCGCTCCCACCACCTGTATTTTGATCTATGTAAAATTCATCCGGATTCAGCAGGGATGCCTCTTTTTCCTTGATCATCTCCACGTATTTCGGATAAAGCCTCAGCGTGCCTTCTACGTAATTCTTCGTGCACTTTCTCATGCAATCACCCTTTCTGAATTAGTATTTATCCAAAAATGCCTGATACTCCATGATGCCTTTATCCACCAGGTGAAACTTGTCTATTTCTTTCGGCTCCGCTTCCCGCATCATACCGATCACGTACACGCTGTTCGCGAAGTGTCCGGTCACAATGTCAGAAGGAAACATCCCAGAAAGTGATTCGTAAATGAATAATTCTGTATCCATGGCTGTTCACTCCTCTTCGTCGATGTCTCCCAGCAGTGTCTTTAAATCATCTTTTGTCATAGCGGTAACGGTCATGGTGTGCTCCTCGTTCTGCGAGTAGAAGATGTCGCCTAAACGATCAAGAATCAGAAACAGGACGACAATCACAATCCCGATCAATACATTTGTTACGATTAACATGTTGGTTCCTCCTTTGGTTCAAATGGCCATTGTTCTTTCTGCCTTGACTGCGCCCGAATCTGTTTTTCGTCAGTGAGTTCCAATTGGTTGTATATTTTTTTGTGATGCGGGCAAAAGTCGTATCCAGAATGTTTCGTTGCGCAATCCTCGCACATTGGCAAGTCGCATGTTTCAAGCCTTTCTTGATTTTTGAACTTGTTGAAATCCCTGTGAAAAATCACGCCATGATAATCGATTATGAAATCACATAGGCGAGTGGCTACTTTTTTACCACATACCCCACATGGGTTTTTGAATATTTCAGCTTCATTCATCCATTCACCCTCTAGCTGCTCTGATATACGACACTTCCGACTTCATAATGATCGTTCCTTCTGCGTCCTGAATCGGGTTGCGATTGATGTAGTACTCGAACTGCGTCTCGTCTTCGTAGACCAGCGGGACGACCGCTCCATTTTTCAGGTATGCGTTCACCCGGAATTTATCATCTCGACCGATAAATATCTCGGTGTTGAATGGGACCCCTCTAGGATTAGCCGTCTCCATGTGCGGGCCGTATAGCTGCATGAGTTCCCACAGTTTGAAAGTTGTGTAGCCATCCTTATCCATCTGCGGGGTTGCTTGCCAACTAAATTGACTATAATACTCCTTGAACACGTCCACGCCGTACTTGGTCAACTTGACCCGTACAATTTGATTCACATCAATTTTATCCACTGTTTTTCCTCCTCATTCTTCCCACGGATATCGATCGACTTTTTCGCTTTTCAGATACTGGTAGCCATTAACGATAAGCTCCTCTTCTGTCAGCGGATCTTCAAAAACTAATTGCTGCACCATCCCAACTTCGGTGCTGTAGTAGTAAATCCACTTCAATCTACCGGTTCCCATCTGCAGGAGTGAACTTCATCATCCACCCTCTTATATAAACTTCCGGAAGAAAATTTAAACAGGACTGTTTCACCGTCCTTTTTCGTTGCATATAAATCATGTTTGATGTACACGACATCGCCATAAAGCGCCTTTAATTTATCGACCGCTTCTTGTCTGGTCATTGTTTTCCTCCCTTGATTGCATCTACTAGAAAAACGAATAGCACTAGCCCGGCAGCGAGTTCGCTCAATACCGTTTCTGTCATAGGTTAGTCAGCTGTTTCTTTACAGAACAGACAGGAGGTTCCGCAGTTTAGCCACTCCTCGCTATATTCCGCATATCCCGGATCAGCTCCGTACCCACCGTATTTGTGAATGAGCACGTTCAGGCATCTTTCGCAGGATGTTGCAGCGATGATGATCGCTTCGTTCAGCGAGTAGTCGCCGCTGTTAGCTATGTTCAGCACCAATCCTTGATTCCAAGTTTGGTTCATGCTCATGATTTCCTTACAGCGCGGGTTAGCCTTGTCATCCACTTTCAGATGTGATGTAACTAGACGAGAAGGGAAACGCGCCACCTGAATATACGGACCATCAATAGATGGTGGCATCCAATAAGGATTTTTCGTTTCGATAACGTTCCCATCCATATCTTCGTACCAAAGTGTTTTCAAATGTTTTTCTTTAACGATTTTCAATTTGATCCCTCCAATGCGTTCAGCTTGTCCGGCTGAAAACCCGATGCAATAACTCGCCCGTCAACCACTACGATCGGCATTGACTTGTACCCGGTATCGAGCGCTTCCTGCATATACGCTTCGTTCTCGTCCACGTTGCGCTCTTCGTAGGTTACGCCCATATTTTGCATGTGCAGCTTTGTAAAACGGCATTGCGTGCAGTTATTTTTCGTGTAGATAATCATTGTTTTTCCTCACCTTCTTTCAATATAGCAAGAATTCTATCTGCTTTATCGCTGTCAGCAGTATGGAACAGGTACACCTTTGAACCGTTGTCAGCGACCATTGCTACTTGTTTTGTTTTGGACACCATGAACCACTCCATGGTGGCTCTCCTCGTTTCCTTCCCAAACTCTTTTCGTTGTGATCCTATTTGTCCTGATTTGAGAATCTTTGTTAGGTAAATTTCCCCACTAATTGCTGCCACCACTAATTTTAAATTATTCATTTATTTTCCCCTTTCAATTTACCCGCATACCTCAAATTATTAATCCGACCGCGCATTTGACTGATTGACTTACCCAACGCATCTGCCATTTTTGCAACACTCACTTTTCTGTAATGCGCGAAGATATACGCATCCTCTTCTTCCGTCCACTTGTGCGACTTCCGTTCCAATTTGCCTTGTTCCCGCATTTTATGGATACGTGCGCGGATTTGACTATCGGTCACACCCAGATAGTCGGCGATGTCCATGCGGTTTGACTTCCCATAGTTCGCTATGATGTAAGCTTCATCCGCATCCGTCCATGTCTTATTGATTTTGATCAGTTCGCCTTCTTGCAACATGCGATTGATTTGATTTACGATTTGCGCCTTCGTCTTGCCGAGCTGCTTCGCCATTTCCGCGCGTTGCAGTTTGCCGTGATTGGATTTCAGAAATGCGATTTCTTGCGGTGTCCACACGATTTTTCGATTACCGTGTACTTCCGCCTGTTTTTTCTTTTCTTCGCGTAGTAAGCGCGCTTTTTCGATTTCTGCGAGCCGTTTCTGTTGTCGCTCGGCTTTTCGTTTCTCTTCTTCCTCTACGCGCTTCTGTTCGGCTTTTATTTCGAGTAACCGCATTTCTTTTTCCATGCGTTCCAGGTACTCGGCTTCCGTTTCGAAGTGTTGACCCGCCCTGTAAATCCGGATGGCTTCGTTATGTTGTAACGTGACCGCTCGCCCGATGACGTCAACCTGTCCGGTATTGCTTATCCGTTCATTTACAGCACGAACACACTCTTGGTGTGTACCTGTTGCGTATATCGTGCCAGTGTCGATGCCGACTGCTTTGTGTGTCATTGGTTACCCTCCAAAAGTTCATGGTTTTCGTAAATATTTCCGATGACTTCCCAAACCGCATGACTGTCTTGTAAAGTGCTACCAAATCCGTTATCAATATCTCGCAAACCGTAACTAGCTACCCTTTCGCTGTAAGGGTAATAAACTCTCCTTCTCCCTTGTAACGGATGAAACAAGACATCGCCTTCGTAAATCTCATCGCCGTTCTTATCTTTAAGACCGGTGTATTGGCCCTCTGAGCCTCTTTTAATTGACCAGGTACATGAAGATTGATTCCCGATAGGTGAAACGATGTCATGTAAAAAAGGTTCTTCTCTAATAACTAAATAGCCATACACCCACTCCCCTGTCTTTTCTCTAATTCCTCGAAACTTAATCTCTCTCATCGTCTAGCCCTCCCTGATCGTTTCCAACAACTCACGCCCACGCTTGAATATCTCTGTGTACTTTAAACCGTTTTTAATCGTTCCTGTCTGCTTTTTCTCGTATTCATGAACTCTTAGCTTGGCGAGTTGCTTATCGAGCGCACATCGAACTTTTAAGCCCTTCAAGGCGATTTTGTATATCTTCTGCAATTCCTCACGGTTCATATCCTCGAAACGCAGCTTTTCCATTTTTCGCATGAAGGCATGGTCCTCTGCGTAGGTGTCTTTTGAGTTTACCGCGGTTGTCCGTCCGAACTCCTTGCCGCTGACGATGTCATAGGATTGTGCTTCTTTGAGTGATTTAGTCATTCTTCATCATCCTCCACATAGTTTTTCGTTTTCTCGTAGTGATGTTTCAAAACCTTAATCGCGTGGTTCAATGACCTTTCGATAGCCTCGCCTTCATCAAGTGGACCGCCACCGCCACACATCGGGCCAACGCACGATTTAAACTGCCAGCCGATATTGTCCAGTTCGTACCGTCCGATCAACTTGCTGCCCTCGTAAATATCCCAATGCGTTTCATCGACTTGTATTGCTGGCATATCGAACAAGCTGACTTGCTCCATCGTTTACACCCCCGTACTCCCGAAACCGCCATATCTCCCACTAGTCACGCAATCATTGTCAGAAATCTTGTAGTCGACCACCACGCCTTGCATGATTTTTTCTCCGGCTTTCAGTTCGACCGTTTCGCTGCCGTAGTTGTATAGTGTCAGCCCTATATTTCCGTCGTTGTCTGCATTTCCGTAGTAGTCCGCATCAATCACGCCAGTTCCATTTGCCAACATCAGGTGTTGCTTGATGCCGATACTCGACCGAACGAACAGGAGCAGCACTTCATCGCGGTTCAACTTGCACTTGACGTCCGTGTACTGGAATACCGCCTTGCCTGGTTTGATCGTGATATCCTCCTTCAAAAAGAAATCATGCCCGGCTGACTTGGCCGTTGCCCTCGTTGGCAGGAAGGTTGGCTTGTGGCGATAGGCTTTCTGCGTGTATAACACTTCTTCAAATTTCATTCGCTCACCTCTACTTTCTCGAATCCGGTGATATCCATTTGGCTGATTTCCGTTTCCGTGAAGATTGACCTTGAACCAGGTGAAAATATTTCGTTGTGTATGAAGTATTCCTCCCCCATCAATTCAGTATCTTGATTTAAGTACCTCCACCCTTCCAGCATTGGCAAACTTGTAACCAACCGCAACCGATACCGCTTCTCTTCCTCGCGTTCTGCGAGCGGGGTTTTGGCTATTTCGCACACTAAATCAAATAGCGCGGCCCTCTGCTCTTGTGGCAATTTTGTAAATTCTGGATATTCTGTGTTTACCCGCATATCAAATTTTTTCGATATGCAAGCAAGTTTTTCTGCATGGTTGTCAACCACGAACAAGTACAATGGGCTATAGCCTACGTAGAAGCCCATTTTTCTAACTTCGTATTCAAACTCTGTCGTAATCATTCCGCTTCCCCCTCGTATACATCCCCGGCCGCTGCATCCTCCGTCATTTCGTCCACAAACCTGTCCGGCGTGAGTATTTCGCGTTCCGGCTCGGTGATATCCCGCCATGCGTACCCTGTGTATATTTTCATCAGCCAACCTCCGCGTCTATTTCTACTGACTTCACATTTAACTGGCGGTATGTTTCTTCACTCACTGAATGTTTAATCTCTTTTTCAAAAAGTTTTTTTATCGATTCGTCTGTTATTTGATCGCCACCTTTTATATTCGCGACCTCTATCATTAGCGTTACTTTGACAACCCTAGACTTATTACCAGGAATTTTTTGCTCATTCGCTTTGGGTTCCTCTTTCTCCACTATCCAAGCATCAAACATAGCGTCCTCTGTCTGGTTTCTCGCCTTTTCAGCCGCCTCTCTTGTTTTATAAGCACCCTCAAATATTGGCGCTCCTCCCCATATATGCTCGTAATACACTTTGTATATTTTCATTTATCCAACCTCCACAAATGTTTTTGCCTTGCCATCCCACTTAATCACGGTTAAA
>OBJT01000181.1_pt1 | contig 16883 bp, 18 predicted proteins | sample 1519861 | NCBI WGS metagenome assembly OBJT01 (sample SAMN02401118, study PRJEB22541) | soil metagenome, isolate JX
GCTCGTGCCACCATCTCCTGGCCGGTGTAACAGCCTTTTTTAAAGCTGATGGCGTCAAGTGCCTGCAGGTTGGTGGCCTGAGGAATCAGCTGCGCACTGGTGGCGGTTTCGATCACCGGAATGCCCGCTTCGATATCCAGCGCCAGCCACTGCGTACTGTCATTGAACTGCGCCGTGCCAGCTAACTTCTCTTTTATCGCTTCAGCCTGCGCCAGTGTTGTGACCAGCAGGAAACGTTCAGCGGGGTGTTCAAACCACAACAACGTACTGTCATCCTGCTGTACCACCGGCGTTTCCGCATCGGGCAGGGTCGGGAACAGGTCGGTGAGCGCCGCGCGGGCCTGGAAACCTGCGACACCTAACAGCACGGCGTCGTTGTCGGCTGCAATGGTCACTTTGGCGAACACCGCATATTTCTTCAGCTCAGTGAGTTGTTGCTCATGCAGGTTGCGGCGCACGATATAAGCGTAACCTTCGCCACGATGGAACAGACGCAAGTTGCTCCACATTTTTCCTTTGGCATCGCAGTGCGCTGCGGGGCGATGTTGGGTGGCACCCAAAGCCGCGACATCCAGCGTCAACTGCCCTTGCAGATAAGAGGTACTGTCTTTGCCCTGCACGGAAACCAGCGCCCACTCATCAAGCGACATCAGGGTTAAAGGCAGGCGTGACGCCGCAGCAGGCTGGCGTGGCGGAAGGGTGAAAATCGGCATGTGTGCATCCTGATTAATAACGATATTGCTTCCAATGTTAAAAGAGCAGTGTGCGTTTGCAACCTGTTTACCTAATCTGGCGCACAAATCGCGTGATAACCCTGCAATACGTGAACCTGCTCTGTGTCACATTGCGCAGGGTTAAGCACAGTCTCTGCAGCGTTTGAAAAAAGCAGGTACACTGAGCGCCACTGTTTTCAGCCATGGAAAAAAGACACATGGATATTCATGATAAAGCTCGTGTTCAGTGGGCGTGCCGTCGCGGCATGCTGGAGCTGGATGTCTCCATCATGCCGTTCTTTAAGTACGAGTATGATTCGCTCAGCGACACCGATAAGCAGGTGTTTATTGCCCTGCTGAAGAGTGACGATCCCGACTTGTTTAACTGGTTGATGAACCATGGCGAACCGGCCAATCCCGAGTTCAAACGCATGGTGCAACTGATCCAAGATCGCAACCGTGAACGCGGTCCCGTTCCAATGTGATTTACAGCCGTCACGCAGTGCGCGAGTGCTCAACGTGACGCTGTTATTGTTGGTGGCTGGATTGTTGCTTAGCCTCAGTTGGCCCGTTGAGTGGCGATGGGGTAAAGCACCGCTGTTGATTCTACTGCTGCTGGAGTGCTGGCGTCATGAACGTCGGCTGATGCAACGCCGTGGCCGCCTGATGCTGGATGAGCAGGGAAATTGGGTGTGGGGTGGCACGCCGTGGCGCTTGGCGCGCAAGCCTGACTGGCTACCTTACGGTGTGTTACTGGATCTGCGAAATCCGCAGGGCAAACGCTGGCGGCTGTGGTTGATGTACGACAACCTGCCGCCTTATGAATGGCGTACATTGCGCGCCTGCTGTTTTCTGCATGAGGGCGCTAAGCCTCACTAGAGCAGTGCAGCGGTTTCAGTCAGTATCTGTTCGCACCACTGTTCGACACGTTCTTCGCTCAGTTCAAACTGGTTCACATCGTCGAGTGCCAGGCCGACAAACTGAGTGCCGTCGGCCGTCAGCGGCTTTTTGCTGACGAATTCATAACCTTCCAGCGGCCAGTAGCCGACAAACTGCACGCCCATCGGCTGGAGCAACTCATGCAGCATGCCGAGCGCATCCAGGAACCATTCTGAATATTCGGCCTGATCGCCCATGCCGTACAGCGCGACAATTTTACCCTGCAAATTCAGCGCAGGCAGTTGCTGCCACACTGCTTCCCAGTCCTCCTGCAACTCGCCGAAATCCCAGGTGGGGATACCGAGAATCAGCAAATCGTACTGCTCCATCAACGACGGATCATCATCTTTGAGATTGTGCAGTGTGACTAACTCTTCACCGATAAAGTCGCGAATTTTCTCCGCCGTCATCTCGGTGTAACAGGTGCTGGAACCGTAAAAAAGACCGATATTCATGCAATTAGTGCTCTGACTGATACTCACTTTGGCGCAATTGTACCAGAAGCGGGTGACTTTCAGGCATAATGAGCACGATTTCACACGTGTTGGGGGGAACCGTGCAGGACAGCGATCTGATAGAACAATTTCTGGATGCGCTCTGGATCGAGCGTAACCTGGCGCAAAATACGCTTGCGTCCTATCGCCAGGATCTTCACACGCTCACCGGCTGGTTACACCACCATGAACGTACCCTGTTGACGCTTGAAGCCCTCGATTTACAGCAATTTCTCGCCGAACGTGTCGAAGGCGGTTACAAGGCCACTAGCTCAGCACGCACACTCAGCGCGATGCGCCGTCTGTTCCAATATCTCTATCGTGAAAAGCTGCGCAGTGATGATCCCAGCGCGCTGCTCTCCGCGCCGAAACTGCCGCAGCGTTTGCCAAAAGATCTCAGTGAAAACCAAGTGGAACGCCTGTTACAGGCGCCGAGCATTGAGGTTCCGCTCGAGCTGCGTGACAAAGCGATGCTGGAGCTGCTGTACGCCACCGGCTTGCGTGTATCGGAACTGGTCGGATTAACCATCAGCGACATCAGTTTGCGTCAAGGCGTGGTGCGCGTGATTGGTAAAGGCAATAAAGAGCGTCTTGTGCCGTTAGGTGAAGAAGCGATTTATTGGCTGGAGCACTATATGGAGCATGGTCGGCCATGGTTATTGAATGGGCAAACGCTGGATGTGATGTTCCCCAGTAACCGCGCGCAACAAATGACACGTCAGACTTTCTGGCATCGCATTAAGCACTATGCAATCCTTGCCGGTATTGATAGCGAAAAACTGTCGCCGCACGTGTTGCGCCACGCATTTGCCACACATTTACTGAACCACGGCGCGGATTTACGCGTCGTACAAATGTTGCTGGGCCATAGTGACCTCTCAACCACCCAAATTTACACGCACGTTGCCACTGAGCGCCTGCGTCAGTTACATCAACAGCATCATCCGCGCGCCTGAGATGCGGCAACAAGGATTCGAGATGAAAAAACAGTTAACGATGCTGGCATTGTTGGTCAGTGCCTTTTCCGGTCTGGCTCATGCCGATGACAGCGCCATTCAGCAAGCACTGAAAAAACTCGGTTTGCAGCAAACCGAAATTCAGCCTTCACCGCTGCCAGGCATGAAAACCGTGTTGACCGAAAGCGGTGTGCTTTACGTTTCTGAAGATGGCAAACACATGATTCAGGGCCCGCTGTACGATGTTAGCGGTGCGCAGCCGGTGAACGTCACCAACCAACTGTTGGACAAAAAAATTACTGCGCTGGCGCCAGAAATGATCGTCTACAAAGCGCCGAAAGAGCAGCATGTGATTACCGTGTTTACCGACATTACCTGCGGCTACTGCCGTAAGCTGCACGAGCAAATGGCTGACTACAACGCGCTGGGCATCACCGTGCGTTACCTCGCCTTCCCACGTGAGGGTCTGCATGGTCAGGTGGAAAAAGCAATGCGTGCCATCTGGTGCAGCGCCGATCGCAACAAAGCCTTTGATGCGGCGATGAAAGGCGATGCACCGCAGATGGATGCGCCTGAAACCTGCAAAATCAACCTGGACAAGCATTACCAGCTCGGCATTCTGTACGGGATTCAGGGCACTCCCGCCATCCTGACCGATACCGGCGTGATGATCCCTGGTTATCAGGGGCCGCAAGAGCTGAAGCAGGTGCTTGACGGTCAGAAACGGGGCGGTTAATCCACAGTGATGCATTCTGTCGAACTGCGTCGGCGTGAAATTCAGGCCGACGCCAGCTTACCTGATACCTTACCGCCGCTGCTGCGCCGCCTTTACCTGCAACGCGGTGTCAAAGAGGCTGCTGAACTTGAGCGCGGTGCTAAAAACCTACTGCCGTGGCAAACGCTGGGTGGCATCGATCAAGCGGTAGCCTTACTGCATCAGATGCTGGAAGCGGGCCGCCGCATTGTGGTGGTGGGTGATTTTGATGCCGATGGCGCCACCAGCACCGCCTTAACCGTCTTAGCGCTGCGCAGCATGGGTGGCAACATTGATTATCTGGTGCCCAACCGTTTCGAAGATGGCTACGGCCTCAGCCCAGAAGTGGTGGAGCAAGCACGTGCGCGCGGTGCAGAGATGATTCTCACCGTGGATAACGGCATCTCTTCCCACGCCGGTGTGGACACGGCGCATCAGCACGGTATTCCGGTGCTGGTCACCGATCACCACCTGCCCGGCGAAACGTTGCCAGCAGCGGAAGCGATCGTTAACCCCAATCTCAATGACAGCGCCTTCCCTTCACGTTCGTTAGCGGGTGTGGGCGTGGCGTTTTACTTGATGCTGGCGCTGCGCGCGCATTTGCGTCAGCACAACTGGTTTAGCGATGGCCGAACCGAACCCAATCTGGCGGAGTGGCTCGACTTAGTCGCGCTGGGCACGGTGGCCGATGTGGTCCCGCTGGATGCTAATAACCGCATTCTGGTATGGCAGGGTTTAAGCCGTATTCGTGCCGGAAAATGCCGTGCTGGCATTCGTGCGTTGCTGGAAATCGCCAACCGCGATGCGCGCCAACTGGCGGCCAGCGACCTCGGTTTTGCTGTCGGGCCACGTCTCAATGCTGCTGGCCGTCTTGACGATATGTCAGTGGGCGTGGCGCTCCTGCTCACCGAAGATATCGCGCAGGCGCGCATGCTCGCCAATGAGCTTGATGCGCTGAATCAGACGCGCAAAGAGATTGAGCAGGGCATGAAAAGCGAGGCGTTGGCGCTGTGCGATGAGCTGGAGCGTCAGCATACCGATTTGCCGCTTGGCCTGGCGTTCTACCATCCCGAGTGGCATCAGGGCGTGGTCGGCATTTTGGCTTCACGTCTGAAAGAGCGTTTTCATCGTCCGGTGATCGCTTTTGCACCGGCGGGCGACGGCACGCTAAAAGGCTCAGGCCGCTCAATTGCGGGGTTGCACTTACGCGATGCACTGGAACGTCTCGACACGCTCTATCCAGGCTTGATGATCAAGTTTGGTGGGCATGCCATGGCGGCGGGCCTGTCGCTGGAAACCGAGAAGTATGATCTGTTCCGCGAGCGTTTCGCTGCGCTGATCGATGAGTGGCTGGATGGCGAGGCGTTGCAGGGCGTGATTTGGTCCGATGGCGAACTGCATGCGCAGGAGTTCACGCTGCACACCGCTGAAATGCTGCGTGAAGCCGGTCCCTGGGGCCAGTCCTTTCCGGAGCCAGTGTTCGACGGCCACTTCAAATTGCTGCAACAAAAGCTGGTGGGAGAACGTCATCTGAAGGTGATGATTGAGCCACTGGGCGGCGGCCCACTGTTGGATGGCATCGCCTTTAACGTTGATACTACCTTGTGGCCGGATACCAGCGTGCGTCAGGTGAAGCTGGCCTATAAGCTGGATATCAACGAGTATCGCGGTAACCGCTCAGTCCAACTGATCATCGACCATATCTGGCCGGTATAACTGCGCAATCCGTTGCGCTATCTCGCATACCTGCAATGCTACAAAGTACGCGCAGTTTCGGGTAAACTAGCGCGTTACTTTTTATCCCCTTTCACCGAATCGTCAAAAAAGACTGAAAAGCCATGTTTGAAATTAATCCGGTCAAAAATCGTATTCAAGACCTCACTGAACGCAGCGACGTTCTTAGGGGGTATCTTTGACTACGATGCCAAGAAAGAACGCCTCGAAGAAGTAAACGCCGAGCTGGAACAACCTGACGTCTGGAACGAACCTGAACGCGCGCAGGCGCTGGGCAAAGAACGTGCTTCACTGGAAGCGGTAGTAGAAACCTTAGATCATATGCGTCAGGGCCTGGAAGATGTGCAGGGCCTGCTGGATCTGGCGGTAGAAGCCGACGACGAAGAGACCTTCAACGAAGCCGTTGTTGAGCTGGATGGTTTAGAAGGCAAGCTGGGCGAACTCGAATTCCGTCGCATGTTCTCCGGCGAGTATGACAGCGCCGACTGCTACATGGATATTCAGGCCGGTTCTGGCGGCACCGAAGCGCAAGACTGGGCCAGCATGCTGCTGCGTATGTATCTGCGTTGGGCGGAAGCCAAAGGTTATAAAACCGAAATTATTGAAGAGTCAGACGGTGAAGTGGCCGGTACTAAATCCGCCACCATTAAAATCATCGGTGACTACGCATTTGGCTGGCTGCGCACGGAAACCGGCGTCCATCGCCTGGTGCGTAAGAGTCCATTTGACTCCGGCGGCCGTCGCCATACCTCATTCAGTTCGGTGTTTATCTACCCGGAAGTGGATGACAACATCGACATCGACATCAATCCAGCCGATCTGCGTATCGACGTTTACCGTGCCTCTGGCGCGGGCGGCCAGCACGTTAACAAAACTGAGTCTGCGGTGCGTATTACCCACTTGCCGACCAACATTGTGGTGCAGTGCCAGAACGACCGTTCACAGCATAAGAACAAAGATCAGGCTTTCAAACAGTTGCGCGCAAAACTGTACGAATACGAGATGCAGAAGAAGAACGCCGACAAGCAGGCCGCGGAAGATAACAAATCCGACATTGGCTGGGGCAGTCAGATCCGTTCTTACGTGCTCGACGATTCACGTATCAAAGATCTGCGCACCGGCGTAGAGACGCGCAATACTCAAGCGGTGCTGGATGGCGACATCGACCGCTTCATTGAAGCAAGTTTAAAAGCAGGGTTATAAGGAACCGACATGTCTGAACAACAACCGCAGAGCGCTGATGCCGCCCTTGAGTTAAACAACGAACTGAAAGCGCGTCGCGAAAAACTCAGCGCGCTGCGTGAAAAGGGCATCGCGTTTCCTAACGATTTCCGTCGCGATACCACGTCAGATCTGCTGCACGCCAGCTATGACGCCAAAGAGAACGAAGAGCTGGAAGCGCTCGGCGTTGAAGTGAGCGTGGCTGGTCGTATGATGACCCGTCGCATCATGGGTAAAGCCTCTTTTGCTACGCTGCAAGACGTTGGCGGCCAGATTCAGATCTACGTTTCACGTGACGATCTGCCAGAAGGCGTCTACAACGAGCAGTTCAAAAAATGGGATCTGGGCGATATCCTTGGCGCACGCGGTAAGTTGTTCAAGACTAAAACCGGTGAGCTGTCGATTCACATCACTGAACTGCGCCTGCTGACCAAAGCGCTGCGTCCGCTGCCAGATAAATTCCACGGCCTGGCCGATCAGGAAACCCGTTATCGTCAGCGTTATCTTGATCTGATCTCTAACGACGAATCACGTAACACCTTCAAAGTGCGCTCAAAAATCATGGCTGGTATCCGTCAGTTCATGGTTAACCGTGACTTTATGGAAGTGGAAACCCCAATGATGCAGGTGATCCCAGGCGGTGCGTCAGCCCGTCCGTTCATCACCCATCACAATGCGCTCGACATCGATATGTACCTGCGTATTGCGCCAGAGCTGTATCTGAAGCGTCTGGTGGTAGGCGGCTTCGATCGCGTATTCGAGATCAACCGTAACTTCCGTAATGAAGGTATTTCGCCACGTCATAACCCAGAGTTCACCATGATGGAACTCTATATGGCGTATGCGGATTACAAAGACCTGATCGAACTGACCGAAAGCCTGTTCCGCACCCTGGCGCAGGACGTGTTGGGTACCACTGAAGTGCCTTACGGTGACCACAGCTTTGATTTCGGCAAGCCGTTTGAGAAGCTCACCATGCGTGAAGCGATCAAGAAATACCGTCCGGAAACTGACCTGAACGATCTGGAAGACTTTGATAAAGCCGTCGCGATTGCCAAATCGCTGCACATCAAAGTGGAAAAGAGCTGGGGTCTGGGCCGCGTGGTAACGGAGATCTTCGAAGAAACCGCAGAAGCACATCTGATTCAGCCAACCTTCATCACCGAATACCCGGCTGAAGTGTCACCGCTGGCACGTCGTAACGACGAGAACCCAGAAATCACTGACCGCTTTGAGTTCTTCATCGGTGGCCGTGAAATCGGTAACGGCTTCTCCGAGCTGAACGATGCAGAAGATCAGGCAGAGCGTTTCCTGCAGCAGGTTAACGCGAAAGATGCAGGCGATGACGAAGCGATGTTCTATGACGAAGACTACGTTACTGCACTGGAGCACGGCCTGCCGCCAACAGCAGGTCTCGGCATTGGTATCGACCGTATGGTAATGCTGTTCACCAACAGCCATACCATCCGCGACGTGATCCTGTTCCCGGCACTGCGTCCAACCAGTAAGTAAAGCAGAGCGCGCATCACTCTGCGCCTATCGTAAGGTCGCCATTTATGGCGACCTTTTTTATGGCGACCATTTTCATTTCTGCCCACCTAACAAAATTCCTGATGACAACCCGGCACGCTCTGTGCAGGATAGTTTTTTTATTTTCAGGGAATCACCATGAGTGCAAAAGCGGCAACGTTAGAGGGCCGGATACAACAGCACTGGGATCAACTCTCCAGCCATGAGCAGCGACTGGCTGACGTGCTGCTGGCGGCACCCGGCCAGTTGGCGATGAATACCGCCACTGAACTGGCGCAGAGCGCGGGCGTTTCCAAAGCCACCACCACGCGTTTTTTTCGTCATCTCGGTTACGAAAGCTATGAGGCCGCTCGCCGTCAGGCGCGTGAGATGCAGAGCAGCGGCTCACCACTTTATCTGCAGGCCGTGCCGACCGCGTCACCACTCGCCAGCATCATGCAGCAGCACCTGGAAAAAGAGATCGCCAACCTGGTCAACAGCTATCGCACGCTCGACAGTGAACAACTGCAACAGGCGGTGAGCGCCATTGCGCAGTCACGCCGTGTAGTGGTGATGGGCTGGCGTCACAGCCAGACCATTGCTCAGCTTATTTACCGCGATCTGGTGCATATCCATCCCGATGTGCGCCTGTTGCCGCGTCCCGGCGATTCGCTGGCGGAGCATCTCGCCGCGCTGAATCAGCAGGATGTGGTGATCTGTGTTGGCCTGCGCCGCCGCATGCCTGCGCTGGAAGCGGCAATGAACGCGTTGGCAGAACGCAACGTGCCGATGCTGTATATCGCTGACGTACTCTCCGGCAAACCGGCCCGTCACGCGCAGTGGGTGGTGCGCTGCCATACCGACAGCAGCCTGATGTTCGACAGCACCGCCGCGCTCTCTGGCGTGTGCAATCTGCTCTGTTCACTGGTGGCCCGACAAATGGGCAAAACCAGCAACGATTATCTGGCGCAGGTTGAAGCGTTGCACCAATCCCTCGACGAACTCGAATAATGCCCCGTTCTGGCGCGCACTGCGCCAGAGATTGCCCCAAAATAGTGCGCCATTCATGTCGTATTCCAAGACCAATTCCGGCTTGTGAAACTTGAGAAACTCAATTTAAAAATAAAGAAACAATTGTTTCTCACTGATTTTATTCAGTAATACCATCTTTACCTCAAAGGTGTTACCAGGGTGGTGAAAAAACTGGCACAAAATATGCTCAGTAGAAAAAGACATTTCACCAACACCAGGGAACCACCATAATGAAAAAAACAGCACTGCTGATCGCCGCTCTTCTCTCCGTTGGCACCATGGCGCAGGCGCAAGCCGACACCCTGAGTGACATCAAAAGCAGCGGCAAAATCACCGTTGGCATCGATCCAACCTTTCCTCCATACGAATACACCAATGATTCAGGTGAGATCACCGGCTACAGCGTGGCGATCATGCAATCCTTTGCCAAAGATCTCGGTGTGAAATTGGAGTTTCAGAAAACCGCCTTCAGCGGCATTTTGCCGGGCCTGATCTCTGGCTCGTTCAACGCCGAAGGCTCCTCCCTTAACATCACCGCTGAACGTGCGAAAAAGGTGCTGTTCACCGTGCCTTACAGCAAAACCGTCAACGGTGTGCTGGTGCGCGAAAGTGAAGCCAGCACCTTCAGCGGCAAAACGCTCAGCCCGGAAAGCTTGTCTGGCCTGCGCGGTGCGGTAAAAACCGCCAGCGTGCCCGAGCAGTTGCTGAAAGGCTTTAACGAGCAGCTGAAAAAAGAGGGTAAAAAACCGATCACCATCATCAACGTGGATTCGCTGGATCAGACCGTCAGCACCCTGATGACCAAACGCGCCGACTTTGTTTATGACGACATCTCCGTGCTGGCACCTGTCGCGAAAAAATACGCCGGTAAAGTGGCGCAGGTGGGCGAAGTCGGTCCTTCACAGTGGATGGGCTGGGCAACACGTAAAGAAGACGGCAGCCTGAACAAAGCCATCAGCGACCATATTCTGGCGATGCAGAAGGATGGCGAACTGACCAAACTGCAGCAGCAGTATCTGGGCACCACCTTTACCGTGCCCGCCAGCGATTTCATTCCTCAGGAGTAATTATGTGCCAGAGCAACCTGACGGTGCCTGCGGGCCATGGCAAAACCTTCCGCGTGCGTAAGGGCCAGTTTATTACCGTGATTGACAGTGAAGGGCAGCAGGCGGCGGATTTCGTCGCGGTCAATGCCGATGATTTGAATGAAAAGCTGTCGCCGGTGCATACCCGCCAGCATCTGCGCTCGCTGTTCTTCAAGCCCGGCGATGCGCTATGGTCGAGTGAAAATCGCCCGATGCTGCGCATTCTGGCGGACAGTATCGGCATTCACGATGCCAACGTGCCGGCTTGCGATCGTACTCGCTTCAGCGTCGATTTCGGTGTCGAAGGCCATCGCAACTGCGTGGACAACCTGCTGGAAGGCATGAAGGCCTTTGGCGTGACGTATTTCTCGCTGCCCGAGCCGTTCAACCTGTTCCAAAACGGGCCAGTCACCGCCGATGGCCGGATGGAAGTCACCGATCCCAACAGCAAGGCAGGCGACAGCATTACTTTTGAAGCGCTGTGTGACCTGATTTGCTCGGTATCGTCCTGCCCGCAGGACATCATTCCCGGCAACGGTTTGCAGGTCACGCCGATTGATATCGTGGTGAGTGACGCGTTTCACGCAGAGGAGATGAATCATGCTGTTAATGCGTGAAAGTTATGAAGAGACCGCTGAGCGCACGCTGGCACAAGCGGTCACGGTTGAACCGGGCAGCGTTGGGTCGATAAAGGTGTTGCGCGGCCAGTTGCTGCGCATCACGGCCCAGGGCGACGGCGCGGTGGCTTCTCTGTTTGGCTTCAGCCTTGCCGATCCGGCGGTGTGGTTGTCCGTGCATCACACCCGCGTGTTCAGCAACAGTTATCTGCTCGGATCGGGCATGCGTCTGGTCAACAACCGCCGCCGTCCGATGATGGTGCTGGGCAAAGACAGCGTGAAGCGTCACGACCTGCTGCTGCCAGCCTCCACTCGCGCATTCCTGGCGGAAAAAGGTTATCAGGGTGAAGGTTGCCTGGAAGCGGTGAGCGGCGAGCTGGCGCGCTTGGGCATGGAAGTGCCGAAGCTGCCGGACCCGATCAACCTGTTTATGCACGTCAAACTGACGCGCGCCGGTGACATCCTGCCGGAGCCGAACCTGACCAAAGCAGGCGACAGCATCACCTGTCGCGTGGTGATGGACACGCAGTTCATCGTCTCGGCCTGTAACACCGGCATCGAGGGCAACGATCAACCTGCACCGCTGCTGCTGTCGGTGGCGGAAAACCTGCACGACTTTAACGCGGAGTAACGCATGAGGCTGGATCAACAGGTAGTGGCCGCGCTGCCGGAACTCGGACATGGCCTGCTGATGACGCTGCTACTGACCGTGCTGGCATCGTTGGTTAGCGTGGTGATGGGGCAGCTTGGTTGCTTCCTGCAACTGCGCCGCGCCTGGATCTGGCGTGCCATCGGTCGGCTGTATGTCAGCCTGATGCGCGGTACACCTGCCATCGTGCAACTGTTCGTGGTGTTTTTCACCCTGCCGCGTTTGGGTCTTGGCGGTCAGCCGATGCTGGCCGCGGTGATCGCCATCGGCCTTAACAGCGGCGCCTATGTGGCGGAGATTTTGCGCGTGAACCGTTCGCTGGTGACACGCGGCCAGCTTGAAGCGGCACGCACGTTGGGGCTCAGCCGCTTCCTGACCTGGTGGTACGTGATCAATCCGCAGGTGATGCGCGCTAGTCTGCCGATGTTAGTCAATGAGTTCACCATCCTGCTGAAAACCACGCCGCTGGCGTCGGTGGTGGCGCTGACCGAGCTGACCTATGCGGGGCAGATTGTGATTGCGCGCACCTATGAAGCTACGCAGGTTCTGTTGCTGGTGGCGGCGGGATATCTGCTGATCGCCATGCCGTTGATTGCCGCCGCAAGGCGTCTGGAAGCCAAACGGAGGATCGCCTGATGGATTGGCAAGCCATTCTTACCTCCTTGCCTTCACTCGGTGACGGCATGATCGCTACGCTGCAACTGTGCATTGTCGCGGCGCTCTGCTCGCTGGTGTGGGGCGGACTGATGGCGCTGCTGCTGATGCGTGCCTCGCCGTTCTGGTTACGATTGCTCAACCTTTACAGCGGGTTAACTCTCGCACTGCCGCTGCTGGTGGTGATCTATCTGCTCTATTTTGTGTTGCCGGAGTACGACATCACGTTGTCATCGCCGGTGGTGGGCGTACTGGCGCTGACGCTCTATTACGCGCCCTACATTGCGCAGGTTATCCGCTCGGCCATCGAGGCGCTGCCGAAAGGGCAGTGGGAAGCGTGTCGCGTGCTGGGCCTGAGCCGCAGCGAGCAGTTACGCGATGTGGTGCTGCCGCAAACTCTACCGCAGATGCTGTCGCCGCTGGTTGGGCTGATGATTGGGTTGATTAAAGACTCGGCGCTGCTGTCGATTGTCTCGGTGCAGGAGTTTATGTACGCCGCCAAACAGGCGATTTCGGATACCTACGCGCCGCTGGAGATCTATCTCACGGTGGCGCTCTGTTACTGGCTGCTCAACAGTCTGATCGACTGGCTGGCACGCGGCCTTGAATCTCGCATGACGCGCTATCGTCGCGGCATGCAGCATTAATCAGGAGAACACTATGTCGGCTGAATATCAGCATCGTGAAGCGATAACCATTCCCGCGCGCTACGGTAAAGCGGTGCGTTTGAAGAAAGGGGAGGCGGTGCAGGTGATCAATCTGCACGGTACGCAAGTGGTGGATTGCTGGGCGTACAACGCCGAGGACGTCACTGAATATATGTGTATGGAAGCGACGCGTGTGTGGAACCAGCGTCTCAATCCCAAGGTCGGTGACAGCTTTATCACCAGCCAGCGCCACCCAATTTTAACGCTGGTGGCGGATACCTCACCGGGCGTGCATGACTCCTTTATGGCGGCCTGCGATGCGCGTCGTTATGAGCTGCTGGGCTGCACTGAATATCACCGCAACTGTCACGACAACCTGTTTGAAGGCATGCGCGAATTAGGCGTCGAACTACCGCACGGTAACCTGGCGTCATTGAATATTTTCATGAACATTCAGGTGCAGCCGGACGGTATTACCCTGAAAACACTGCCGGTGGTGACCAAACCAGGTGACTACATTGTGCTGCGCGCCGAGATGGATTGCTTCGTGGCATTCTCTGCCTGTCCGCAGGATATCGTCAGCATTCAGGGGCAGGGCGACAACACCCCGCGCGATGCCGAACTGCGTATTCTGACTGCCGGTTTCCCGCAGGTGCAGTTGAAAGGGGCCTGGGTGCCAGCGTAATTACGACTTCACCACCTGATCCAGCCACGCCTGGAAGCGTGCATAGGGCACATACAGCGCCACATCCTTATACAAGGTCTTACCGCTCTTATTGTCATCAATCGCGCTGCTGTAACCGACAATCACTCCCGCCAGCGTATCGTCGCTGGCGTTATACACCGCACCACCCGACATGCCTTTCACCACGCCCGCATTGGCGGCTACCACCACGCAGCTTGGTTTGTTCCAGTCATTCGCCAACGTGGTATTAATCAAGTTCTTGCCGCTCGACGCCACCGGCATCGCCGAAATAAAGCTGTAGCCATAGAGATTAACGCTGTCGCCGATATGGCTATTGCGGAACGGTGGGGGAAGATTGGGTTCGGTGTTCTTATGATACACCACGGCGATATCGCACTCAGGGTGCCAGGCCTTCACCCGATACATCGAATATTTCGCCACGTGCGCGGCCGTTAAACTGTATTCGGGTGTCAGCGGAATGGTGGTGCCCAGCGCGCCAATACCCAGCACGGTGGGAATGCCGGTCACGGTCATATCGACGCGTTTCGCGGCTTCTTTGCTGTACTCGTAGTGCCCAACGGAGCAGCCACTCAGGCAGCCCACGGTCAGTGCGATGAGCCATCGCATAGGTTCTCCCCCTGCATTTTTTGACACCACATTGCCGAGCTACTCATTGGGGTATCGGCAATGCGCGCGCATCCTTTACTGATTGATTTCTCGCCAAAAGCGCAGTCGCTGTGACAGTGATCACATCTGAATCAAGCGTAGCGTGAAAATTGGACTCTGTCTCAGTGGTCAGGTGCAGACACTTTTTCGTGCAGGGATTATTGCGCAGCGAGCAAAGATGCCTTGCAACCAATGGGCTGGTTGAGCCGAGCCGGCTGTGCTTTAATCAGAATGTGACGCAGTTCAAATATCTATAAGCGTCCGTTGTAACCGCACGGCGTTCGTTGTGCGGCCTGCCTGCAAAACATTTTAGGAGAGTGTGTTATGCCTGTTGCATTACTGGCGCTGGCGCTGAGTGCGTTCGCCATCGGCACCACGGAGTTCGTCATCATGGGATTGCTGCCGGAAGTGGCGGGCGATTTGCAGGTGTCGATTCCTTCAGCGGGATGGCTGATCAGTGGATACGCGCTGGGGGTGGCCATCGGTGCACCGATCATGGCGCTATTGACCGCCAAACTGCCGCGTAAACGTACCCTGATTCTGCTGATGATCATCTTCATCATCGGCAATGTGCTGTGTGCGCTGGCGTACACTTACAACTTATTGATGCTGGCGCGCGTGGTCACCGCCCTGTGTCACGGCGCCTTCTTCGGTATCGGTGCGGTGGTGGCGGCGAGTCTGGTGGCACCGAGCCGTCAGGCATCGGCGGTGGCGCTGATGTTCACCGGCTTAACCCTCGCCAACGTGCTGGGCGTGCCATTGGGGACCTGGTTTGGTCAGCTGTTTGGCTGGCGCGCCACTTTCTGGGGCGTGGCGATCATCGGCATTTTCGCCTTTATCGCGTTAATCGTCAGCCTGCCGACGAACAAAGAAGAGAAACCGGTACATCTGGCGAGCGAAGTCAGTGCACTGGCCAATGGCAAGCTGTGGCTGTCGCTGCTGATGACGGTGTTCTTTGCCGCTGCGATGTTTGCGCTGTTTAGCTACATTGCACCGCTGCTGTTGCAGGTCACTGGCATCACCGATCGCGGCGTGAGCTGGACGCTGTTCCTGATTGGTGCGGGCTTAACCGTCGGTAACATCCTCGGCGGCAAGCTGGCCGACTGGAAAGTCTCCTTCAGCCTGATTCTGAGCTTTGTGCTGATCGCCGTATTCTCGCTGCTGTTCAGCTGGACCAGCCACGCGCTATGGCTGGCGGAGATCACGCTGTTCCTGTGGGCGATGGCGACCTTCGCTACCGTGCCGGGCTTGCAGATTAATGTGGTGCGCCACGGTAAAGACGCACCTAACCTGGTCTCCACGCTGAATATCTCTGCGTTCAACGTCGGTAATGCGCTCGGTGCCTGGGTGGGCGGAGCCGTGATCGATAAAGGCTACGGCCTGACCTCGGTCCCTGTGTCGGCGGCAGCGTTGGCTGTGGTTGGCCTGGTCATCTGCCTGATCACCTTCCGTAAGTCGGGCGGGCAGGGCGAAGCGGTACGCGCTTAAAGCAGGCGTTCGGCAATGCGTTGCGTAAAAGTGGCCACCTGCTGCTGCAGGTGGTCGCAGAAGTGATCAACCAAGGCGGATGCTGGACGATGCTGTGGCCGTACCAGGCTGACAGTGAACGGCACAGCGACACTGAATTTACGCATCACCACACCGCTGTCGGCGTAATCCAGCGCCGTCAGCGGATTCACAATCGAAATCCCCACCCCGGCGCGCACCATCGCGCACACCGATGCCGCACTGTGTGTTTCCAGCACCAGACGGCGTTCCACCCCTTGTTCATGAAACAGTGAATCGAGTAGCTGGCGATAACTGTCGCTGCGCGACAAACTGACGTAATTCTCCCCCTGAAAATCCTGCGGCGTCAGCACCTCACGCTGGCACAGCGGATGGTGAGGCGGCAGCACGCACACTTCATCGCAGGTCAGCAACGGCACTCGCTCGGTGCCTGCTGGCGCATGCTGGGTTTCGGTTAGACCCAGATCGTAGCGCTGTGCCGACAGCCACTCTTCCAGCAGTGGCGACTCCTGCGGAATGATATTCAGACTGACCTGCGGATAGCGTTGCAGGAAAGGCTGTAGCAGGGGAGGTAACAACGACTGCGAGAACACCGGCAAGCAGGCAATCGACAGCTCGCCCTGACGAAATTGGCGCAAACCTTCGGCGGCATCCATGATGCGGTCCAGCCCGTACCACGAGCGTTGTACCTCTTCGTATAACCGCAAGCCTTGCACCGTCGGTTGCAAACGTCCACGCACCCGTTCAAACAGTTCCAAGCCGAGCTGCTGCTCCAGCCGCGCCAGCTCACGGCTAACGGTTGGCTGCGAGGTGTGCAGCAAAGCGGCGGCCTGCGTCAGGTTGCCACTGGTCATCACCGCATGGAAAATTTCGATATGTCGCCAGTTAATTTTTGCCATAGCTCCTCCGCTAATCCATATCATATTTGTATAGCTGACGCTAAAACAGATATTTTTCTGAATTGAACGGCTGTGGCTAAATAGTGACAAAGACACAGGAGAATTGAGATGCCACGTCCACTG
>OBJT01000182.1_pt1 | contig 16868 bp, 11 predicted proteins | sample 1519861 | NCBI WGS metagenome assembly OBJT01 (sample SAMN02401118, study PRJEB22541) | soil metagenome, isolate JX
AACAAATTCAAACTGATCACATGATTTAAATTTGTAATATTTTTTCGAAGCCATCAAATATATCCTAAAAATAAGGGCTGATTACTCAGCCCTTATTTTTAGCAAAAACAATCGATTAGGTCAATTGAGCAGCTTGAATTTTCTTGGTGTCAACTTGATCAGCTTCTTTTGTATATTCGCTCATCTTGTCGAAGTTCAAGTATTTGTAGATATCAGCAGAAGCGCTGTCGATTTGCGACGCGTACTGTTGATATTCTTCTGGGCTTGGTAATTTACCAAGAACCGCAGCGACTGATGCAAGCTCAGCAGAAGCCAAGTAAACGTTTGCACCTTGACCTAGACGGTTCGGGAAGTTACGAGTAGAAGTCGATACACATGTTGTGTTCGGTGCTACACGTGCTTGGTTACCCATACACAATGAACAACCTGGCATCTCTGTACGCGCACCAGCACGACCATAGATGTTGTACATGCCTTCTTCCATCAATTGATGCTCGTCCATACGCGTTGGTGGAGCCAACCATAAACGAGTAGACAATGAACCGCTTGGTACTTTATCTAACAATTGACCCGCTGCGCGGAAGTGACCGATGTTAGTCATACAAGAACCGATGAATACTTCATCAATTTTGTCGCCTTGAACGTCAGAAAGAAGTTTTGCATCATCTGGATCGTTCGGGCAGCAAAGAATAGGTTCTTTGATGTCAGCAAGATCGATTTCATATACTTTTGTATATTCAGCATCAGCATCAGCTTTTAACAAGCTTGGATTATCTAACCACTTCTGCATGTTTTCAGCACGACGAGCAAGTGTACGAGCATCGCCATAACCTTCAGCGATCATCCACTTCAACATGGTGATGTTAGAACGTAAGTATTCAGCAACTTTCTCCTCAGAAAGCGTGATAGAACAACCAGCAGCAGAACGTTCAGCAGATGCATCAGAAAGTTCGAATGCTTGCTCAACAGTCAAGTCATTTTCCATTTCTGTTAAGTCGATCTCAAGGATACGACCAGAGAAGATGTTTTTCTTACCTTTCTTCTCTACAGTTAAGTCACCAGCTTTGATCGCATAGTAAGGAATCGCATGTACAAGGTCACGTAAAGTGATACCAGGTTGCATTTTACCTTTAAACTTAACAAGTACAGACTCAGGCATGTCAAGTGGCATAACACCAGTTGCAGCTGCGAACGCAACAAGACCTGAACCCGCTGGGAATGAAATACCGATTGGGAAACGAGTATGTGAGTCACCACCAGTACCTACTGTATCTGGAAGTAACATACGGTTTAACCAAGAGTGGATAATACCGTCACCAGGACGTAAAGATACACCACCACGGTTCATGATGAAGTCAGGTAATGTATGGTGAGTTGTTACGTCAACTGGTTTTGGATATGCAGCGGTGTGACAGAATGACTGCATCACTAGATCAGATGAGAAGCCCAAGCACGCTAAGTCTTTTAACTCGTCACGAGTCATAGGACCAGTTGTATCTTGAGAACCAACAGTCGTCATCTTAGGTTCACAGTAAGTTCCTGGACGAATACCTTGACCTTCAGGAAGACCACAAGCGCGACCTACCATCTTCTGAGCTTGAGTGAAGCCTTTACCAGTGTCAGCAGGTTGTACTGGCGTACGGAATAAAGTAGAAGGCTCAAGACCTAATTCTTCACGCGCTTTCGCAGTCAAACCACGACCAATGATCAGGTTAATACGACCACCAGCACGTACTTCGTCTAAAAGTACTGGAGTTTTAAGTTCAGATTCAGCGATTTGAGCGCCGTCTTTGAACGCTGTAACTTTTGCTGCAGTGTGATCAATTTTCAATACAACTTCGTCGCCCATGTTCATGTTTGCAACGTCGATTTCTACAGGTAATGCACCTGCATCTTCCATTGTATTGAAGAAAATTGGAGCGATCTTAGAACCTAAGCACACACCACCATCTTTTTTGTTTGGAATGTGTGGAAGTTCGTCACCGAAGAACCAAAGTACAGAGTTAGTTGCAGATTTACGAGAAGAACCTGTACCAACAACGTCACCCACGTAAGCAACTTGGTTGCCTTTCGCGATCAATTCTTTGATTTGGCTTAATGGACCAACTTCACCTGGTTTTTCAGGATTGATACCATCACGTTCGTTTTTCAACATTGCGTTAGCGTGTAACGGAATATCTGGACGGCTCCAAGCATCCTGCGCTGGAGACAAGTCATCAGTATTCGTCTCACCTGTTACTTTGAACACAGTGATTTTGATTTCTTCTGGAACGTCTGGACGGCTTGTGAACCATTCAGCATCAGCCCATGATTGTAATACTGCTTTTGCATTTACATTGCCAGCTTTTGCTTTATCAGCAACATCATGGAAGGCATCAAATACAAGAAGTGTTTTCTTCAACGCTTCAGCAGCTAATTCTGCAAGTTCAGCATTGTCTAAAAGTTCAACTAGCGGTGCTACGTTATAACCACCAAGCATCGTACCAAGTAAGTATACGGCACGCTCTTTAGTTACAAGTGGAGAGGTCGCTTCGCCTTTTGCAATCGCAGCTAAGAAAGCAGCTTTTACATAAGCAGCTTGGTCAACACCAGCTGGAACACGGTTTTCAAGCAAGTCAACTAAATATGCTTCTTCACCTGCTGGTGGGTTTTTTAATAATGCGACTAGTTCAGCAGTTTGAGCATCATCAAGTGGCTTCGGTGGGACTCCGAGTGCGGCACGTTCTTCAACGTGTTGGCGGTAAGCTTCTAGCACAGTGTTATTCCTCTTCTTTAAAAAATTACTTGTAAGTTCCAGCTTTCTACAAGCTTTACAAGTAATGTGGACAGCAAAATTTTACTAGACTTCGCAATAAAAGTTAATGCAACTGCCGTATATCTACGTGATGACCATTATTTTATAGCGAAATGTTGCACCCTTTTAAATACCGCTTTGGTATTAGGTCAAAGTCCAGTAAAACAATAAATTAGACCCATAAAAAAAGACAACTGGTGTTGTCTTTTCGGTGAATACATTAAAATGATTTATAGTTTGGAAGCTCATCGTGTGGTGTCGCTAAACACTGCTCTGTGAACTTTTGCTTCATTTCATCACGAATTGCACTCGGATCAGACTTCAATTGATCGACTGGTATCTCATACACTTCATCTATGATCTGCAAGATGAATTTATGAATGGTTTTATCTTCAATTTTTCCCGCATGTTCTATTGCTTGCTGTTTCTCAATTGCATTTTGACGATCTAATGTAATCGAACGCGCTGCATTACCTACACTAACACAAAAACCATGCCATTTCTCTTCTGGCGTTAATGGCTTTTTGTCTGCACATCCAACCAAGACCAAACCTATTGCAATCAACAAAACTTTTTTCATCATCATACTGCGGTTAATTTGATGCACACATCATACTCAAAGCGAGTTATTTTGCAAAATGAACGATTTAAAATATCGCTCATGGTAATAAAAACATACAAATTACTAGGGCATATTTACGTTTCACAAATGCTTGTGAAAGTCTCTAATATAAAAAACCTGCTTTATTGACTAAAACAGGTTTTTATTAAAGTTAGAATCGCCAATTGTAGAAAACGTCAATTGCCCGCTCTAATGATTGACTCGCTTCCAAATATAAACGGCGATTCATCTGGTAACGTAATGTCAATTTATTCACAGGTGTGAAGACACCAACACCATAACGAATAAACAGATCAGGTGTGATGTAGCCTGTTAAACTCACCTGTGTATCATCACCTGTTCCTTGAGCATCAAGTGCTAAACCACTTAATCCAAAAGTTCGCCCAATCTGATTGGTTAATGCACGTGTACCACCCAAGCCCATACTAATACCTGCCGCAGCAATCGTATTATTAACATCAGATTTAAATCCTTCGGTATTACTTAAACCACTACCACCTTCATTGATGCGACCTGTTAATAAAGCATTGAGTGCTTCTTGTTCAGATAAACCTGCATCATTATAAATTTGCACGTTTGGTACAGTCGCTGTACCCGCGACACGCACCCCCACCATACTGCCTTGCACTGACTTATTGGCATCGATATCAAGCGTCGGGTTTGCAAGTGGTCCGTTAAAACGTGCAATCGCGCGATTTAGATCTAAGCTTTGACCATAGGCCTCAATTTTAACTTTCTGACTGACACCTATTGCACCATTGGCACGCATAGCCGTTTCTAAACCACGTTGTGACAAATGTAATCGGCCCACCAAAGGAATGTTACTTTCAAAACCTTGGAAAATAACTTGATTCCCTAACGTGACTGTCATGTCCGCTCGAATATCCCACGGCTTTGCTGCTCTTAAGGTCGCAAGTAAATCTTGGCCTTGATGCACCACACGCACATCTGGAGAGACATTGACCACAGTCGCCGAGCTTTCAGGCATTGATATACGTGCACGAGGTACATCAATCGTTCCTCTCAAACTCAAACGCTGATCAAATGGGTAAACATCTAAGCTCAAGTCAGGTTGCACAATCGCAGTGATCATTGGTGCTTGACGAACCAACAAATTATCGCCTTTTAAGGTTAAAGATAAATGAGGATTATCTTTCCAATCAAAGCGGCCTTTTATTCGCCCTACACCTTGACCACTATTAAATGCTCCATCAATACTTGCAGTATCTTGTCGGATGGATGAATAAAGCTGCATATTGGTGAGATTGACAGGAAGCGAAATCATACTAATCGCCCCATTCTTCAAACGCATTTCACCTGTAAATTGAGGCTGTGTTAGTGTGCCGTTGATTTTTCCAGCCAATGCTAAAGTTCCAGCCATCGAACGTACATCTTTGATAAATGGTTTAAAGACTTTAAGCTGAACATCATCAAAAGCAATCTCCCCACGCATCGGCATACCCGTTTGGAATGGATCAATTACTACATTGGCATAGCCCGTACCAATATCAGGAGTTTTCATATCCACACGGAATAACAGACCGTCACTGATACTTTTAGCAATCAGGCTTAACTCATCATACGTTACTGTCGTTGCTGGATCTTGAGGGTCTTCGGCTGCTAACCCAATTTCACCTTTGCGCGTTACTAAACGTGAATCTAACTTAGGTCGAGTGCCTTTTGCCCATGATGCTTTTGCGTAGCCATTCAACTGACCTGTAACTGCAATACCTTCTGGCATAAATGCCGCAAAGTCTTTTAAATCAAGATCCTTGGTAACAAATGAAAAATTGCCTTTTTCTGGACTAATTCTGGCAGGTTGATCTAAACATAATTGACTCTCAGCACTTTGCCAACAATGTTGACCAACATATAATTCTGTCCGTGCGGTAGTGTATATCACAGGTGTATTTTGATTTTGTACCAAACTCACACGACGTGAACTAAATTTACCTTTTTGGATTTGTCCAAGCCAATCATTATTCTGATTAAAGCCACCCGCGAGCTGAACATAGAAATTAGTACGTGCATTTTTTGTTTCAAGTTTTAATAAATGCGCTCTGCGTGTGCCTGTTAAATTCAGGGTCGCATTTTCTAATTCTCGTTTACCGCTTCGCAACTGGTCTATAGTTGCGGTTAACTGTGTTGGTGTTGTTTCAGAAGTCGGCAACTGACCTTGAATACGCAAAGATTTAACGCTCGCCAAATCATTAAAAGCGAAACCATCGACTACAAGATTTGCAGTTGCGCTCAAACGTGGTTGGGACTGAACATTTAAGCTACCATAAGCACGCCCACGCAATCCTGGATACAATTCATATAAAGCAGGAGCATTCACTTTAAAGCGTAAGCTTTGCGCATTACCCGTCGCTTGCAACTGATTCTGACCATAAGCAAAAAATAAATCATTGGCTTCAAATTGTTGTGGTAAGAAACCTGTTTGATTCGAATCCAGTAATAAAGACAAGTTGCCACGACCACGTACTGGTCTATTGTTTAAAAAACCTGCCGCATTGAGCTGACGAATATCAATACGTTTAACTTTATCAGACCAAACACCCTGAGTTTTAACATGTCCAGAGACTTCACCTTTTAAACTTGAAACAAAGTACTGCGGTTTAAAACGAACGAGAGATGTCTCTATATTCCAGCCTATCTTATCTTGTAAATCAACAGTGCCTGTAGCAAACAGTTTTCCAGCTACGCCATCATGCTTTAATTCATTGATCTTTATATTGGTTGGTGTACCTGCGATATTAATTTTTAGTAAACCATTCCCTTGATTTAAAGCATTTAAAGAACCATCGTAATCAACTGCGAAACTTTTAAAGCCACCGCCAGCTTGAACATCATCAAACATCAATGCGGTAGTTGCCTTGCCTTGCAATACGACTGTTTCTTTTTGATTTGCTTGAGCCAACTGCCCTTGCAAATCAATCCGTTCAAATTGAATAATTTGCTGATTTGGTTTGGCAAAACCAGAAGCAAGTATTTCACCATTTAATAGATTGACAGGTGCAGCCAGAGCAACCGTTTGTGGATTAAAATCTTTGGCTTTAAGTTGAGCTTGCCAAGCCAACTGCTGTTTATCTGTTGGAAGCTTAACCTTTGCCTGACCATCTAGACGACCTTTCTCAGCAACATAACTAAAGTTTTCAACATTGAGTAGGCTACCTTTTAAATCAATATGCGCATCGTATTTACCAGCGGGTAAAAGCCCTTGTTCATGTGGACGTACCGTAGTCGCTACATAGATATCTTGTTGATCATCTTTTAAAGTGATATTGGTATGCCCTTCAGCACTACTTAACCACCCGATATAAGGAACTGCACGATCTATACCTTGCCAAGCAACATCTAATAGCATCGGTTCGGGTTGATTATTCTTCTGCTCCGATTGATTCAATTTTACTTGCCATGTTTCGTATTTATCAAACGCAAGTTGCGCATTGACTGACATACCATTTTTCAACATACCTGTTGAACTAATGTTTGCATCCAAACTTGGTGGCAGAAAGTCTTGCGCGATCTGTGGCAATGTCTGATCTTTTGCATTTAAGCGATCTAAACGTCCTTTTAAGTCCCATGAGACATGATCTTTCCAATTGACTAAACCCTTCAAACTGACAGCCCCCCCCATCAACTGACCATTGAAGTCCTGAATGTTGAGTTGATCCGTCAAATCCGTTTCCATCAGCGCATTATATTTACCCTCAGGAATCTGTTCGCCTTTCAAATCAGTATCTAAACTCAAAACGAGTTTTTCTATATTTCCTTTGAATATTGCAATACCATCTTTCGCAAAAAGTTTCTGTTCTTTTAAAATTGGCAAATGATAATTTCTAAAAAACAATTCACCTTGCATCGGCACTTGATCCCGCACTGGATGAAGCACAGCCCACCCAGTGAGCAAATCTGGAGTCAGTGTCGCTACACCTGCTCTCAAAGTGTCTAGGTTACCTGTCGCTACCACTTTAATTGTTTCAATATCAATACTATTTAGTGCAGGAATTATCAGGTCCGCTTTAGCATTTAATGGATACTTGCCACTAAAATCAATTTGAGCAGTTGCATCTTTAACTGCCAAATACCCCATATCCATACGGGAATCTTTAAATTTAAGTTTAGTCTCTGACCAAAGTGCATCTTTTAGATATATATCATCAAAATTGATTTTTGCAGCCGCAGTTTGAATTTCCAAATGATCTAAGGATGCCTCATCAATACGCAAAATAAATGGCAGCTTGATCGGGTCAAATCCAAAGGGTTCACCAGATGGTGGTTTCTTGTTAATAATTTTGAGATTGGCTACATCAGCATGACTTAAATGTATTTCTTTCTTTAAAATTGCTCTCCAGCCTAAAGAAACATCGGCACGATCTAAGGAAACATCAACTGCCTCTAACTGCACTAAAACATTTTTGAGAATAATGCCTCTTAATAAATTACCGCTTTCATACTCATAATGAATGATTTTTTGGGTTTGCAAAACACGATCTAAGAGGAAACGACTTCCTTTATCGGTTGACATCATCACAAGTAAAGAGCTGACCAATAACAGAAGGATGATCAACACCATCAGCAAAATACTCCGAAGAATACGCCGTTCCCGTTTTGGACCTGTTGAAGGTGTTTGTTGCTGCTCTACTTCTTCCGTCATAATTAACCCGAAATCATTTCCCCAGTAAAAGGGCTATTAAAAAATTTTAAAGTTGCGGTCCGATAAAGAAATGCAATCGAATCGGACGATTATCATTTGAGATCCCAGATGCCACATCTAAACGAATAGGTCCAATTGGTGATCTCCAACGGATACCAACCCCCACACTATATTCAGTCGGGTTACTAAATTGTTTATCAAAAGCATTACCAAAATCAGAGAAAACAGCAGCGCGCCAACCATCTTTAAATTGATAGTTATACTCTAAAGAACCAACACCCAGTGCTTGCCCCCCGATCTTATAGCCATCTTCTTCTGGTGATAAACTCTTATAATCGAATCCACGAAGTGATTGGTCACCACCTGTAAAGAAGCGCAAATTATATGGAACCTTATCAAAGTCATCAGTGAAGATATAACTTGCGTCCCCACGCCCTACAAATTGGTGATTGTCATTTTCGCCCAATGAATAAATAAATCGCCAGCCCGCAGTTAAAATCGCCATATTGGCATCTGAAAGAATCGATTCAGTTCCCAATTCCACCTTATAGGTCTGTTTAAAGCCTTTAGTTGGGTTTAAACGAGTATTAGAATTGGTTTTAGAAATCTCGTAACCGAGTAATAAAGACTCTTGTTCAGAGTTTGTACCCGCTGACCTAAAAGCATCAGGTAGTTCTGAAACATCAACATCACCTTTTCCGGTGAGGCGATCTAAACGATAACGTAGACCAAAAGTATGTTGCCAATCCCCTAGTGGATTTTTAATTACCCGCTCACCACCAACAACCGCAGACTCAACTAATAATTCAACATTTGGTCCAATATTGTCACGGGTTTCGCGCTCATAACCACCAACAAGGTTAAAATAATCGTTAAGCGGATGCTTATAAGGGATGCTATAGCGACCATCAATGGATTGACGGATTTCAGAAACTTCAATATTGGCATCAAAAGAATGCCCATGTTTATTTACAAAAGCACGGCGATACTGACTACGGATACGTGCGCCTGTATCAGTACCATAACCGACCCCTGTCTCAATCGTATTGAGACGATCCGCATTAAGTGTTACAACTACGGGGATCTTCTTTTCAAGCCGAGCTTGTTCTTCTAACGCTTGACGCTCTGTCTCATCATTTTGAATATTTGGCATGGATCGCGCTAAGGAATAAGCAGGTGTTGGCTCACTGCCAGAGAATTGTGACTCATCGACTACATCTTGGGTCACTTCTTCAGCAGAGACAACTTGCTGCCGCGCGATATCTGCTTTTTGTTGAGCACTAAATAACTGAGACTGTTCAACCCGTTGTTGATCAACCAAAGCCTGTAAATCAGGAGGTAAATCTAAAGGAGGTTGAATTGCATCAGGCTTAATAGTATCAACAAGTGTGTAGTTAAAATAACGCGTATTGGTTAAGTTATTTGCCAATACATTGACACGCCAGAATGCGTAATCATCACCATCTTTCCATGGAGCAAGACTATCCAGCACTTTTTGAGTAAGCGGTAAAGGCTTGCTTGGATCACTCATTTTATATTCAACAGCTTTTAGCTTATAACGCTCACCTGTGTCGTATTTTAAGTTAATTTCTGCGGTCTTTTCAGGTTGACTGATTTTAACGTCATGTAATCGCCAATAAGCATCAAAATATCCATTGTCTGAAGCTGCATTGGTAATTTTGGTTTTAGTCGCCTCATATTTACCGTGATTAAAAATATCACCTTCATCTTGTTCTGGAATTAAACGAATAACTTGAAATTGAGGTGCGTTTTCACCCTCACCTGTAAATTCAATATTCTGTTTATCAATCTTGACTGGTTCATTTGGTTCAACCGTCACTTTCACCCGACTATCGCTCAGCTTTTCAAAACTAAAGCGTGCATCATAATAACCAACTGCTTGTGCAGCCTGATTTGTCAATGAACGAAGCTGTGGTAAAGCAACATTGAAATCTTCAAATGCTTCTTGGGTAAAGCTTGAAAGTTTTGCTTTGATATTGGTCGCTAACGCCAGTGGAGCGCCTGATACATCAGCACTGATACGAGGAACTCTTTCCGCGCCGAGTAAATTTTCAGGTCTAAAGCGATTGACTATACGTTTAAAAAAGCCAGCTTTTTCTTCTACTTGCTCTGTCTTTGGTTGTAGCTCAGCTAGAGTTCTTCCTGATTCATTTGCCTCAACAATAATCTGGCTATCCGCTTGGATCTCTTGCATTAATCGATCAATATTAACTGGTGGGTTACTGATCTCTGTTAATTCAGATTGTGATGCTTCATTTACAACAAGCTCAGGATTTTTAGCTACATTCTCTCGATAAGCCAATGCATCATTTTTGGCTTCTTCAGCAATTTGAAAAATCTCGTTCGCCATATTCTGATCTACAGCGATCACAGGAAGATGCTCTAAATTTTCATCTAATTGTATTGGTTTCAGCGTATCAATTTGACTTGGAGCTTCTTCTTGTTGTTTAAGTGCAGCAACACTATCTTGGGCAGGATTGTAATGTTCTGAAGATAAATTAAATGTTTCATAAGGAATTTCAGGTGAAGGAATCGACTTCACTTGATCTTTCATTCGTTCTATTGTTGAATTTTCAGCCACAACAATAGCTTCTTCGTCGGCATAAGCCACTGATATACAATAGCTAATCAAAAAACCACTACAAATAAGTTTAGGAAAGCTCTGCATTTTAAATATTAAATGCATAGAATGAACCAATGTTGACTGTTTAAACTTAGATTTAGATGGCATGTAGGTCTCTAAACATACTTTTTTGATTTATCGTTTCTGATCGATGAAAACAACCTCAAATTGTTGATTTTCATCCAATCAAACATTAAAAGTATCATACATGTATTTCTCAGTCTTTTTACAGATCGTCACATTTTTTTATAAATCATAATGAAGTGAACACATGATGAAACAAGATGAACAGTTAATGACATCACGTCGGTTTGCCCCAATGTTTTTCACTCAATTTTTTGGTGCGTTAAACGATAATGTTTATAAACAAGCGCTCCTTTTGGTGATTACATATGGCTGGATTCAACAACAAAGTGCAGCAGTCAGTACACTCAATAATTTAGCCGCGTTACTGTTCATTTTGCCCTATTTCTTTTTCTCCGCCACAGCAGGTCAAGTTGCTGATAAATATGAAAGATCCCAACTCGTCCGCTTTCTAAAGCTACTTGAAATCGTCATCATGATGATCGGTACAGCTGGCTTTCTATTGGGTAATTTATGGCTGTTATTATTTGCTTTATTTTTAATGGGGACACACTCAACTTGTTTTGGTCCAATTAAATATGCAATTTTACCAGAAATTCTAAAACCTCAAGAACTCATGTCTGGAAATGCGCTTTTTCAGTCGGGTACATCGATTGCAATTTTGTTTGGTATGATCCTTGGTGGAGCTGTTATTGCTTCCTCCGCAGGTAACTTATTGTGGATTAGTATTACAGTTTTAATTATTGCTTGCTTAGGCTATTTAGCAAGTCGCTTTATTCTCCCGCAAAAAGTTGCTGCCCCTGATTTAAAGATAGATTGGAACTTTTTCCGTACCAGTTTTCAAACCATAAAATATGCCAAAAGTATCCCTATTGTTTTCACCGTTTTATTAGGAAATTCTTGGTATTGGTTCTATGGTGCAACTTATCTCACTCAAATCCCACAGCTTACGCAACAAAATCTACATGCCTCTGAAAATGTAGTGAGCTTATTACTCACCTTTTTCTCTGTTGGAATCGGGATTGGGTCTTTATTGTGCCGACGCATCGGTGGCTCTGAAATTAATATTAAAATGGTCCCTTATGGTGCTATCGGTTTAACCGTATTTGCTTTCTACTTAGCAGCAAGTTTAACTTTTGTACCAGAGCGCACAGGTGAGCTGCTCAGTTTAGGTGATGTATTTTCTGAAGGTGCTGTTTATTATCACGTTATGCTGGCTGTTACACTATTAGGTATTAGCGGTGGATTTTACATCGTGCCTTTATATGCCATGATGCAGGCTTATTCACCTCGCTCTCATCGCGCACGCGTTGTCGCTGCTAATAATATATTAAATGCTGTATTTATGGTCTCTTCAGCAATTTTCTCAATTTTAATCTTAAGCATTTTGAAAATTGATATTAAAATCTTATTTAGCATTACTGCTGTTCTCAGTGCCATTTTTTCATTTTGGTTATTAACACGCCTGAAGCCATTACTGAAAAATGCACCTACTACATTAGAGGATTAATCCATGCGTCACTACACAGGTCTGGATCAACTGATCAATTCATTTGACCAAGCATTACGCAGTTTAGTTCCAGGGGCAACAACTTCTCAGCGCAGCAATCCAGCAAACGATGAAGCCTCACAACTTTGTGTCAGTGATGCTCGCCATGTTGCAGGTTTAATGCGTGTCAATCATAGTGGTGAAGTATGCGCACAAGCGCTTTATCATGGTCAAGCACTCACCGCTAAATTGCCGCATGTCCGTGAAGAAATGCAACAAGCAGCCATTGAAGAACAAGACCATCTCGCTTGGTGTGAAGATCGTTTGAAAGAATTAGACAGCCACACCAGTGTATTAAATCCAATTTGGTATGGTTTATCTTATGGTATGGGCGCAATTGCAGGCATCGCAGGTGATAAATATAGTTTGGGCTTCGTAGCTGAAACTGAACGCCAAGTAAGTCAACACTTACAAGAGCATCTCCAACAATTACCTGAACAAGATCAACGCTCGCGTAAGATCCTTGAGCAAATGAATGAAGATGAACTACACCATCGAGATACTGCATTAAAAGCAGGTGGTGTGGATTTGCCTGTACCAGTGCGCATTACCATGACAGCTATTTCTAAACTAATGACTAAAACCAGTTATTACATCTAAAAAAACAATGGCGTTATATAAAGATATAACGCCATCTTATCAATCACGGCAAACCGTGTTCTGCTTTAAAACGCTCTAAATTTCGAACCGCATCCTGATAACGGAACTGTACACGATTACGATTTGATCGTAGATCAGATAAACGTTTCTTATATTCATCTCGGTCTTTAGCTGATAGGTCTTTACGTTCCAACTCTCGCAAATAATGGCTCACATCACTCTGAGAACGATTAAACTCCGAATTTGCTTGATAATATTCGTGTGCAACTTGATAGTAAGGACGTAATGTCTCACGCTTTTCTATCGAACAAACGCGATAATCACCACGCCCTTCTAAGGCTTCATTGAAAATGGATTCAGGTCTACAGTAATATCCCAATCCTTTTTGATAGCCTTTTTCGTATAAAGTTTGGTTCGGAACCACATTGGCTTTCTGACAAGAAGAATAATATTTATCTAAACGAGATTCATATCCAGCTGAGCCATCTTTTTCACCGACACTCAACCAGTTTGCTGTTTTGCATTGCTCAACACTCATTGCCGCACAGCCAGATAGCAAAACCGCCATAATAGAAATGGAAACAAGAGTTTTCATCACGTTATTCCTGTTGTTATCATGTTAATTTTAAATAAATTAAAGCGTTATAATCGGATATTTTCTGTTTTGATCATATTGTAATATCTGATTTGGCCACAACTCATACAAAGGAATCTTTACATCTAAAGCAAGCGGTAGTTTTTTAGGATTAAATTGCATCTGATCTAAACTTTCGCCCCATGCAATCACATCGATATCCAAACTAATATGATGCGATGGACGGACACGCCCAGATTGTTGTTCCAATTTTTTTAATATATCAACAATTTCATCAACACTTAAATGGCTTTTTAATAAACATGCCGAATTCCAATAATCAGCACCCACCCCATAACGACAAGGGATTTCATAAATTGAAGAAAACTCAACTGTTCCTAAACTCATAATTTGAGCGTAAGCAAAATTGAAATTTTCTAATTGTTGAACATTACTCGCCAGCGCGAGCGCAAAAATCGTTTCTGTTGCGATCAAGGCGAATTCCTACTGCATTTGCTTGTGCAATGATGGCTGGTTTACGAATTGTAATACAAATAGATTCAATTGAAGGAAACGTACTAAACAAAGTCTCAAGCACTAATTGAGCCGCATGCTCGATGAGTTTAGGTTTTGCATCTTGAATCACTTGTGCTGCAATCTCACAAATTTGTGCATAATTCAGTGTATCGTCCAACTCATCTGATCGAGCTGCTTGTGACAGATCATTATGAATAGTGAGATCGAGCATTAACGGTTGGATAATTTGGCGTTCCCAGTTGAAACAACCTACTACAGTATCAACCTTTAAACCTTCAATAATAATGGCGTCCATCACTTAACATCTCACCTATTTAAACCATTACTCATTTGAATTAAATGAAATCCCCCTTAGAAAAGGGGGATGAAAAGCAATTATCATTCAGTCAGAGAACGCGCTTAATGCTTTAACAAAGAAGCAGGCTCAATATTGTGAACCATTTTCAAACGCTGGTCAGCATAAATATCGGTATATGGTGCAAGAACACGCATGAAACGATCAAAATATAACATTTGCTTGAATAATAACGCGAAGTCACGAGGGAATTTGATGCCATGACGTTCACCAACAGCCACCATATCCATCATAATATCATTCAAGTCTGCTGGATTTGAGCTTAAAATTTCCTGTGGATCAGCCAATAATACGCCACTAAATAAACGCTCTAAATCTGCTGCAAGCACTTGAGTATCAATCTTCTGATTGGTCATTCCCATTTTGAGCATGTTTTCAGCCATGGCAATGTAATTGGTATGCTGTAAGGCATCCATAAACGCCATACAAGCAGTCCACACTTCTGGATTTAATTGACCGACAATACCGAAATCAATAAAACCAACACGACCATCTTCAAGCAACATCAAATTGCCTGCATGTAAGTCCGCATGGAAACTTTTACACAACATCAGACTACCAAACCATGTATTCATTGCAGTGATTAATACTTGTGTTGGGTCTTTTGCATACTGTTTTACCACATCAAAATCTGTCAATGGCACACCATATAAACGCTGCATGGTTAGAACACGGCGTGTAGAGAATTGGTGATAAACTTTTGGTGCTGTCGCAGCTTGATTGCCCGAAATATTCAGATATTGCACAAAATCATCTAAATTTTGTGCTTCTTCAATAAAATCAACTTCACGCACCATACGTGTTTTGATCTCATCCACAATTTCAGATAAAGATGCAAATTTGATTTTTGGTACAGCTTTTTCTAGAAGTTTGGTTGCCCAGTGCACCACATTTAAATCGGTATATAAAATGGTTTCAACACCTGGTTTTTGTACTTTTAAAACTACATCTTCGCCTGTAACCAATTTGGCAGCATGAACTTGGGCAATCGAAGCTGAAGCTAATGGGTTCTCATCAATAAAACTAAAAATCGAGTTTAAATCTTTCCCCTCAAACTCCTCAGCCAATACCTGCTGAATATAGCTAAATGGTAAAGTTGGAGTTTGATCTAAACATCCTTGAAACTCTTGAACGTACTCACGTGGAAATAAAGACGGCGTACTCGCAATAAACTGCCCTAATTTAATATAGGTTGAACCTAATGATTCGAAAGTTTCTCGCATTAATTTTGCATTACTAGGCTTCTCAGTTGCATATTTGACACCTGCTTGTGCTGCAACAATCACTGTTTCACCTATACGTGCAACAGATCGTAATCCATCAACTAAAATATTTCTTTTCATAATCTTTCATTGCCTCGAAGATGGCATTAGTTTAGCAAAATTTATTCAATTTACCGACGCACTTGCCTGACAAACTGGACAATTTACATCTTTTTCAAACTGCAAAATACGTTGTGTTAGATTAAGACCATTCCAAAGCAACAATTTTTGCTTGAGCGGCGTTAAGCCTAAACCCAAAAACAACAATGTGTGATGTGCTTGTAATGACGCTATCATTACAGGCGTTGTTGCAAGCACTCCAGATTCAGCACAACGTAGACCTTCATTGGTCTGATTTTCTTTAGGAAACAAACATTCATAACATGCTGAATCAGATTCAACCATAAACATTTGCCCCTCGAAACCGATTGCTGAAGCACTAATCAAAGGCACTTGATGAGTTTTACACACAGCATTGACGAGATAACGCGTCGTAAAATTATCACAACCATCTAACACTACATCTTGATGCTGTACCAATTCATCAGCATTCGTTTCGTCGAATCGTGTATTTTGATAGCTGACTTGTATATGTGGGTTAATCTCTTGTAGGTGTTTCGCCAAAGTTTCTGCTTTGTATTGCCCAAGATCATTTGAGGTAAATGCGATTTGTCTTTGTAGATTACTCATCTCAATTGTATCTGCATCCACGATCGTTATTTTGCCTACACCTGCACGAGCAAGTAACTCTGCACTCGTACAGCCGATCCCTCCAGCACCAACAATCAGTACATTTGCCAATTTTAATTTTTCTTGTGCTTCAATATCCCAACCATCTAATAAAATCTGACGACTGTATAAATGCATTTCGTCATCAGTTAATTCAAAAGTATGTTCTAGATGATCAGACACGTTCCATTATCTCAAAATCGGCTTAATGAATGCTGATTTTAAGTGGCTAATCTCATTTAGCAAAGCATTTAATGCTTGCTGCATCATTTATTTTGACAAATCAACGGATTTACCCCAATATTTTTATTATTCTTTAACAGTTTAATAAAATCAATATGTTACGAATTAGCATAAAAACTTTGGGTATTGATGTATTTTTCACCACAAGTTAATGTTTTTTCTTAATTTATTTATGCTATTTTATAGTTCACTGCCGCATAGGCAGCTTAGAAATT
>OBJT01000183.1_pt1 | contig 16856 bp, 17 predicted proteins | sample 1519861 | NCBI WGS metagenome assembly OBJT01 (sample SAMN02401118, study PRJEB22541) | soil metagenome, isolate JX
AAAGGCCTTTACCGCCCTCGTTGTAAGCTCCTTCTAATTGGTTTGCAGCCGTAGCGCCACCCCATAAAAAACCTTTTGGAAATGTCATATGCTATTCCTTCTTTCGATTTTTTTATTTCTGATTTTAGTATAAATTAGTTTTACAAAACTGCTCCATTAGTTTCAATTACTTTCTGATACCAGTAAAAGCTATCTTTTGGTGTCCGGTCAAGACTCCCATGACCTTCATCGTCCATATCCACATAGATGAAACCATATCGTTTACGCATTTCACCAGTTCCCGCTGAGACAATATCAATACAGCCCCAAGTGGTATAAGCAATTAAGTTAACCCCGTTATCAATAGCATCTGCCATTGCACGAATGTGAGCGCGATGGTAGTCAATGCGGTAATCATCATGGATTGAGCCATCTTCTTCCACCTTGTCAAAGGCACCTAGACCATTCTCTACCACCATCAGTGGTAATTCATAACGATCATAGATTTTTTCAAGATAGTATTGAAGACCAATGGGATCATGCGCCCATCCCCAATCTGAATAGGTCAAATAAGGATTTTTGGCCCCGGTTGAGAAGTTACCGGAAACCATTTCTTGATCGGTGTGTGTGGTAATATTGTTAGACATGTAGTATGAGAAAGTATAGATGTCAACAGTCCCATTTTTAAGGTCTTGAAGATCTTCCTCCGTGATATCGAGCACAACATTGTGCTCTTTCCAGAGACGTTTGGCATAAGTACCGTATTTACCTTTGGCTTGGACATCACCACAGTAATAGATACCGGATTCCCACTTGTGTTGGTTGGCCAAAATATCAGCCGGATCACAGGTTCCAGGATAGAATGTAATCCCACAAATCATGTTGCCAATTAAAAAGTCTGGGTTGATTTTATGCCCTAATTGCACAGTTTTAGCCGAGGCCACGAATTGATTATGCAGGATTTGGTAGCCTTCTTGATACGCCTCATCAGACGCTGTGCTACCAAACATATCAAGGAACATAGTGGTATTATTGATTTCGTTGAAGGTTAGCCAATATTTAACCAAATCTGTGTACTCATGAAAGATTGTCTCCGCATACTTTACATAGAAATCAATGAGTTTCCGGTTGGTCCAACCACCGTAGTTTTCTTCTAAAGCAAGGGGTGTGTCAAAATGCCAAATGGAAACCAAGGGTTCGATATTGTATTTGCGGCATTCTTCAAAAACTGAACGATAGAAATCAAGACCCGCTTGGTTTGGCTCTTTGTCATCACCATTGGGAAAAATCCGGGCCCATGAGATGGATAAACGCAAAATTGAGTAGCCCATTTCAGCAAACAACTTGATATCTTCTTTGTAACGATGATAAAAGTCCACTGCTTGGTGGTTGGGATAATATTCAGTCTCTAGGACAGCGAATTTTGCACCTTCCGGAATCTGACCATTATGTCCCATTGATTTTGCTTTCCCTGGATTCCCATCTTTATCGATATAAGTGACAAAACGGGGTGAATCAACCGAGCCACCAGTTGTGACGTCTGTCTGCACAAGACCACGCCCATCTATATTATAAGCACCTTCTGCTTGGTTAGCAGCTAGGGCTCCGCCCCATAAAAAACCTTTTGGAAATGTCATATGCTATTCCTTCTCTCGACTTTTTTTGTTTCTGATTTCATTATAATTTAGTGATGCAAAAAAAACTGGTCAAAAGGAGACCAGTTTAAGGCTGAGAAGGATGGTGCTATTGGAATCAATGGAACAATACATCAAACAATCTTAATAAGGTTTGGCTACTGACAGCACTATTTTCAATTTTTCCGCATTGTAAAATTTCATCAAACAATTCCAGATGTTGATGTGGCTCCGAGAAGGTAATGAGTAATTTCTTTCCCTTTGTCTTTTTAAGTTTTTCAAATAAGAGGAATTCCTCTGAGAGTAAGTATCCCTGGATAGAAATAGTGATGATCATATCTTCCTCTGTCAATATATCAAGAGCATCCATTTGTTTAAAAATGTTTGTATTGCATTCACAAAATTTCCCTGCCAGAAGTATTTTTTTTTGCAACTCCAAAGCTTGGATTTGATTCTTTTCAAAACCTAGTATGACAACTCTGCGGGATTTGCTGATCTGTTTTACGATCCGCTCGATCTGTTCCCTTGGGATATTTTCAATTATTTCCACGTTTTCTTTTAATTGCGCTATAAAGCTATCGCCACTTAGGGCAGTATCGTTTTTTTCAAGAGATGCCCCATACTTCATTACAGAATTTCTTAAGCTTGAAAAATTTCTGAAACCAATTCTTTTGCAGAAACGATTAATTGTAGAAGGCGCTACATTACATACCTCTGCGACTGTTTCTAACGAAAATCCCTCGATTTTATGAGAATTTTCGAGCAATGTTTTCGCTATGTGGTAGTTAATATCTTTATCAAGAGAATTGTTTATGTAAGCTAAAAGATTATAAATCAATGTTTCCACATTTCCCACCTCTTCAATTGATTTCAATCACTTCATTATTTTAACATTTATACAGACTTAGTACAGAGGGGAGGGATGATAAGAGATACAGTTGCAGAAAGAAAGACAAGTAAAAGGTGAAGAAATAAAGAAAACGCTTGCCTTGAAGTGGACTTTAACAAGTAAACTAATAATAAACAACAGGACAATGGTATTCAGCTTCATTCTTTTGTTCCATAAAAATAGAAGGGGAGTAACGATATGAATAAACGTACTTTAGGCAGTCAAGGGTTAGTGACATCGGAATTAGGTTTTGGTTGTATGGGATTGAATCATCACAGAGGGCCAGTGAAAGATCGAAATGAAATGATGAAAGTTGTGCGGCATGCATTTGATGCCGGCGTGACGATGTTTGACACCGCAGAAGTATATGGTCCCTACACCAATGAAGAATTAGTCGGTGAAGCTATTCAAACATTTCGTAAAGAGATTCAATTAGCGACAAAAGGCGGCTTTAACATTAAGGGAAATTCCTACTACCCAGAGAGCAAGAAAGAAACGTTGAGAAATTCTCTAGAAGGCTCTTTAAAACGTTTGGGAACGGATTATATTGATTTGTACTATATTCATCGAGTGGATCCTAATATTCCGATTGAAGAAGTGGCCCAGACTATGCAGGAATTTAAGAAGGAAGGGAAAATACTGCAGTGGGGATTATCTGAGGCGAGTGCAGAAACAATTCGTCGTGCACATCACGTCGAACCTTTAGCAGCTGTCCAAAGCGAATATTCTATTTGGTGGAGAGAATTGGAAAAAGAAGTGATCCCGACTTTGGAAGAGTTGAAAATTGGTTTAGTTGCTTACAGTCCCTTGGGTAGAGGATTCCTTACCGGGAAATTGACAAGAGATGCTATAGCTAGCGAAAATGATAATCGTGCAGAACTTCCACGTTTTACCGAAGAAGCTTTCAAAGCTAATCAAGTAGTTCTGGACCTGTTGCAAAAGATTGCCAATGAAAAAGAAGCGACGATTGCGCAGGTATCGCTTGCGTGGTTATTGGCACAAAAAGATTGGATTGTACCCATTCCAGGAACAACAAAATTGAGTAGAATAGACGAAAATACTGGTGCAACATCCATTCATTTCAGCAAACAAGAGCTGAACGACATCAACCATGCAGTGGATCAATTAGAAATTGTAGGGGATCGCTATAATCAAGAACAAAACAAACGAACGGGTAAATAATGCCTGCTGGATATGTCCCAAATTTTAGGCTGCTGTAGATAGGAATTTTCCTCTATTTGTTTTGTTCAGTTGCTAAACTCTCTTGATTCTTGGAAAGGCTTTATCTTTGCTAGTGAAGCTAAGTTTCTATACAATAAGTCTGTAACAGCGTAACCAAGAAGAAAGTGGAGGTAATGAATATGGCTAAGTTTGTGAAAGGCTCCTACCGTACCATTTCAGAAGTTCATACTGTTTTAGAGGGTTTACGACAAGAAGGGTATACTGAATCGAATATTATACTAATCACGAATGAAGCTGAGAAGTATGCTGAACTGATCAATTCCACAGATGCTACAATCAAGTTGGAGGACCCTCCCGCCGAGCATCTTACCCTCTGGGAGAAAATCATGCATGCTTTCCCTATTTTCACCAGCAGTGATTATGCGAGCAACAAAGAGGACGCTGAATTGGAACCAGAAGAAGACACGCTGTTGGAAGGGTATCAGAAGCAATTAGATGATGGTGAAATCGTTGTGATAGTGGACGACTTTTTTAATAAAGAAGCCTCACTCAATTTGGACCAAGTGGATGCAACGGATACCGTGGATGCAGTCGAGTCCAACCAAATCCTACAAGAGACGCCGGAGACAGATTCTCATCCTGATATTAAGTCAATGGAAGATGTTTTGGAGCAGGAAACAACGGTTGTTCCTGGAGAAGATGATACGCATGAAGACAAGCATATTGAAAGCTAAATAAGGCAAGCGCCCAAACCTCCTGAATCCATTCTTCGGGAGGTTTTTAATTGCTGTAAGAGCATTATCTGACAAGTTCAAATTTCCCTTTTCGGAAGCCCTCTCGCTTCGAGTGCAAATGCTTTATAATACAGGGCATTCCTTATATAATTGCAGTGTAACGAGCAAGGTATGGACAACATGGTTACTGCGGGCTTCTTTATAAGAAGGAGGAGTAAAAAATGGACTTTCTTTGGTCACTGATTGTCGGTGGGGTTTTAGGCGCACTTGCCGGAGCTTTTTTGGGTAAAGATGTTCCTGGTGGTATTATCGGAAATATCATTGCGGGTTTCGTTGGTTCATGGTTAGGAGTAACTTTATTCGGGGCTTGGGGACCTGCAATCGGAGGATTCTACATCGCACCTGCATTAATAGGAGCCATCATCCTGATCCTCATCCTTTCCATTGTTATGAAATCGATGAGAAAGTAAATTTGGTCAATAATCAAGAGGTACTTTAGCATGGAATATTTAAAATAACGATAGTAGTATGACTGTTCACTTCGTCTATAATACTATCGTTATTTTCTATTTCTGAACAAATAATTAAATAAAGATGAATAGCATCCTTCAGTAAACCATGGAAGTTTCGCGTAGATAAACTTTAGGAAAGATAGGATAAGAGCTTTTTGAAGGAGGTCGAGTGAGTAATGGGAGATCCTTTGATAAAGAAAGAACAGAAAAAATTTAAAGGAGGAAAATACATCAAAAGTATAGTCTATGGTGGATTGGACGGAATTGTTACGACATTTGCCGTAGTCTCAGGTGTAGCGGGCGCGTCGCTGGCTATGAAAGTGGTTATCATTCTCGGCTTTTCCAACCTCTTGGCGGATGGCTTTTCAATGGCTGTAGGTGACTATCTTTCTTCGAAATCCGAGAATGAATACAATCAAGGACTCAAAAAACAAAAAAGCCGAGAAGTGGTTGAAAACATTGATAATGAAATAGAAAGTTTAGTGAATGCCTATGAGAACCAAGGCATGTCAACTAAAGATGCTCAATCCATAGCCTACACGTTAGCCAAATATGAAACATCCTTTGTTGATCAAAGGATCACTAATGGGCATGGCGGTGATGAGATCCAAGATGGACCACTGAAAAATGCTATCGTTACCTTCTTTTCTTTCTTTATTTTTGGAATGACTCCACTATTAGTTTATGTTCTTTCCATGTTCGTGCCGGCTCTGAATGAGCATGTTTTTTTTGTTGCTTCTGTTCTGACCGGCGTGACATTGTTTCTTTTAGGAGCTTTGAAATCTCTTATTACCCATTCAAACTGGCTGAGATCCGGACTGGAAATGTTGACTATAGGTGGGTTAGCAGCTGTTTCTGCTTACTTGATAGGTTTTATTTTGGGAGGGATTTAAAAAGCGTAACAGGCAGGAGGTTTCCGCCGGTTACGCTTTTTGAATGATGATTTAATTATTCGCCTTGATGAATGACAGCGTGGATCTCGATGCCGCTGTTGTCTTTGAAGATAAGGGTATTGTCTTTTTCTTCGAACGAAACCTCAGCCTGGATCAATCTGCCTTTCAGCGCTCCATAAGCAGCGTTGTCGGCGACTACCCAAGTGAAATACGCCAAGCCTGGTTGATTTTCTTCAGAGGCAGGCAGATGCTTTCCAGCCCACATATTCGAACCGATGTGGTGATGGTAGTTCCCGGCGGCGAAGAATTTTGCTTGTCCGAAAAAGTCCGACTTCAATGTGATGCCGAGCACGTTTTCGTAAAATTGCTGGGTTTCGACCAAGTCATGAACAGTCAGATGGACATGGCCCATGATGGAGCCGGCAGGGATGCCGTCATAGATTTTGACCATCGAGCCGATTACGCCGTCCGCATCCATCGCTACCGTGACTCCTTCGATTTTGCCATCGGGACGGACATCCCAAGCGGACAGTTCTTTGTCGCGGTAGACCTCGATGCCGTTGCCTTCCGGATCGTGGAAGTAGATGGCTTCGCTGTAGCCGTGGTCGCTTGCGCCTTCCAGGTCATATTTTTTCGTCAACAAATGATAAAGGAACGATCCCAAATCCGCGCGAGTCGGCAAAAGGATCGCCAAGTGGAAAAGGCCGGTCGTTCTTTTGCGGGCAGCCGGAGATTTGAGCTCAATCAATTCCACCAAAGGTGTGTTGTCCGCAGCAACCCCCAACACAACCGAATTTTCCTTTTCTTCCATTAAATCCAAACCTAGCGCTTCCTGATAGAATTGCGTCATTTTCTTCAGATCATTGACTTTCAAGGCAACCTTGCCCAAATCCCAAAATGCTGTCATGTTCGTTTTCCCCTTTATTGTCGTTTTTATTTTAAGTTCGTTCTCGCCGGAATAGTATCACAAATTTAATTAATACGAATTCGAACTATTCGATAGATTCACTATAAGGCATGACTTACTTTTTGTCAATTATTATTATTTCCTCTTTTAATCCGGGCAAAATTCCTTTTAAACCAAGCAAAATATAAGCTTATATTACTCAGGAAAGCCGCAGAGCGATGCCTTTCTATTTTACTGTTTTTCCCTTATAATAGATGGACGAAGCAAAAGTGAAAGAGGGAAATGGATGAGCTATCAAGCACTATATCGGGTCTGGCGCCCGCAGCGGTTCGGAGACATCGCAGGTCAGGAAGCGGTCACGCAGACGTTGAAGAATGCCTTAATACAGGGGAAAACGAGCCATGCTTACCTTTTTACCGGGCCGCGCGGAACGGGTAAGACGAGTGCAGCCAAGATTTTTGCGAAAGCCATCAACTGTCACCATCGCGTCGACGGGGAGCCGTGCAACGAATGTGAAACATGCCGGGCCATCACCGAAGGACGCTTGAACGACGTCATCGAAATCGATGCCGCCAGCAACAACGGCGTGGAGGAAATCCGGGACATCCGCGACAAAGCGCGTTATGCACCGACCCAAGCCGACTACAAAGTCTACATCATCGATGAGGTGCACATGCTCTCGACCGGGGCCTTCAACGCGCTTCTGAAGACGCTGGAGGAGCCGCCGGAAAATGTCATCTTCATTTTGGCAACGACGGAACCGCACAAGATTCCGTTGACGATCATTTCCAGGACGCAGCGCTTCGACTTCAAACGGATTTCCTATCAGGACATCATCAACCGGATGGCCTATATCCTGCAGGAGGAGAAGATCGGCTATGATGAGCAGGCGCTGCATGTTATCGCGCGCTCCGCGAACGGCGGGATGCGGGATGCGCTCAGCTTGCTCGATCAGATCATTTCCTACGGTTCGGATGCGGTCACTTTCGACAATGCGGTGAAAGTGTCAGGCAGTCTGACGGAGGAAATGATGATTTCCTTCTCGAGCGCGTTGCTGCATGAAGAGACGGAAGTAGCGCTGCAATTGCTGCAGGAAATACTGAGCGCCGGTAAAGAAGCCGGCCGTTTCCTTGAGGAGATGATCCTGTTTGCGCGGGATGTGCTGGTCTATCAGCAGACAAAAGGAAAGGCTTTCGCGGACAATACGCAACAGTACAGCGAAGCTTTCCAGACTTTCTCGCAGGAGTCACCGGCAACGTTCCTCTACGAGATGATCGAAGCTTTTAACGAGACCCAAGGCGAAATGCGCTTCTCGACGCAACCGGATATCTATTTGGAAGTATTGGCAGTGAAGCTGTCCCAATCGAAGGCGCATGCAACTGCGGCAGCCCCGAGCGCACAAGCGGCGCCGAGCGCTGAAGTCCAGAGGCTGGCGCACGAATTGGAGCTCGTCAAAAAGGAACTCGCGAAGCTGCAGGAGTTGATCGCTTCCGGGAATCTTTCGGTTTCCCAGGAGGGTGCCAAAGCGGCGCCGGCCAAAAAGGAAACGGTCCGTCAGTCGAACACGTCAGCTGGATTCAAGCCCAACATGGGCCGGACATACCAGATTTTGGGCGAGGCGACGAAGCAGGACCTTGCCCGCGTCCGCGATTTCTGGACGGATATCCTGGACGTGCTCTCGGTCACCCAGCGTGCCGTGCTGAAGCAGGCCAATCCGGTGGCAGCGAGTCCGACCAGTTTCATCCTGGCGTTTCAGTACGATATCCTTTGCCAAAAAGCGACGGAGGACGCCGAACTGCAGGCTGCCGTGGATGCCGCGACGCAGCGAATGCTGCAGCGACCCGGCGAATTGGTGTGCTTGACGGAAGAGCAGTGGACATCGGTGCGACGCAACTTCATCCAGAACCGGAACGGAAACGGCAGCCCGGCTACTGGATCCGATGGCGAACCGAAGCAAGCCGCACCAAAACAAGCGGCACAACCGGCCGCCCCTAAACAATCGGCACCGACAACAGTCGACGAGGATACGGCCGTCGATCTGGATCTGCCGCCGGAACCGCCGATGCCGGAAATGGAAGACGGCTACCGCGGTGACTATCATCCCGGGAATTTTGCCGATGATTTTGCGGTCGAAACAGATCCGATCGTGATCGAGGAACAAAAAGAACAAGAAGTCGTCGATCAGGCGCTGAGCCTTTTCGGAGACGAAGTCGTAACGGTCGTCGAGGACTGACGGCATACGAGATAAAAAGAAATTATAAAAATAAACCAAAATACACAAACAGAGAGGGAGTCATACAATGCGAGGCGGAATGGGAAATATGCAAGGCATGATGAAACAAATGCAAAAAATGCAGAAGGAATTGGAGCAGACACAAGCACAACTGAACGTAACCGAGTTTGTCGGTTCGGCATCCAATGATCTGGTCAAAATCACGATGACAGGCGACAAGAAAGTCACCGATGTTGTCATCGCACCCGAAGCGGTCGATCCGGAAGATGTGGAAATGCTGCAAGATCTGATTCTGATGGCGACTAATGACGCATTAAGCAAGATTGATGAAGCAACGAAAGCGAAATTGGGCAAATTTGCCAATGCGATCCCAGGCTTCTAAGCCAGACCGTAGGCAATAACCAAAATGAATGAGGGAAGCGAGGGTGAGACAAGTCGGGCAGTGTTGACTTTAGTCCCAGCCTCGTTTCTTTTGAGAGAAGAAAAGGGGATTTTTCGAGATGCAATACCCAGAACCCATAGCTAAATTAATCGAGAGTTTCATGAAATTGCCGGGCATCGGGCAGAAAACTGCAGCCCGTTTGGCCTTCTTCTGTCTGGACATGGACGAGGAGGCTGTGCTGGCGTTCGCTGATGCGCTGATCCGATCAAAAAGGGATTTACACCAATGCGCCATCTGCGGTAATATTACCGAATCAGATCCATGCAACATCTGTTCGGACAATACAAGGGACAAGTCCATTATCCTGGTGGTCGAAAATCCCCGCGATATCATGTCGATGGAGAAAATCCGGGAATACCACGGTCTGTACCATGTGTTGAACGGCGTCCTTTCGCCGATGGAAGGGACCGGACCGGAAGATCTGAATATCGCCAGTCTGATCAAACGACTGCAGGATGAGACCGTCAAGGAAATCATCATCGCGACGAATGCGACAGCCGAAGGGGAAGCGACGGCTATGTATCTTTCGCGCCTGATCAAGCCGGCGGGAATCAAAGTGACGCGTCTGGCTTACGGGCTGGCGGTCGGCAGCGACATCGAATATGCGGATGAGATGACCCTCTTCCGTGCCATCGATGGGCGCCGGGAACTGTAACAAGGGAAGGAACAACGGGGGGATTGGAAAACAAAATGGCATTCCATTTGAACAGTGCAAGCAAGAAGCAAGGACACTTAAAACAGAAATACGACGAAAAACTGGTCGACTTGATCAGCGATGTCCATCAATATTACACCACCTTGGCTCAAATGCAGCAGAATGCCTATGATTTGCCGGAAGAGTTGCGCATCTTCGAGAAGATAGCGGAAGCGAAATATCTGTTCCTGCTGCGCGAAGCCAAAGAAAGGCAAATCCAAGCGGACATTTCTGCGCCGAAAAAAGCCAAACAATTCCGTTGGCGCAAGCGCACGAATCGCGCGGAAGATATTTTCCATTCGGAATGACGAAGAACCAGACCGGCGGCGGTCTGGTTTTTTGTCGTTCAAAACGATGCTGAGGCATTTTTGTTGCAAATTAGTTAGGTACCTAATATAATGGGGGCGAATGGATAGGTACCTAACCATCTGGAGGAGGAAATCATCATGGAAGAACAAAATAAAGATGTCATCGGCAGCGCGATGAAGCTGATGCGCACGTTGCGGCGCAAGGAGAATCCCGCCAAGCACGAATCCCGAGGAGCGGGAAGGCTTTTGCGGGTATTGCAGGAAAACGACGGGATGAGTTCGCGGGAATTGGCGGACCGGATGGGGATCCGTCCGGCTTCCTTGACGGAAATGCTGAACCGGCTGGAGGCGGACGGGATTTTGACGCGTCAGCCAGATCCGGCCGATCAGCGCAGGAACCGGATTTTTATCCAGGAAAAGGGGTCTGTTTTATTGAAGAAAATGAAGGTAGTGCGCCAAACGGAAAGGGAGCACATCAATAAAAGTTTGACGCTGGCTGAGCAGGAACAGTTTGTTGCGCTCTGCGAAAAACTGACAAAATCCTTGGAGGACTTCAGAAACCAAGCGGGTGAGCAATGATGGGCGGGAACGGGTTCAAAGGCGGCCGCGGCGGTTTCCTGACGGAGGAGGAAAAACAGAACAGCCCCAAAATCACGGCGCCGTTACTGAAGCGGATGTTCAGCTACCTCATCCCTTATTGGAAACAGCTCATCATCTCCGTGCTGGCGATCATCACCTCGTCGGTATTCGGAGTGTTTCCGACGATCCTGACGGGCCGCATCATCGACGAAGGCCTGTTGCAGCAGGACCTGCCTGTGCTGATTCGTCTGATCGGGCTTTCGTTCGCTGTGCTGATCATCGCCAATCTGATCAGCATCGTGGAGAGCTATGTCAATGTCTGGATGGCGGAAAACATCACTTATGATATGCGCAACAAGATGTACAGCCACCTGCAGCGGATGTCGCACCGGTTCTTCACGACCAGCAAGCAAGGCGACATCATCACCCGTATGACCACTGATATCGGCGGCGTGCAGAGCGTGCTGACGGGCACGTGGACGAACATCCTGCAGAACATTGCGACGTTGACGGTTGCGCTCGTCACGATGTACACGAAAAGCCCTTTGCTGGCGACGATCGGCATCGTGGTGGTGCCGCTGTTCATCCTGCCGACGAAGCGCGTGGGCAAAAGGCGTTGGGAAATCACTTTGGAGTCGCGGAAGCACAATGACGACATCAACCAGATCCTGAACGAAACCCTCAGCATCAGCGGTCAATTGCTTTCGAAGCTTTTCGTCACGGAAAACTACGAGTTCGACCGCTATCAGGAAGCCAACAGACAGATGATCCGCTTGAACATCAAGGAGAGCATGGCGGGCAAGTGGTTCCGGGTCGTGATCAGTGTCTTCACGAACATCGGGCCGATGCTGATCTATCTGGTCGGCGGGATCCTCATCATCGAATATGGCAATACGGATTTGACGATCGGGGACATCACCGTCATGGTGGCGCTGCTGGGCAGGATGTACGGGCCGGTCAATTCCTTGTTGAATATCCAGGTCGATGTGATCCGTTCGATGGCGCTTTTTGACCGCATCTTCGAGTATTTCGACCTGCCTGTGGAAATCGACAACGATCCAGCGGCGCTCAAGCCCGATTCGTTTAAAGGCGAGCTGGTTTTTGAAGATGTTTCCTTCCACTATGATCCGGACCAGCCGATCTTGAACAACGTCAGCTTCGAACTGAAGCCGGGCTCATCCGTTGCCATCGTCGGGCCTTCGGGAGCCGGCAAGTCGACCATCATCAACCTGATTCCGCGCCTCTACGATGTGACGGGCGGAAGGATCCTGTTGGACGGCATCGACATCCGAAAACTCGATTTGGCCTATCTGCGCCAGCACATCGGAGTGGTGACGCAGGACACTTACTTGTTCAACGGCACTATCAAAGAGAATCTGCTCTACGCCAAGCCCGACGCCACGCAGGCCGAAATCGAAAAAGCTTGCAGTGAAGCCAATATCCACGCGTTCATCAGCGGGCTCCCGAAAGGCTACGACACCATCGTGGGCAACCGCGGCATGAAGCTTTCCGGCGGCGAAAAGCAGCGGCTTTCGATCGCCCGGATCATCCTCCGCAAACCGGGCTTGATCATCTTCGATGAGGCGACTTCCTCCCTGGACTCCATCTCCGAGCACGCCATCCAGGAAGCGATCGAGCCGATCCTCGCCAAGAGCACAAGCCTGATCATCGCCCATCGCCTGTCGACGATCCTGTCGGCTGATGAAATCCTGGTGCTGGAGAAGGGCAAAATCGTTGAACGAGGGGACCACGAAACACTCGTCAAGAAAGGCGGGATCTACACTAATCTTTACGAAACGCAGATGAGAGTATGACGCATGGCATAAAATCAGCTCTATAAATAATGGCCCCCGTAGACAGACACTGAAAAATAGTGTCTGTCTACGGGGGCCATTTTAGTATGAGAGCATTATTTGGCTGACTGGAAGTATACGATCAGATGAGTGCGTTCTGTTGCCATTGATTATATTTTATCAATAAAAATTCAGCTACGAAAAAGAGAATGGAGGTTGATTCGAAAAGATTATTAGGGTCAGCGCTCAAGGGGACTTTCGAATTGTATATGTAAATATTCTCTGTACTCAATTTAGTAATGGATGAATTTTTTAACTTTGTAATCGCAATTGTTTTTACATTTCTGTTTTTCAGTTTTTTAGCTATTTTTTCGATCGATTCTGAATCTCCACTCAGAGTGATTAATATTACGACATCGTCTTCGGTTATTATATTGTAGAATTCTTCGTTAATATAGATGGCATCAAAATTATAAACGAGGACACCACTGTGCAAAAAAAGCATCTTGATATAATTGCAAACAAGTTTTTGAATGTCTCCTGAACCGTAAATAAAGATGCGGCCCGCAGTTGAAATGAGTTCACATATATTAGAAAAATCTTTCTGCTTTAAATTGTTTATTGTAAACGTATGATTTTCTAAAATGATGTCTTCAGAATGGGAAAAAATTGAGGAGACGGAATCCGCTTCCTGTTTAAGTGCATATTTGAATTCGGAAAAGCCGGAAAATCCCAGTTTTTGACTGAATCTCATAATGGTGGTTCTCGAAACGCTGCAGGCATTTGCTACATCATTGATGGTCATGGTACGTACTGCATTTTTATTTTTCAAAACATAAGCCCATATCGAGTGATCTGTTTCGGACAATTCATCAAAAACTTCATTGATTTTTTCTTCTAGCAAGGGCGTCCCTCCTTTTATTATAGAACCAAGTATATCGATAGCGTAAGCGTTTTACAAGTTAAACAGTGTGAATAGTCACACTGTTTTGTGATAAAAATTTATATACTGTGAAGTCCTCCTAATTCAATGGAACCCCTTACTATATCTAAGGTGAACTGTTAAACTACTTGTAAATAAAGCGCTTTATTTAAAAATAAAAAGATGGTGGTGAACTTCATTTTATGATGAAGAAAGTTCAGCGATTTGGGGGAGCTATGCTAGCTCCGGTTATGCTTTTTTCTTTTTCGGGTGTCATTGTTGGTTTGGCGATTTTGTTCCAAAATGAACAAATCATGGGCCAAATCGCCCAAGAAGGAACCTTTTGGTGGAAATTTTGGCATCTCATTGCAGCGGGCGGATGGACAGTCTTTTTCCAATTACCACTTTTGTTTGTAGTAGGCTTGCCTATCGGACTTGCAAAAAAACATTCCGGAAGAGCCGCAATGGAAGCTTTGGTTGCCTATTTGACATTTAATTATTTTATCAATGCCTTACTGACGTATTGGCCGACAACATTCATGGCGGATATTATGCAGGATGTGGGCGGATCAAGTGGTCTGGCTATGATTGCTGGTATCAAAACTCTGGATACAGGGATGGTGGGTGCCTTGTTAGTATCCGGAATTACGGTTTACTTACATAATAAATATTTTGAACAGTCTTTGCCGGAAGTCCTGTCCATATTCAGCGGTTCTGTTTTTGTAACGATGCTTGCTTTTTTTGCCATGATTCCGGTAGCTATCCTGATGGCTTTTGTTTGGCCTGTCATACAGGAAGGTGTGAGATCCTTACAAGGATTTTTCATTAATTCAGGCAATCTCGGTGTTTGGGTATATTCATTCCTTGAAAAAATATTGATACCAACAGGGATGCATCACTTTATCTATTCCCCGTTTGCATATGATAACGCAGTAGTCCAGGGGGGAATGGCTGCATACTGGGCCTCGCACATTGGAGAGTTTCAAACATCCGCTCAAAGCCTAAAAGAAATGTATCCAATGGGCGGATTTGCACTATCCGGGATGTCGAAAATATTCGGATCAATCGGATTAAGCGCAGCTATCATTAAAGCGGCTAAGCCTGAAAAAAGGAAGACCGTAATCGCGCTTATGGTTCCGGCGGCATTAACGGCTATATTGACCGGTATCACCGAACCGATTGAGTTTACATTCCTGTTCTTGGCGCCTTCACTATTTTTGATCCATGCTTTATTATCAGCAACTTTAGCCACTTCCGCATATGCTTTAGGTGTTGTAGGGGATTTTGGTGGCGGAATCATCAACTTCACAACGCTTAATTGGCTGCCTTTGTGGAAATTTCATGGGAATACCTATGTCGCTCAGATTTTAATCGGCTTGCTCTTTTCGGTCCTTTGGTATCTGACATTCACTTTTATGATCAAAAAGTTCGATCTGAAGACGCCAGGACGAGAAGAAACAGAAGAAGTCGGTCAACTATATACAAAAAAAGATTATTTGCAGAAGAAGGAAGAAAAAGGCAGCAGACATTCGCACCAAGCAGCCTCTTATTTAGAGTTGCTGGGCGGAAAAGATAACGTGGTGGATGTAACAAATTGTGCTACTCGCTTAAGATTGACAGTCAAAGATCCTAAAAAAGTAGCACCAGTGCAACAATTCCAACAAACCGGTGCCCATGGCTTAGTGAATGACGGGAAAGGTGCAATCCAAGTAATTGTCGGATTGACAGTTCCGATGGTTCGAGAGTCATTTGAAAATTTATTATACAACGAGGAGTAACGGAATATGTCGAAAAAAGAAAGTTCAATTTTGATTGCAGGTGGAGGGAGTACATACACTCCCGCTCTAGTAGTAATGTTATTGGAAAGCTTGGAAAGATTACCCCTAAGGAAACTGAAACTTTACGATAATGATGAAGAAAGGCAAAAAACAGTAGCAGAAGCCTGTAAAATTATCATAAAGGAAAGAGCTCCAGGAGTTGAGTTTTCCTATACGACAGATCCAGAAGAAGCTTTCACTGACGTCGATATCGTAATGGCGCAACTGAGAGTGGGGAAATATGCCTTACGGGAATTGGATGAAAAAATACCGTTTAAGCACGGTGTCGTGGGGCAGGAAACGTGCGGACCTGGTGGAATCGCGTATGGCTTAAGATCCCTTGGCCCGATAATTGAACTTGTTGATTATATGGAAAAATATTCTCCAAATGCTTGGATGTTAAATTATTCAAATCCTGCTGCCATTGTTGCTGAAGGCACGAGACGATTCAGACCAACTTCACGGATCATCAATATTTGTGATATGCCGGTATGTTTGGAAGACATCATGGCCAGAGTGATCGGCTTGAAGGATCGGAAAGACTTTGAAACTTCCTACTTTGGTCTAAACCACTTCGGATGGTGGACCAAAATTGTGAACCATGAAGGTATGGATCTGATGCCAAAAATAAGTGAACACGTAAAAAGGCAAGGATACACCGAAAATACTCAAAAAGGTCAGCATAAGGAAGAAAGCTGGTTAGAAACCATGCGGGCCGCAAAAGAATTGCATGAAATCGAACCAGAATTCCTTCCGAACACTTATTTGAAATACTACTTGATGGCAGATTCGACTGTTGAACATGCAAATAAGGAGTATACACGGGCCAATGAAATTATCGATGGCCGTGAAAAGGACGTATTCAGTGAATGCAGACGCATAACTGAAAATGGTACTGCCCAGGATACCTCCTTCAAATCAAATGAACATGCTTCATTCATTACCGATTTAGCTTGTGCCTTAACCTTTAACACAAAAGAACGCATGATCCTGATCACCGAAAATCGGGGAGCGATTGCAAACTTTGCCTACGATGCTATGGTCGAACTGCCTTGTATCGTGGGTAAGGACGGATACGAACCAATCTCAATGGGGGAAATCCCAACATTTGAAAAAGGGCTGATGGAACAGCAGATCGCTTCAGAGAAACTCGCAGTGGATGCGTGGGAACAAGGCTCTTACTTGAAGCTTTGGCAAGCGCTGGCAATGAATAAAACGGTCCCAAGCATAGCTGTCGCAAAAGAAATATTGGATGACTTGATCGTAGCGAATAAAGAATTCTGGCCGGAGTTGAAATAAGCTGATCAGTTTTAATCGGAGCGTCATTCTTTGGTCCTG
>OBJT01000184.1_pt1 | contig 16824 bp, 16 predicted proteins | sample 1519861 | NCBI WGS metagenome assembly OBJT01 (sample SAMN02401118, study PRJEB22541) | soil metagenome, isolate JX
GCCAGCCCCAACTAAACAATGCTTGTTCGGGCAGTAAGGACACCAAGCCAAGCGCAATTGAGGCCAGCATTAGACCGCCACCTGTACTGGCTTGAGGCAGACTGCCCCAAAACCCTTTTTTGCCATCAGGCGCATGTTCGACCGCCATAAGCACTGCACCGCCCCACTCACCGCCCATTGCCATACCTTGAATAAAGCGCAAGATCACCAAACAAATCGCAGCCCAATAGCCGATTGTCTCATAAGTAGGTAACAGTCCAATCAATATGGTGGGAATACCCATTAACATTAGGGTCAGTAACAACATGGATTTACGCCCGATCTTGTCACCAAAGTGACCAAATACTAGACCACCTAAAGGTCGTCCGATGAAACCCACTGCATAAGTACCAAATGCTGCGAGTACGCCTGTAAGGGGATCTAGATTTGGAAAAAATAATTTGTTGAAAATCAGTGCTGCCGCCGCACCATAGATAAAAAAGTCATACCACTCAATCGTGGTACCGACCATGCTTGAAATCCCTGCTAGTCGATGTGACGACTTTTTAGGGGACGAACCGTTTCCATCTGTTGTTTGCATCACAATTATCCTTATTTAGATTTTCTTGTTTTGGTTTTGATGCTTATGGACAATCCTGCCCATAGGCATTTCAACACTCTATCTTTCTGTGAGCTTTTGTTATTTTTATCAGGTGAATTTAGCTCAGTTTTTCTAATATTTGCTCCAGTTCTGGATTGGCTTGTTTCCATTGTGGTTGTTTATCTTTATCGACAATCAGTGCACGCACACCTTCAATAAAGTCTCCATGCTCAAACCAGATGTCCTGCAAATCACGCTCAAGTTGCATACATTGTTGCAAGGAAAGCCCGCGTCCTAAATGTTGTAGCTTCAAGCTGGTTTGCTTTGCCACAAAAGACCGCTGTTGCAAAAGATGCAGTAATTTACTTGCCCACGGTTGTAATTGCTCATCTTGTTCATTTGCAAGACTTTGCTCAATCTCATCTAAATACTGAAAGCCAAAGTGTTTACGAATTGCTTCAGCAAACTGCTTCACTTCACTCTCAGCAGGGCGAGTGATAAATTGAGCAATAACGTGTTCAATCTCTTCTTTGCTTAAACTGGACACCTCAACCAAAGCTTCTTGCAAGGCTTGAAGTTTTTCGCTCGGCACATGGTAGTCGATCAAATCCAAATAAAGTGCGTCACTGCTACTGATTTGTTCGCCCGTGATCGCCATATATACACCAATGTCATCCAAGCGAGATAGGAAATGAGTTGCACCCACATCTGGGAAAAAACCAATCGCTGTTTCAGGCATAGCAAAGCGCGATTTTTCACTACTGACAATAATGTGACAGGCTTGCGCTAAGCCAAAACCACCGCCAAGCACATAACCATCAAGCACAACGATAACTGGTTTTTGATACTCACGTATGGTGGTGAGCATCTTATATTCGGCACTAAAATAGCCTTGATGATCGGTCGTGCCCAATTTATAGCTGTCATACAGATAGCGAATATCACCTCCTGCACAAAAGGCTTTCGGGCTATTCGATTTGAACAAAACGGCTTGGATAGCAGCATCATTTCGCCAAAGTTCAAGTTGAGTTTGAATCCCCTCTATCATCTCTAGCGATAATGCATTCAGGTGTGTCACTCGATCTAATGTGATCATGCCCAGACCACCTTGTTGCTCAATCATTAAGTGATGTACTGTATTCATTTTTATAGATCTCTTATTTATTTTTAAAATTGGCTTGCCGTTTCTCTACAAACGCTTGCATGCCTTCTTTTTGGTCCGCAGTGGCAAAAATAGAATGGAACATACGTCGTTCGAATCTTAATCCTTCGGTTAGATTGACCTCGAACGCGCGGTTAATAGTTTCTTTCAACATCATATTTGCAGTAAGTGAGCGTGTCGCAATTTGTTCAGCGGCTTGTAAGGTTTGTTCAAGTAACTCTTCTTTGTTGAATACACGTGCAACTAAACCGCTTTGCTCTGCTTCGACAGCACCCATTTGTCGTGCGGTGAGGCACATTTCCATAGCTTTAGCTTTACCAATCGCATGGGTTAAACGTTGTGTTCCACCAATTCCTGGAATTACGCCCAAAGTCACTTCAGGTAAACCGAACTTGGCATTCTCAGCGCAGTAGATAAAGTCACACATCAGTGCCAATTCACAGCCACCACCCAAAGCATAGCCACTCACCGCAGCAATCAAAGGTTTACGCCGTTGGGCAATACGATCAGCAAGATGGAAAAAATCATCAAAATAAATATCAGGAAAATTCAGCTGCGCCATTTCCTTAATATCCGCGCCTGCTGCAAAAGCTTTTTCTGAACCTGCCAATACGATACAACCAATCTCACCATCCTTTTCCAGTTGGTCGAGGGCTTGATTCACTTCACTGATCAATTCACTGTTTAGCGCATTTAAAGCTTTAGGACGATTGAGGGTAATTAACCCTACACCATTACGCTTTTCCAATAAAATAGTTTGCCACTGCATCATTCAATCCTTGTTTGAGTTTTATAGACTACGTGCGATCACTAAACGTTGAATATCGCTAGTACCTTCATAAATCTGACAAATTCGTGCATCACGATAAATTCGCTCGATTGGAAAATCTTTCAGATAGCCATAACCACCAAAGACCTGTAAGGCACTTGAACAAACACGCTCTGACATTTCAGAAGCAAATAATTTGGCCATCGATGCTTCATTCAAACAAGGCTGACCCGCTTCTTTGAGACGTGCAGCATAATGAACCAATTGTCGTGCAGCTTCGATCTCTGTTGCCATACTGGCAAGACGGAAGGCAATCGCTTGATGCTCGAAAATTGGTTTACCAAATGTCAGACGTTCTTTGGCATAGTGCGTGGCTTCTTCTAAAGCTGCACGCGCCAAACCCACTGCTTGTGCTGCAATCCCGATACGGCCACCTTCTAAATTGGCAAGTGCAATTTTCAGACCCTCACCCTCTTTACCCAACATCAAACTTTTATGCACACGCACATCGGTCAAAGCAATTTGACAGGTATCTGAAGCATGTAAACCTAACTTTTCTTCGACACGAATGACCTCATATCCGGGTGTATCGCGTGGCACGAGAAAGGCACTAATACCCTTTTTACCTGCGCTTGGATCAGTCACGGCAAAGACGATAATCACCCCTGCATTATGACCAGAAGTAATAAACTGCTTTGAACCATTCAGAATATAATCGTCACCGTCTTTAACCGCACGGGTTTTGATGGCTGCTGCATCTGAACCAGTATGGGGTTCGGTTAAAGCAAATGCGCCGATCATTTCGCCCTGGACTAAGGGCTTTAAAAAGCGTTCTTTTTGCTCGTCATTACCAAACTTTAAAATAGGTACACAGCCCACCGAATTATGCACGCTCATAATGGTCGAGGTCGCACCATCTGCTGCTGCAACTTCTTCGAGTGCCAATACATAGGCCAAATTTCCCGTATCTGACCCACCCCATTGCTCTGGGACGAGCATCCCCATAAAACCAAGCTGCCCCATCTGCGCCAACGCAGCTTTGGGAAAGGTGCCATCTCGATCCCAATCACTGGCATTCGGTTTAATTTGTTCTTGGGCGAAACTTTTCGCCATATCACGAATTAACAATTGTTCTTCGGTAAATTGCATTGTTATTTCCCTTACCCTGCTTTTGCTTGTTGTTTCGCAATTTCCTGATTACGCAATAAAAAACGTTGGATTTTACCACTCGGCGTCTTCGGTAACTCTGTGACAAACTCAATCAAACGCGGATATGCATGCGCAGAAAGACGTTTTTTCACAAATTGGCTTAATTCTTCTGCCAAAACAACCGTAGACTGTACGCCTGCCGCTAAAATCACAAAGGCTTTAACCAGTTCGGTACGATCTGGATCAGGCACACCAATCACTGCGGCTTCAATCACCGCATCATGTTCAAGCAAAGCACTTTCAACATCAAATGGACCGATGCGATAACCCGATGTGGTGATCACATCATCGCTACGTCCCACAAAACTCATACTGCCATCGCTGTGTAACTCAGCAGTGTCACCTGTTAAGTAATAATTGCCAACAAAAGGTGATTTACGGCTTTCTTTATACCCCCCAAACCACATCATTGGCGACTGGCTGATATCCACCGCTAAAATTCCAGCGGTGTCTGGCGGAAGCTCTTCGCCTTGCTCATTGACCACGGCAACCCGATAACCCGGACTTGGAAAACCTGCCGCGCCTGCACGTATTTCATGGCTTAAACCGTGATGGTTACACACCACCATACCCACTTCAGTTTGTCCGTAATGATCGTAAATTGGTGCGTCTAAAACTTGTTTAAACCAGCGAATCACTTCTGGATTCAGCGGCTCACCTGCACTACTGACCACACGGAATTGTCCTTTTAACAGCGCCATTTGTGCTGGATCAGCTGCCATCATCATACGATAGGCCGTTGGTGCACCTGCCAAGTTGGTGATTTGATAATCCTTGACGATTTGACACAAACTATCCGTACTGAATCCACCCTCGTAGAACAACGTCGCATGTCCCAAGAATAACGGCCCCGTAATCGCATAGTACAAACCATAGGCCCAACCCGGATCAGCAATATTCCAAAAAGCATCATCTTCAGTTAAGCCAATTGCATCTTGCATATAGCGACCAAATGCAATCAAGGCTTTCAGTGGAACTTCGAGCGGTTTGGCAGGTCCAGTGGTCCCTGAGGTAAACATCAATAAGAACGGATCGTGCAAATTACGCATGACTAATTCACATTGATCAGACTGCTGATTCAGCTCCTGCCAAAAATTAAAATCGCTAGCTTTGAGCACTGAACCTTCTGTATCAGCAACGGTCACGATAGCTGGACATTGTTCAACTTCATCGAGCTTGCTGCGATTGCCCACATCCGTGACGACTAACTTGCTTTGTGCAAGTTGAATACGATGCTCAATCGCTTTCGGTCCAAAAGCAGTAAACAGCGGTTGATATACGGCTCCAATTCGCCATGCGGCTAAAATCGTCACGATCAGCTCAGGCGTTCGTGGTAATAAACCCGAAATACGATCACCTGCCTGTACACCTTGTGATTTTAGAAAATTAGCAAATTGACTGGACCACTGTTTGAATTGCGCAAAGCTATATTGTTCCTTACGCCCATCTTTGCCTTGCCAGTACAAAGCAACTTTTTCACCGTCTACATGTCGGTCACAACACTCATAGCATGCATTGAGTGCATCCAACGAACCTGACAACATGTGTTGAGCCGTATTTTCAAAATCAAATGCGTTTGCCACATCTTTATAATTCAACATCTCTATTCCCTCAGTCTGGATTTGTAGTTATTTACGACAGAGTTGCATTTATTGGTTTACAAGCCATCCAATGGCTTGATGTTTAAACTTGGTCTGGTAGGTATTGCTGGATAATGCTGGAGAAATCCAAATGCGCATTTCCACGCATACACATCTGCTGATACATCTGCTGTACCATGCCACCTAACAAAATAGGCTGTTTGACCTGACCTGCCGCTTCGACTGCGAGACCTAAATCTTTCAGCATTAGTTGAGTCGCAAACCCATCTTGATAGCCACGTGAAGCAGGTGCATTTTCATTGATATGCGGCCAAGGGTTACAGATCTCTGAACTCCAGCAGCGACCACTTGAAGTATTCACCACACCTGCCAATGCTTGCGGATCAATCCCCAGTTTCGCACCCAATGCCATGCCCTCTGCCACAGCAGCCATCGAGATCCCGAGAATTAAGTTATTGCAAATCTTGGCAATTTGTCCTGCGCCAACATCGCCACAATGAATGACATTCTTGCCCATGTGGCTGAGCACAGGTTTGACTTCCTCAAAAGTCTGATCATTGGCACCCACCATAAAAGTGAGAGTGCCTGCTTGCGCGCCAATAGTGCCACCTGACACAGGCGCATCACAGATGTGAATATTTTTACTTTGCGCAAGCGCAGCGATATCTTTGATGGTCTGCGGGTCAATGGTACTACTATCAATACACAATGCCCCTGCCTTCAAGACTTCCAGCACGCCCTCCTCACCGAGGTAAACCTCTTTGACATGCTTGGCTGCTGGTAACATGGTGATCACCACATCTGCTTGTTGAGCAGCTGCTTGTGGACTGTTACAGACCACACCACCTGCTTCAGCAAAGTGCTGATTCGCCACTTCACTGAGGTCATAACCATAGACTGTAAGTCCTGCTTTGAGCAGGTTATGGGCCATTCTGCCACCCATATTTCCAAGACCGATAAAGGCGATATTCATCCCTGATTCTCCCTTAACGTAAACTAATGGTGGTATTTACACCGCCAACTTCATGGCTATCTTCAAACCAACGACTGGTAATGGTTTTAGTCTGCGTATAGAACTGTACCGCCTGTTTACCATAAGGACCTAAATCACCTAGCTTTGAACCACGCGAACCTGTAAAGCTAAAGAATGGCACTGGCACAGGAATTGGAATGTTAATCCCCACTTGACCAATATCAATTAAGTTTTGGAAGGTACGTGCTGTCGCACCACTTTGAGTGAAGAGTCCAACACCATTACCAAATGGATTGGCATTGATCAGCTCAATCGCTTCTTCTAAAGTATCAACAGAAATAATTGCCAATACAGGACCAAAGATTTCTTCTTTATAGATGCGCATGTCTGTGGTCACGCCATTAAAAATGGTCGCTCCGACAAAGTTACCTGACTCATAACCTTGAACTTGCACATCACGACCATCGAGTAACAGCTCTGCGCCTTGCTCGACACCACTATTGATCAAATCAATCACACGCGCTTTGGCACGTTGAGAAATGACAGGTCCGATATCTGTATTCGGCTCATGTCCTGCATTAACTTTCAAGGTTTTGGCTTTTTCCACCAACTCCTGAACCCATTGCTTGCTTTCACCCACCATCACAGCAACTGAGAGTGCCATACAACGTTGCCCTGCTGCACCAAAAGCCGCACCGACCAAAGCATTGAGGGTTTGTTCTTTGTTGGCATCAGGCATCACCACCACATGGTTTTTCGCACCCATCATCGACTGCACACGTTTGCCATGTTGCCCTGCGAGGTTATACACATGGGTACCCACCGCAGTTGAACCGACAAAGGAAATCGCTTTGATGTGGTGATGTGTACACAGACGATCCACCACTTCTTTCCCGCCATGAACCACGTTCAGCACGCCAGCAGGTACACCTGCTTGAATCGCAAGTTCGACCAACATCATTGTGGTTAATGGGTCTTGTTCAGAGGGTTTGAGTACGAAGGTATTGCCACAGACGATTGCCATTGGGAACATCCACAATGGAATCATGGCTGGGAAATTAAATGGAGTGATGCCCGCACAAACACCCAATGGCTGTTGCAAGGTATAGGTATCCACACCACGCGCCACGCCTTCGATATACTCACCCATTTGTAAAGTACCGACAGAGCAGGCATGTTCGACCACTTCTAAGCCACGTTGGATATCGCCTTCTGCATCGGCTAAGGTTTTACCTTGCTCAGCGGTCAATACTTTAGCAATCTCTTTCATGTTGGCACGAATCAAATCTTGCAACTTCAGCATGATGCGCATACGCGCTTGAATTGGCGTTTGACGCCAAGTGGCAAAAGCATCTTGTGCAGCTTGAATCGCAGCATCAACCTCTTGAACCGTTGCAAAAGGCACGCGACCAATCACTTCCTGCGTCGCAGGATTGACAATATCTTGCCATTGCTGGGATTCAGACTCGACAAACTGTCCATTGATCAACAACTTAGCTGTGTCCAGCTCGATTTTCTGGATTGTATTCATAACCTCTCCATAGGCCTATTTTTATTGTGTTCAGATGTTTGAAAATAGCGATTCGTCGTATTTTCTTTTTTAACCTTTGGTTGAGACTAGCAAACAAATCTTTGACCACCAACGCAAATTAATGCACGATTGGTGTGCAAATATGCACAAGGGACACAATAACAATGAAAGTGGATTGGGATCATCTACAGTTTTTTCTGGTTCTGGCACGAACCAAAACCTTAACCAGTGCGGCACGCATCATTGGCGTCGAGCACAGTACGGTTGCTCGACGAATTCAGGCATTGGAGCTGGCTTTAGGGACGACTTTATTCAAACGGGAAGCTTCTGGCTATGAACTGACGTTTGAAGGTTTAGCACTCGTTCCTCAGGTAGAGCAAATGGAACAAGCCTTTCTTCAGATTGAAAAACCACATCAACCCTTGCAAGGTCGTGTGCGAATTGGCACACCTGAAGGCTTCGGGACTGCATTTCTTGCACGACTGCTGGCGGAGTTTTCGATTCGATATCCTCTGCTCACCATCGACCTAATTCCGGTGCCGAAAATGATTAAACTGTCGCATCGTGAAGCCGATATTGTGGTCTCGATTGAACGTCCCACATCTGGTCCTTATATCATCACGCGCTTGTCAGATTATTGTTTAAAAATTTACGGCAGTAAAAACTATCTAGCCAACACTCCCCCCATTCGTCGTTTAGAAGATTTAACCCAACATCGTTTTGTCAATTATATTGATGATTTGGTCTATAGCCCTGAGCTGTATTGTCTAGAACGCTTACCCTTAAAACTCACTGCAAATTTTCGCAGTAGTAGCATTTTGGCACAGCAAATTGCGGTGAGTGCTGGGGCAGGGTTAGCCATATTACCCAAGTTTCTAGCAGATGATAAACCTGAGCTTGAAACCGTTTTAGCTGAACAAGTTCGTTTCAACCATACCTTTTGGATGCTGACATTCGTTGATTTACAACATGAGCCACGAATTAAATTGGTTTGGGATTACTTACGCAAACAAGCCGATCAATACCAGCATTTGCTGATTGATTAACGATTCAAATAGCAGATATAAAAAGAGCCAGTCTCTTAGACTAGCTCTCAAAATGTAGGACTTGAGACTGTTTTATACCAATTCTCGTTGAAGTTTCCGTAATCGTGGTTTGTACACCAACTGATATGTTGCAGCCAGAATCAACAACCACAATGGACTCACATACAATGCTTTCAAGGTATCAGGTTCAAGTGCCAAGATCACCAAGGCAAATAGCAAGAAGAGAATCACCAGATAGGACATCCAAACGCCACCCGGCATTTTAAAATTCGACTGCACATGTAATTCAGGGCGCAATTTACGGTAGCGGATATAGCACACCATAATCAGGCTCCATACACTGATGAATAAAATCACGCACAGAGCACTCGCCAAGGTAAATGCTTCCAGTGTATTCGGTACGAAATACTGGAGTACTGCACCCCCCATAATAAAAACGCAGGAAAAAAACAGTCCATTGGCAGGTACCGCTTTCTTCGATAAACGTCCCAATGCCGCAGGTGCTTGACCATCTTTAGATAAACCAAACAACATTCGGCTGGTCGAAAATACACCACTGTTCATGGATGACATCACCGACGATAACACCACCAAATTCATAATAATTGCAGAAGTAACAATCCCTGCATTCAGGAATAATTCCACGAATGGGCTTTTATCAGCACGAATACTATCCCACGGCGTAACAGCCATCACCACCAACAGTGCCAAAACATAGAACAAAATGATTCGAATCGGAATCGCATTAATGGCTTTTGGAAGATTCTTATGCGGATCTTTGGTTTCAGCCGCAGTGGTTCCCACTAACTCTACCCCGACAAAGGCAAAAACCGCAATTTGGAAACCAGCCAAGAAGCCATCCAAACCTTTAGGGAACATGCCGCCATGCGACCAAACATTACTTAATGATGCTACCGCACCTTCAGGCGCTTGGAAGTGACTAAAAATCATATAGCCACCGACGCCGATCAAGGCAATGATCGCTAAAATTTTAATCAAGGCAAACCAAAACTCAATCTCACCAAATAAACGTACCGTCAACAAATTAAGTCCCAGCACAAACAGCACACAACCCGCACTAATCAATGCTTGTCCCATCGGCGTAAATGACACACCTTCAGGTAACCAGAAACCAAGATAATTAATGACTGCGGCCAAATCCGCAATTCCGACCAGTACCCAACCCAACCAATAGGTCCAGCCAATATAGTAGCCTGCCCATGGTCCGATCAAATCATGCGCCATATCCACAAAAGATTTATACTGTAAATTGGCAAGTAACAACTCACCCAGTGCCCGCATCAAAAAGAAAAACATGGTCCCGATGATCATGTAAATAAACAGAATCGAAGGGCCTGCTAAGGAAATGGTTTTGCCTGACCCCATAAACAAGCCTGTTCCAATCGCACCACCAATGGCGATCAGTTGTAAATGGCGATTGGAAAGTTTGCGTTGTAAATCATTTGGCGCATGTTGATCATTTGGAAGCTGTTGAATAACCGTCATAAAAAAGTTCCCTTTTTCTTATTCGTATATGCGCCAGCCTTTTTATTTTGTTGCGAAAATTCGCTCTCTTTTAAAATGGCTGACGCATATTGATTGCAAGAAAATACGCATCTACTGCTGTTTTATCTACAATAAATACGTTACTTTTCATCTTTTTTTATATTATTTAAGCAAAACGATCTCTGTTTGCTTTATTTTTGTGCTGCAATCACTGCAATCTCAATCAGCCAATTTGGATTGACCAAATCTGCTTGAATCGTAGCACGCGACGGTGCAACACAGCCTTTTAACCAATCGACATAGATCGCATTGACCGTTGAAAAATCTGAGAGATCTTTTAGAAACAGTTGAACAGACAATAGACGTGATTTATCGGTATTTGCCGAATCGAGAAGCTGCTCAATCGTTGCTAATACATCACGCGTTTGTCCTTCGATGTCTAAGTCTGGATTTTTAGGAACTTGTCCTGATAAATACACCACTTTGTTAAAAACAGTGACTGTACTCATCACTTCGGTGCTATTGATTTTCTGAATATCAGAATGAGACATGATGATTTCCTTCGTCTTGATTGATAAATTTGACACGTGCGGTCACCCCACACATCAGTTCATAACCGACGGTGCCTGAGGCTGCTGCAACATCATCAATAGGTAAAATACTTCCTGTTTTTGAGGTCCCCCAAAGCACAACTTCACTACCAATTTCAGCATTCGGTACAGGTGTTAAATCCACTGCCAACATATCCATACTGACTCGTCCAATGGTTCGGGTACGAATTCCATTGACCAGTATCGGGGTCCCTGTAGGAGAGATGCGTTGATAACCATCGGCATAACCACAAGCGACGATGCCGATGCTCATGTCATGCTTAGCGACAAAACTTGAGCCATACCCCACACTTTCATTGGTATTTAACTGTTGGATTGCGATCAGTTCACTACGCAAACTCATAGTTGGCGCAAGCCCCCAATCTTGGATACTGTGCTGAGGGAAATCAGGCGAGCTGCCATACAGCATGATGCCGCCACGGACATAATCGGAATGCAGTTGTGTTGGATATCTGAGGATGGCGGCGCTATTACTGACCGATCTTTCACCAGGTAAATCTTGAATATGCGTCTCAAATTCTGCCAGTTGATAGTCCACGCCCGCTTGACCAAAGCGCTGCCCATCCGCATCGGAGAAATGCATCATATGGGTGATTTTCGCGACATTGTTAAGATGCTGAAGATGTCGCCACACTTGGCGATATTGTTGTGGCTTGAACCCTAAACGATTCATACCACTGTTCATTTTAAGAAAAATATCAAACTGAGCTGGATAAATATGTTGTTGTAACCACTCCAGCTGATGTTCACTATGCACCGTGAAACTGAGCTTGTATTGAGCACAATCAAATAAATCTTGAGGTGAAAAAATCCCTTCCAGTAACAGGATTGGACCTGTCCAACCCAATGCACGCAGACGTTTGGCTTCCCCAATATCGAGTAAGGCGAAGCCATCCGCTGTTTTAAAGGCATCATAGACGCGTTCGATACCATGCCCATAGGCATTGGCTTTGACCACCGCAAACACCTTGCTATTTGGGACATTCGTTCTCAATAATTCAAGATTTTGGCGTAAAGCCTGCGTATGAATGATCGCAGTAATTGGACGAGGCATAATCAACTTCCTTGTAGCTTAAAATTATGCCGCGTGTGAATAACGCTGGATCGATAAACCGTCAGTACTAATCTCGGTACGATGATTCATCACTAGATCGCTGATCAATTTTCCTGAACCACATGCCATGGTCCAACCTAAAGTGCCATGACCCGTATTTAAGAACAGGTTTTTATATTTGGTTGCACCAATAATCGGTGTGCTGTCTGGTGTCATTGGACGTAAACCTGTCCAGAAGGAAGCTTGTTGTAAATCACCACCTGAGAATAAATCTTGGGTGACCATTTCCAAAGTTGCACGGCGATCATCATTTAAGCCCAAATTAAAGCCGCTTAATTCCGCCATACCACCCACACGGATACGTTGGTCAAAACGCGTAATCGCAACTTTATACGTTTCATCCAAAACCGTTGATTGCGGTGCAAATTTTGGCTCAACAATTGGAATCGTCAATGAATAACCTTTGACAGGATAAACAGGAAGATTCAATTGCAATGGTTTTAAGAAATCACGTGAATAACTACCAAAGGCAAGCACGAAACGATCAGCTGTTAAAACCACACCATTGACCAGCACACCTTTGATTTCATCACCTTCAACAATCAATTGCTCAACATTTTGATCGAATTTAAATTCGACACCTAAATCTTGCGCCACTTTTGCCAAAGCATTGGTAAATAAATAACAGTCGCCTGTTTCATCATTTGGCAAATGCAATCCACCCACCAATTTATCAGTGTGTGCCAGTGCAGGTTCAACGCTGCCGAGTTCTTCTGCATTCAATAAATTAAAATCGACACCACATTCTTTCAGGACTTGGATATCACGCTGCACCGCTTCAAGTTGTGCATCATTACGAAACACCTGCAAAGTGCCTTTAGAACGATTCTCGTAGTTGATACCCGTTTCAGTTCTCAGTTGGCGTAAACAATCGCGGCTATATTCAGCCACACGCATCATGCGCTCTTTGTTGACTGCATAACTTTGTGGATTACAGTTTTTCAGCATTTGTGCCATCCACTGTAACTGCCACATACTGCCATCGATATTAATGGCAAGCGGTGCATGATGTTGAAACATCCATTTCACGGCTTTAAATGGAATACCTGGTGCTGCCCATGGGGTTGAATATCCTGGCGAGATTTGTCCTGCATTACCAAAGCTGGTTTCTTTTGCTGGACCAGACTGACGATCAAGCACAGTCACTTGGGCACCTTGTTGCGCAAGATAGTAAGCACTTGCTACACCAATCACACCACTTCCTAAAACGATAACGCGCATAATAGGTCCCTCTCGCCCACTAGTTTATTTAACTAGTATATTTTTGCTCCAATAGTTTTTTTGACTGTTTTTATAGGTATAATCTAGGTAATTTAATCGATTTGTCGCGAAAAAATTAAAATAAAAGGAAATAATCTATGCGTAAATTAGACCGTATTGATCGCTTGATTTTAGATATTTTGCAACGCGAAGGACGGATTGCAATTAGTGAATTAGCTTCCCGTGTCAATCTGTCTACCACGCCCTGTTCTGAGCGTGTAAAGCGATTAGAACGTGAAGGCATCATCATGGGCTATTATGCTCGACTCAATCCCGCTCATGTCGAGCGTAGCCTGTTGGTATTTTTAGAAATTAAACTCTCAGCCAAGTCAGGTGATGTGTTTGATCAAGTCGCACGCGATTTAGTTGATATTCCAGAAGTGCTTGAGTGCCATCTCATCTCTGGTGAATTTGACTATCTAGTCAAAGCACGACTCAAAGAAATGAGTGCCTATCGCCGACTATTAGGTGATTTATTAAAAAAACTACCTGCTTCAGCATCTTCACATAGTTATGTGGTGATGGAAGAAGTCAAAGAAGGCCTATATCTGGATGTTCGTAACTAAAATATACTCCGCTAAACACAAATGTTTGAAGCATAAGACTCTTGCAAAGTTGTACTCAGCCCACATCATGTAGACTGAGCCATTCATTCAAATTATTCATCTTCATCATCATAGATGTAGCTCATACAACCCCACCCATCGTACTCACCTGAAAATTCTTGTGCGATACGCACCATCCACTCTTCTAGATCAGCAATATCTTCATATTCCAGCATCATATTGACGTGTACATTTAACACCCACATATCGGAACCATCTGAATGTAGCTCTTCTTGATAGAGGGAGATTTTTTGTTCTTGGTGTAAAAGATGCAGGGCACATTTTTCAACCTGTTCTTGTTTTTCAAACACAATTGAAAATTCAACCTCATGCGGCTCACTTAGGTCATTCCCATCTTCAACCATTTGCCACAGTACATTACCATTATCATCATCTGGGAATTGGTCATAATCGCGTGTCATAAGAATATCCTTTGTTATGTTGTCTAGTTAATATTTGACTTAATATTTGGCTATAGATTAACCTATTTTTATGTCAGTTTTTAGACGCATCAATATAATAATTGTAGCGATGACCTTCCGCTAAATGATCCCCATAAATTAGTTTGTCTGAAGATCATATTCGATTGACAGCACCACTTGATCCAAGCATCGGATACCGTTTTCAAAAATAGGTTCGGGATAGTTTTGAAAGACATTGCGCTCGATATGGGACATACGAAAACCACATTTTTGATACAGCGCCAATTGATCAAGGCTAGAGTTGCCCGTTTTTATCCATAAAGTGTGAATGCTAGACTGCTGAAAAGCGCCAACCACATACAAAATCAAGGTCTTGGCTAAACCTTGTCCCTGCTGACTTGGATCAACTGCAATATTTTTTATTTCGGCTTGATCTGCATTTTGAATCAAACAAAGCTGAGCAATAATTTGATCTTGCTCATTTATCATCACAAAAATATCCGCCTGCAACAGATAAGTCGAGATCACAGCCCAATCAGGATCTGCTGCAAACAAAAGCGACTTAAGCTGTGCTTGTTGCAGCTCTGCCAACTCAAGCCAAGTACGACGTTGGACTGGATACATGATTGCTCCTTTCTGCGGAAGCTTAAAACCTTACCTCAGCATGAATTTCTATGTTTTGCTGATGAAAAGGATGTTGAAAAGCCAAATACGCTGCATGGAGGGCCATTCGTTTCAAATGAAATTTGGCAGGTTCGGGATGATACAATTTATCTCCCATAATCGGGTGTCCAATATACATCATATGTACGCGTAGCTGATGTGAGCGTCCTGTCACTGGCTCTAAACGAACGCGGCTCTGATCCGTTTCTGCATCATAGTGCAACGATTGGAATAGGGTTTTCGCTGGTTTGCCCAATTCAAAATGAACCATCTGACGCGGGCGATTCTCCCAATCGGTAATCAGTGGCACCTCGACACTGCCCTCAGCTTGAATCTTTCCCTGCACCAATGCCTCATAATATTTTTTGACTGTCCGTGCCTGAAACATTTTGCTGACTGCCACTTCCGCATCACGATGTTTGGCAAACATCAATAAACCAGATGTTGCCATATCCAAACGATGCGTCACTTTGGCAGATGGATATTTGTCTAAAACACGTAAATAAGCACTATCTTGATGCTCTGGTAAGCGTCCCATAACCGACAACAAACCCGCTGGTTTATTCACCACAACCAAGTCATCATCTTCATAGAGGATTTCTAGCGGTTGCTGTGGTGGTGTGTAAATAAAATCGTCGTTTAGCGCCATGCAGATCAAAATAGTCAAAGAGAAAATCAGCGCAAATCATAAAGAAATTTAGACAATACCGCAAAAGCATTTCTTCTACCAAATAAGCAAAGATCTGGTTGAGGTTTCACGTGAAACCATAGCTTATTCAACTGAATTTAAATTGATTTAATTAGGTCAAAACCTGTAATTCAGGCTGATCATCCAATTTGAAAAAAGGCAATAACAATGCCTCCATATTATAAAACCCTTTTGGTTTATCTTTTAGATTTTCAATAGCAAATAAAATACCGTTGCCAAAAGCTTCACGGGTGATGGATTCGTGTTTGAGTCGCACCGTTTGGAATGGAAAACCAAATAAAATTTCATGCACTCCCACAATCCCACCTGCACGTACTGATTTAATACTGTCCTCAGGCAGATCAAGTTCTCTTGTGATGACTTTGGCTGTACCTGAAACCTCAGGTTTTGCCTTAAAATGCTCTTCAATCACATCAATATCGGTCTCAGGTGCAATATTTTTCAAAATCTTTGCTGCAAGAATGACAAAATTGATCCCAAGAGTAATATTAGGTGAATGTAAGACACAAGTTTGAGTTGCAAGCTGTTTTAGTTGTTGAATTCGCTGTTCAGGATATTGAGATACCGCACTGATAATCGTGATACCGCGTTTCGCCGCTTCCTCAGCATAGTAATCCAAGCCATTTTCCGAGGAAAAATCAACAATAATATCAACTGGATAACGATCTAAAAGTGCAACTATAGAATATTCATCTTTTGAAAAAATATGGCTAGGTTCATCGGATTCTATTCCCAAGAAATCAGCAACCGACTGTTGTTCCAACTGTTTTGATTGACGGATAACCCATTGTAAATTGGTCTTTTTCGACTCTAATAATACTGATGCAACTGCACGGCCTGTTTTACCAAAGCCAATAATACCCACTTTCATTTGAATTGTCCTTTCATGCATTTGAGGGCTTCCCAACATCCCCCAATCGAGATTTATCAGATACCAAGATTCATCTCATAAATTGTGTAAATACCCTCCAAAACACCAAAGTCAGGCTCAAACTAGCAACTCAGTTTGACACTGTCAATCAAGTAAAGCATGTTAAAAATGAATCTATATAATATAACTATT
>OBJT01000186.1_pt1 | contig 16807 bp, 12 predicted proteins | sample 1519861 | NCBI WGS metagenome assembly OBJT01 (sample SAMN02401118, study PRJEB22541) | soil metagenome, isolate JX
CGCCACGGCTGCCGATACGCATGTCCTGGCGCACGGTCTGTGCGGCGAACTGTACGGGTGCCTCGGCGGTGCCATCCTTGCGGTCAGGTGCCGGCGAGGCGGTCCAGGCGGTGACCCAGACCGGTGCAGCCAAAGCGGCAGGCGCGGCCGCGGCGGAACAGATCGTCAATGAAAGCAGGAGCGTCCAGCGCTGCATGAGCAGGATTCCAGTCAGGAGAAGTAGGTGCCGCCGTTGACGTCCAGATTCGCACCGGTGATGAACGCCGCCGCATCCGAGGCCAGGAATACAGCAGCGTCAGCGGCTTCGTCCGGCGCACCCTGGCGGCGCAGCGGGGTGGCGCCGGCAACGGCCGTGCGCACTTCCGGCTTGGTGAACTCGTCGTGGAAGCGGGTGGCGATCATGCCGCAGCACAGTGCGTTCACCCGGATACCCTTCGGCCCCAGCTCCTTGGCCATGGCGCGGGTGAAGGTCATCACCGCCGCCTTGGCGGTGGCGTAGATCGATGCGCCCGGGCCGCCGCCATCACGACCGGCCTGCGAGGCGAAATTGACGATGGCCGCGCCTTCGCGCATGTGCGGCACCACCGCGTGCGTGGTGAGATAGGTGGAGGTGATGTTGAGGTCCATCACCGTGTGGAAGAACGCCGGGTCGATCTCGGCCAGCGGGCGACGCTGCACCATGCCACCGGCCACGTTCACCAGCAGGTCGATGCGCTCACCGAACGCGGTCTGTGCTGCAGCGACCAGGCCGGCAACGGCAGCGGCATCGGTGACGTCGGCGCGATGCACGATGGCCTGGCCACCGGCCGCCTGGATCTGCGCCAGCGTTTCCTGGGCACTGGCTTCATCATTGGCGTAGTTGATGCAGACGCGTGCACCGGCGGCAGCCAGTTTGATCGAAACGGCGCGACCGATATCGCGGCCACCGCCGGTGACAATGGCCACCTTGTCCTGGAACGACATGCGGAAAACTCCTTGGTTTGCGGGGGAATGGATGTACTTGGAAAAGAAGGAGACCCAGGCTCAACCGGCGCGGCGGTCGAGCTTCTGGATAGGCCCGGTCCACCACCACAGCGCGGCCAGCGACAGCGGCACCAGCGCGGCAACGAGGATGAAGATCGGAGCGTAGGAATGGCGGGTCAGCACCGGCACCAGCCAGGTGGTGATCAAGGTGCCGGCCACGGCGGCCAGGCCACCCAGGCCTGCCAGCGTGCCCACCGAGCGGCCGTCGAACAGGTCGCCCGGCAGGGTCTGGATGTTGCCGATGGCCACCTGGAAGCCGAACAGCACGGCAGCGATCGCCAGCACCGCCAGCAGCGGCTGGTTGGCCAGCACGGCAGCCAGCAGGGCAGGGGCCATGATCACGCAGCCCAGCGTGATGGCCAGCTTGCGGGCGCGGTCCACGCTGTGCCCGGCGCGGATCATCCGCCCGGACAGCCAACCGCCGCTGAGGCTGCCCAGCATCGCGCCAACGAACGGCACCCAGGCGAACAGGCCGATCTGCTTGATGTCGAAGCCGAAGGTTTCGGCCAGGTAGATCGGCAGCCAGGACACGAACAACCACCAGATCGGGTCCAGCAGGAAGCGGCAGGCGAGCATGCCCCAGCTCTGCCGGTGGGCCAGCAGCTCACGAACGCTGGCCTTCGGTGCCACCTCTGCCTGCTGCCCGGCCTGGTCTTCCTGGATCAACCGGCGCTCGGCATCGCTCACCCACGGATGCTTGTCCGGCCCGGCGCGGTAGACAAACAGCCATGGCAGCAGCCACAGGAAGCCGATCGCACCGACCAGCACGAAGGTGCCGCGCCAGCCCAGCCACAGGTACAGGCCGGCGATGGCCGGTGCGGAGACAATCGCGCCGATCGACGCACCTGCGTTGAACACGCCCTGCGCCAATGCGCGCTCGCGTGCCGGGAACCACTCGGCATTGGCCTTGACCGCGCCGGGCCAGGCACCGGCCTCGCTGATGCCGAGCATCGCCCGCACCAGGCTGAAGGACAGCATCGAATGGGTGATCGAATGCAGGGCGATGGAGATCGACCACACGCTGATCGACAGGGCGAAGCCCAGGCGCGTGCCGATCATGTCGAACAGGCGCCCGAACAGGAACTGGCCGGCGGCGTAGAACAGCATGAACACCGTCACCAGCAGGGCGTAGTCATCCTTGGTCGCGCCCACTTCCCTGGCGATTTCCGGCCACATCACCGCCAGTGCGTTGCGGTCGATGTAGTTGATGACCGTAGCCACGGCGATCAGGCCCACGATCAGCCAGCGCACTGTTGAACGCACCGGCACCTTGCGCAGGTTGGCCACCACCGCAGGGCCGTTCATTTCGCGTCATCCTTGCTGCGGTCCATGCGCGCGTGGCTGCCGCTCCAGCCGTAGGCATGGCCGTCGACGGTCACGCTGTGCTCGCCCTTGGCGCTGCTGTCATCGGCCACGCCCAGCGCGATGCGGGCTCCACTGGCAAGGCGCAGTTCGATCACCTCGGCATCGCTGCCACGGGTGCGCACGATGTCCTTGATGCGGCTGTCGGCGCCGTGCACGTACTCGGCGGTGCCGTTGTACTCGCCGTGCGGCTCCAGCACGCTGAAGAAGGTCACGTCCTTCTGGCCTTCCACGCGCTGCAGCAGGGCCGGTTCGCGGCGCAGGTTGAATTCCGGGTCGTTGGCACCGCTTTCCACCAGCAGCGCCTGCGCGGGTGCGCTGCTGCCGAAGCGGTAGGTGTAGAAGCGGCCGTCCAGCAGCCAGGCCAGCGAACGCGGTTCGCTGCCGGGTTTGCTGCGTGCATCCAGCCACAGGTGCTGGTAGCCGTTGTCCTTGCCCAGCACCGGGCGCTGGGCGGGGAAGTGTTCGGCCTCGAAGCCGGTGGTGACGATGTGACCGTTGAAGTGCAGCGGCAGGTCGTAGCGCGCGGCCTTGTTACCGTGCACCTGCAACAGATCCAGCACCACTGGCAGACCCAGGTCGGGGTGGCGCAGCAGCGCCTGGGTGCGGGTGAAGATCACGCCTGGATACGCATCGCGCATGGTTGCCGAGGCGACCTGGGTATCGGCATCGGCCTGGAAGAAGCGCACCTGCGGCGCGTGTTCCTCGCCGCGTTTCCAGTCGCCCTTGAAGTGGCTCTGCTCGTCCACCACCAGGGTGTTGTGGGCCACGGTCTGCTTGGCCCAGCTGCGGTTCTCGGCCAGGTAGATGCCACCGCGCTTGGCTTCCACGTTGAGGAAGCGGGCCGCGCCGTAGTCGGTCACCACCGGGTTGCCGTTGTCGTAGAACAGCCAGTTGAGCTTGTCGAAGTGGCCGTGTCCCATGCCCTGCATGGTGTCCTTCTGCACCAGCGCCTGGCCGCGCTCGCCGTTCATGCGCAGAATGGCCAAGCCGCCGCGGTCGCCGTCAGGGCCGTCGCGCAGCAGCATCGGCCTGTAGTCGAAAGGTTTGGCCTTGTTCGCCGCCAGCGCCTGCGCCACCTCCAGCCCTTCGGGCGAAAGCAGCAGGCGCTTCTGCTGCTGGGCCACGGACAGCAGGCGGTCATCACCGGTACGCGCATAGGCGATGCCGATGCCGGCCACCAGCTCTTCGGTGTCGATGCCCTTGTCCAGGATGGCGTCGTTGATCGGGAAGAACAAGCCGTTGTAGCTGGACTGCACCAGCACATCCACGGCCTTCAACAGCACGCCGTCACGGCGCGCGAAGATCTTCCGCTGAGGTTCGTTGCGTTCTATGGCATTGGCGAACAGCAGGAACGGCGCCAGTGCATAGCGCTGGTAGTAGGGGCCTTCCTCGTAGTAACCATCGGGCGAGAACAGCAGGTCGATCTGCCGAAGAAAGCCGAATTGATCGTCCTTCCGACTGCCGCGCAGGGATTTCTCCACCAGCTCAGGGTCGCGCAGCACGTAGCCGGTCATGCCGGTGGCGGCCACCGCCCAGGTGGCGTGGTTGTGGATCTGGTCGTAGTTCTTCGGCTCGCTGACGAGGAACTCGGCCATTGGCCGGAACACCTTCGATTCGATGGTGTTGCGGTCGCTGGCGGACAGCGCGTCGCGGATCGCGTCGTAGCCCTGGATGGCGTTGACCAGCCATACCGAATCGTTGAGCACCTGCCAGAACACGCGCCCGGGGATCTGCCCACGGCCTTCCGGGTGCGGGCCCAGCGTCGGGTAGAGCTGGGCATACTGCAGCAGCATGTCGCGCGCATAGTCCACGTAGGCCCTGTCGCCGGTCAGCCGGTACAGCGTGCCCGCCGCCAGCAGCGCCTGGTAGTTGCGCTTGTGCTGTTCATGGGTGCGCCCGCCGCCCTTGTCCTTGGGTACCGGCACGTCGATACCGGCTTTCATCATCTTCTTCAGCGTCGCCTCGGTGCGCGCCTGTTCCTTGGAAAACCACGGGTAGCGGCGGCCTTCGCTGGCCATCTGCTGCCACTGTGCGGCGGTGACCAGCACCGGCGCGGCCTCGGCCTGTCGCACGGCAGCAGTGGGGGCTGCGAACAGCGATGCGCTCGGCAGCAGGGCGAAGGGGGCGGCCAAAGCCAGGGAAACGAACAGCGGCTGCAACCTCATCGATCAACTCCATTGCGGGTGCGTGACAGGGCAACTTCGCCCACCTTGGGATACCAGGCAACGCCGGTCGCCTCGCGCGCGGTCATCGCCAGGGCAGGATCGGCACCCACGGCGGGCAGGGCAGGCGTGGCAACCCACAATCCGCTATCAGCCTGCTGCAGGCTGACACCACGGCTCTCTACGCCTCCCGGGAACACAGTGCTGGCTGCCGGCGACTGCACGTTGCCACTGAAGTCGATACCGGCCAGCGAACTGGCGGCATTGGGCGGGTTCCTGCTGGTGCGGTTGACGATCAGGTTGCCGGTGAAGCGGCTGTTGCTGGCGGCCACCACGATGCCCTTCGCCTCATCATGGCCGACGCCGAAACTGATCTTCGCCACGTCCACGAAGGTGTTGCGGCTGATCGTGGCATTCACCACCGGCGCATAGCCGGACAGCGGCGGATTGGCCTGCGCATCCATCACCGCCAGTGCCGAACGGTTGCTGGACCCGGCCAGTCGTTCGAAGTAGTTGTTGCTGACGGTCTGGTCGGCGTTGATGATGCGTACGCCGCCGGTGCCGGCCTTGTCATCGCCGAGGAAGACATTGTCGATCACCCGGTTGCCATTGCCGTGGCGCAGGGTCAGTGCTCCGGCCGAACGATAGAACACGTTGCCGCGGTAGGTATTGCCGCCAGACTTGTTGGAGACGATTTCGGTCTCGCCGTCGCAGCCTTCGAACCAGTTGTTCTCCACCGTGCTGTTGGAATTGCTCAGTGAGGTGTCACTGGTGCCGACGCGAATCGTTTCACCGCCGTTGACGCCCAGCGCTGGGCGTGGGCCGAACCAGTTGTGGTCGATGCGGTGCTGGTTGTCCAGGCCCTGGGTGGCATCGCGCACCACCACCACGGTCGGCCCGGCATTGGTCTTGCCGCGCAGCTGGCTGTGATCGAGGCGGTTGTGGCTGCCATAGAAGGAAACCCAGTAGTCCTGGTCGCTGGCATCGGGGTTGGTGTAGTCGTCGATCACCAGGCCGGTGACGCGGCTGTTGCTGGCGACGGCCTTGCTCGATTCGCGGAATGCCACCACCGCATCACCCGGTGCGTAGCCGTTGCGGAACACCAGGTTGGACACCTGCAGGTAGCTCCCTGCCAGGCGCAGGTCCGAGCGCCCGCTGAAGACGACCTTGCCGGCGGTCTGCGCGCGCAGCGTGATCGGCGCGGCTGCCGTGCCCTGGCCCTTCAGCAGCAACCGGGCGTCGGTCCAGATGCCGTCAGCCAACACGATCTCATCGCCGGGCTGCAGCGCCGAGGCGGCGGTAGTGAACTCAGCGACATCGTGGACGAGCCAGCTGGTTGCACTTGCCGCTGAAGTGGTCAGGCACATGACCAGACCAGTGGCCAGGCAAAACAGTGATGGATAGTTGGACGGGTGACGTGCCAGCGAGTGAATGCGCATGAAATCCTTCCAGGGACGGCCCGGCCGTCGTTTCAGGGTGGGTCTGCATACCACTTTCGGGTCTGTTGTAAGCCAGCCTTCGCGCAAAGTCATGCTGCAGAAGCACATTAAATTGCGATCAACTGGTATGGATCAAAGGCATTTGAACATTCACATACCAATTGGTTGACATTTTCATGTCGCCGTGCCGAAGCTGCGTCCCACGCCTGGCATGCAGGCGATCCTTTGGGAGGAGGAAACCATGCGGCGACCCGCCGGAGCAGTGCACAGCATCTCGTTGTCCCCCACACCCCTGATCGTGGCGCTGCTCGCCGTGCTGGCGGGCCTGCCCACGGCCCAGGCGCAATCCAGCAAGGAGGCAGCAGGGCAGGATCCCACCACGCTGGACCAGGTGCAGGTCACCGGCATCCGCGAATCGATGCAGAGTTCGATCAACAAGAAGCGCGACGACACGGTCATTGCCGACGTGCTCTCGGCCGATGACATCGGCGACCTGCCGGCGCCCTCGCTGGCCGATGCGATCGAGACCCTGACCGGCGCCGCTTCGACCCGCGACAAGACCGGCGCCTCGGAAATCTCCATCCGTGGCCTGGGCGCCTTCCTCAGCAGCACCAACTTCAATGGCCGCGAGATCACCAACGGCAGCGGCGACCGCTCGGTGAACTTCAACATGTTCCCGGCCGAGCTGATCAACACGGTGGCCATCTACAAGACCCAGCGCGCCGACATCATCGAAGGCGGCGTGGCTGGCACCATCGGCCTGGAAACAGTGCGCCCACTGGAGTACGGCAAGCGTGCGGCGCAGCTGGACCTGCGCGGCAGCTGGGCCGAGTATGACAAGAAGTACCGCGACGACGACGGCATCGGCTATCGCGGCACCGCCAGCTACATCGACCAGTTCGAGTTCGGCAACGGGCAGAAGCTGGGCATTTCGCTGGGTTTCCAGCGCCTGGACGGCACCGATCCGGAAGAGAGCATCACCAGCGGTTCCACCTGGTATGCCTGCGATGGCACGCAGAACGTGGGCAATGCCAACTGCAATGAAGTGTCCGCGCAGGCCATCGCCAACGGCGCACCTTACTACCTGGTGCCCAGCAGCCGCATCTACCGGCTCAAGCAGGAGCGCAACGACCGCCAGAGCGAGTTCGCTGCACTGCAGTGGCGGCCCAATGACGTGGTTGAAGTGAATCTCGACTTCGAACACACCGAGCGCAACTGGTACGAGAACCGCAGCGATCTGAGCCTGTCCAACGCACGTCGCGGCATCACCCAGCGCGACGTGGACGCAGACGGCATCGTGCGCCACCTGCATGGCAGCACCTCGATCGACTCCACCTCCAACCGCTACTGGCGTGGCGAGGAATACACCGGGGGTGGCCTGAACCTGATCCTGCGACCGACCCCGGCCTGGGAGCTGTCCACCGATCTTTCGTACTCGCACACCAATCGCCTCGATAGCGAGCGCATGACCCGCCTGCGCGCGAACCAGCGCGACGTCAACAATGCCGCCGTGCCCGGCATCAGCAGTGGTGCCACCGGCTACGTGGACTATGACTGGGACTGGCACGGCGAAGTGCCCAGTGTTGCGCTGGCGCCGAACTTCGACCCCACCAACTGGGACGCCTACACCGGGGCGGCGCGGGTGACCTCAAGCGCAACGGAGAATGACCACAAGATCAAGGCCGGCCGCTTCGATGCCAGTTTCATGCCCGAGTCCGGTTTCTTCACCCGCATCAAGGGCGGCGTGCGCGCCAGCCAGGCCGACTACCGCCTGCGCGACAACACCCTGGTAACCGACTACGACCAGCGCGTGGCGGCCGACAAGGCGAAGATCATCGCTGCCAACCAGGCCTGCCGTGCACCATTCCCCCAGGATGACTTCATGGATGCCGCCAGCGGCAACACGATCTCCTCGTGGGCGTACTTCGATCCGAACTGCCTGTACCAGTCGTTCCGTGGCAGCCTCGACAGCGGGCTGGATCCGGGTTTCCAGGATCCGAACAATGTCGATATCACCGAGAAGACACGCGCGCTCTATCTGATGGGGGAGTTCAGCAGCAGCCTGTTCGGCTTGCCGGTGACCGGCAACCTCGGCCTGCGCTGGGTCAAGACCGATGTTCGCTCCGAAGGCGTGCGTACCGGGCTGCGTATCGAGGACAATGGTGACGGCACGATCCGCCTGCAACCCACCGGTGCGTACAGCACGCAGGTGTTCAAGGCGGGCAACGACAAGCTGCTGCCCAGCCTCAACGCGGCCTTCGAACTGCGCCCGGACGTGTTGCTGCGGGTCGGTGCATACCGCGCGATGTCACGGCCGGACATCGCCGCGCTGGGTGCCGGGCGCACCATCAACGTGAGCAGTGATGCCACCTACGGCAATCTGGCCGACGCGCTGGATGACATCAGCGCCAGCGGCAACCCCGCCGCGCAGCCGCTGATGTCCTGGAACGGCGACCTTTCCCTGGAGTGGTACCCGAACCCGGACACGATGCTGGCCGGCGCGGTGTACTGGAAGCAGTTCAACGGCGGCACCGCCACCGCGCTGGTGCCGGAGACCTACACCATCGACGGCCAGAGCGTGACTGTGCCGGTGCGGCAGCAGGTAACCACCGACGAGGACAGCACGCTGACCGGCTTCGAGCTGACCGCCACCCATCGACTGTCGTACCTGCCCAAGCCGTTCGACGGGCTGGGCTTCAAGGTCAGCTACAACTACGCCGATGCCGACTACCGGACCCAGGACTCACGACTGGGCGAGCAGCTGGCCAGTGATGGCACGATCATTCCGGCGATCGTGCCGCCGGCGGGTCTCAGCGGCTTCTCGCGGCACGTCCTGTCCGGCTCGATCTACTGGGACGTCGGGCGCTTCAACATCCAGGCCATCGGCAAGTTCCGCTCGCACTACTACCAGGACTTCACCGGCAACACCGCGCAGCAGAACCGCTACTATGATGACAACACCAGCGTGGACCTGCGCCTGCGCTACCGGGTGAACAAGCAGTTGTCGCTGTCGCTGGAGCTGATGAACCTGACCAACGAGCCGCGCGTGGCCTACCAGCCGCTTTATGGGAACTTCCGCGAAGTGGTGACCTACGGGCGGCGTGCGTATTTCGGTGTACGATACAAGTTCTGAACAGGGCGGCGCGGCCAGTGGTCGCGCCGTCGCTCCAACCGGACCCTTGCCGGCCGCGGTGGCAGGGCAGGGACCCGGAGGGAATCGCCAAGGGTCAGCCGCATGTCCGCCAACCGCCTTTACCAGACCATCGCTGCCAAGCTCCGCAAGCTGATCGAGGACGGCGAATTTCCGCCGGGCTCGCGGCTGCCGGGCGAGCGTGAACTGGCCGAACGGTTCGGTGTCAGCCGGGTCACCATCCGCGAAGCCGAGATCGCACTGGAAGCACAGGGCTGGATCGCCATCCGCATCGGTTCGGGCGTGCATGTGAAGCCGCGCCCGACGCAGGCGTCCGGCGGGCTGCCGGATGTCAGCGCCTTCGACCTCACCGCTGCCCGCGCGGTATTCGAAGCCGAGGCTGCCGCGCTGGCTGCCAGCAATCTGGATGATGCCGGCATTGCCGAATTGCAGTCGTTGGCCGAAGCGCTGTGCCGTCGCGACCTGAGCGACGCCGAAGCCGGCGAGTACGACCGCCGTTTCCACCTGGCCATCGCACGGCTTTCCGGCAACCCGGTGGTGGAGTTCTTCGTGCAGCAGATCTGGCGCATGCGCAGCGAACTGCCGCGGGTAACCGAGGTCTATGCACGGGTCTGCCATGATGATGGCGCCAGCCGTGCCGACGAGCACATGGCGATCTTCGAAGCCCTGCGCGCGCGCGATCCGGTGGCCGCGCGCAATGCGATGCGCCATCACTTCCAGCGCCTGTTCGAGGCCATGCTGCAGGCGACCGAAAGCCAGGCGCTGGAGGAGATCCGCCGCCGCACGCAGCAGGACCGCGAACGGTTCATGGCGACGACGCGTATCTGAAAGGCGTTCTGCGGGCGACGACCTGATGTGGCTGGCTACCGCCGTCGGGCTTGATGCCCACGGCCTTTCTACACCGCTGGAACCGTGATCCGCTGCAGATCCAGCTTGGCCCTGAGCGCATAGTGCTTGCGGGTGACCGGCACGGTGCAGGTCAGGCGTGGATCCAGGTAGTCCTTGAACATCGGCGGTCGCGAAGCGCCCAGATAGAACGGCCGATCCTGCTTCACCGCGGCGGGCAGCAACACGTCGGACAGATCGCTGTCGGACGCATCGGTCACCAGGCAGGGGGCATGGCGGAAGCCGAGCCTGCGCAGCAGGTACAGCCGGTGCGAGCCGTTGGTCAGGATGATCCGGCGGCCAATGCGTGTGGCGCTGATCAGGTTGTCGCTGAAACCGAGATAGACGACAAGGGCGTGGCTGGCTGCGCCGAACGGCTCGTAACCGGCGATGGTGCGAGGGTCGATCGTCGCCACGTCGAGGAAGCGCAGGTCGTTGGACGCAGATGCGAACGTGTAGATGCCATCGGACTGGGTAAAGCGCACATCCGGATGTGCGTGGCGTCCACGTCGCGCCACCAGCTCCATGATCTCGCTTGCATCGGGTGACGCGGCCGTGGCCGCTGCAAGCTGATCGATGTGGCGCAGGTTGATGCACTCCTGGAAGACCACCAGCCGGTCGATCTCCACCATCTTCCAACTGCGTGGGACCATGCTCGTCATGCGGTGCATCGAGGGTTGGCGAAGCGCCTGCTCGGCCAGTGGCCGCATCTCTTCGGGCAGGTCGAGGACGTCCATGGCATCGGCGTGGTCTGCTTCATCGTGATGAAGGCGACGCACCAGGGCGCGGGCTTCCCGCCACTGCTCCACCAGCATCGCTTCATCAAAGCTTCCTGGTGGGCAACGCTCCCTGACGAAGCGGATGAACTTCGGCAGTGGAAACAGGCCCTTCAGCAGAAGGGTGGAATCAAGGCCATCGTCATTGATCTCGGTGGGCATCCATCTCGCTCTCTTGGGAGTCGCTGCAGCGGCGTCCGATCACGGTCGGCCGTCACACCAAAATAATATGTTATATCGTAACATTTGCGTGCCTTGGCGGCAATCGTCCTGAAATACGCAGGGCGACGCTGGCCTGGCCGCTGTGCATCCGCTGCATCGCGTGGGTGCATCCACTGACTAGAGGAGATGTTCATGAACGAACTGATTGAGCTGGGCGTAGTGGCTGGAGAGCAGAATCACGAAGATCCGAGTGAACTGATCGAGCTGGGCTCGGTGGTTTCCGAAACGAAGGCGCACAACCACGGCACGTTGTGGGATGGCGTCTTCCCGACCACCTCGCCCTGATCCATCGCACCCTGCATGACCTGCGGTGCATGCCCCCCGCATGCACCGCTCTGATGCCTGCAGCAGCATGAGATCACGCTCGCGATGGACCAGCCTGAAACCACCTACTTCCTTTCGAAGCACGCACATGTCTGTGTGACCGGTGACGCAATGGTCATTCTTGATCAGGCCTCCGGCAGCTATCTCTCCATCGATCGGCGCGGAGCGGCGGCGCTTGGCGGGCTGGTGCAGGACTGGCCCCTGGCCTCCGATGGAGCGCCGAGCCCGAGGATGCTGCAGTCGCTGCTTGATCGGCGCCTGATCACCCAGGATCCGCTGCGTGGCAAATCCGCAGCAAGCGCCGAAATCGCGTTGCCCCGGCACTGGGTGCGCGAGGGCGAGTCCCGAGGATGTCCGCCGATCACGGCCCGCGATGTGCGCCGGTTCCTGGCCTCGGTCACGCGCGCGGCCTGCAGCAGGACGTTCCTGCCTTTCAGCTACACGGTGTCGGCAGCCCGCAGGCGCGGTCAGGAAGCTACGCCGGGCGAGGTGGATCTGCAGCAGCTGGCCCTCCTGGTCCGGGTGTTCGATTGGTTGCGACCGATCGCCTTCAGGAAGACCGATGAGTGCTTCCTCTACTGCCTGGCCATGCGTGAGTTCCTGTCGCGGTACGGCATCGTTCCGGCGTGGGTATTCGCGGTGCGCACCCAGCCGTTCGCAGCGCATTGCTGGTTGCAGCACGGCGACCAGGTCCTGACCGACATCCCCTTCAATCTGCGCCGGATGACGCCCATCCTGGTGCTGTAACCGGCTTGAGGCATGTACCGATACATCGCTCTGTTCTGGAACGAACATTCCGAATCCGCTCGTGCGCAGGCTTTGCAGGCCATGGAACGGATCGAGGCAGACCGCCCCGGAATCGCCTGCGTGATGAAGGGCAGCGGCGGCGCCATCTATGCCCAGACCGACAACCCCGGCTACTTCGAGTACAGCCGGTCCGGCCCGCTGGTGATACTCGGCAAGCTGTTCCACAAGGTGTTCGCCGCCGATACCGTTCCCGCACAGGCATTTCCCGATGCTGCATCCGCAGACAGCGCCTGCAGTACGCAGGGCAGGAGCCTGGTGGAGCAGTACTGGGGGCGCTACGTTGCCGTGGGCTACCAGCCGGATACCGCCAGCTGGTTCGTGCTGCGCGATCCGACGGCGGAGATTCCGTGCTACATGACCACGGTCGATCAGTTGACGGTGGTCTTTTCGAGCATGGAAGACTGCCTGCTGCTGGGAGTGGGTGACTTCAACGTCGACTGGTCGTTCCTGTCCTACTCGCTGCTGTTCCCGTTCCGTGACGGCCTGCAGACAGGCTTCGAGGAGGTCACCGCGCTCGAGGCGGGCGAGGCAGTGACGATCCGTGATGGCCGGCCGATCGGCCGGCACTACCAGTGGGATGTGGTGCGGCAGGCCAGTGAAGCGCCCATCGAAGATCTGGAGGAAGCCGTGCAACTGGCACGTGCAACGCTGCTGGGCTGCATTGGTGCGCTGGCGAGCCAGCATCGATGCATCCAGCTTCAGTTGTCCGGCGGGCTGGACTCCTCCATCGTCCTCGCCGGCCTGCTGCATGCACCCTCCGCACCGGAGGTGAAATGCGTCCATCACTACGATGCCGGCATTGGTGCCGATGAGCGCATGTTCGCGCGCATGGCCGTTGCCGGTGCCAGTGAATCCTCCGGAAGAAGCTGCGAGTTCGTCGAGTACCAACGGCAGCCGCACTGCTCGCTGGAAGAGATCATGGACTTCCCGCGAACCGCGCGTCCTGCGCATTGCTCGGGTTACCTGCTGCATCGGCGCGACGTGGATGTCGACGCGGACACGGTGCAGTTCACCGGTGTCGGCGGCGATGCGGTCTTCCTCCGCTTCAAGGGCAATGCCGCTGCCATCGATTATGCGTGGCGGCGTGGGATCGACCGCGAGTTCTTCCGTGTTGCGTTCGAAACCGCGCAGTCGGGTGATTCGCTGTACGGGGTATTCAAGGATGCCTTCGTCCACGGCGTGCTCAAGAAGCCGGGCAACATCAATGGCCGCTGGGGCAACCCGTGCGAATGGGTGAAGGTGGATGCGTCAGAACAGGATGGCGTGCCGCCGGCCTGGCTGCGGCAGGCACGCGCACAGGGGCACAGGCTCTCTCCGCACAAGCTGGCGCACATCGGCCGGATGATCTTCCCGACCAGCGTGCTCGATCCCTTCGAGGGCGCAGGACGCTGGCACGGCGTATCACCCATCAGCGCGCAGCCTGTGGTGGAACTGTTCGCCCGCCTGCCGCTGCACCTGCTGATGGCCGGCGCGGAAGACCGGACGATCGCGCGTCGCGCACTGCAGGGCCTGCTGCCGCAGGCGCTGCTGTCGCGCAAGGTGAAGTCCTACCTCGACGATCACTCGGTGGCGGTCACCCAGCGGCATCAGCAGTTCATCAGGGGCCTGCTGGTGGATGGCCTGCTGGCGCGGCGGGGCTACATCGACAGCGCATCGGCCGACGCGGGCATCCGCAGGGTCAGCCCGGATCACTCATCCCAGGTGCTGGGCATCTTCGGTCCGCAGGTCAACATCGAAGCCTGGCTCAGGCGCTGGATGGGCCGGCCAGGCGCGCCTGCGGCCGGCGTGGCCTAGGCGCTCCGGCTCATTTCCTCAAGGTAGAGGCTCTCCAGGTCATTGGCGGTGATCGTGCTGGCATCCAGTGTCCTGCGCAGCCTGCCGGCCTGCATCAGTCCGATGGTGGTCGCCACTTCGCGGGCACGGAACAGATCGTGGGTGGCCATCAGGATCGCCGTGCCGCGATCGCGCTGGCGCACGATCAGCTCGTGGAACTCGGCCGAGGCGGTCGGGTCCAGGCCGGACGTCGGCTCATCGAGGAGCAGCGCCCTGGCTTCCTTGATGATGGCCAGCGCGATGCCCACCTTCTGGCGCATGCCCTTGGAGTAAAGCCCGACGCGCCGCCCGAATGCCTCGGGTGCCAGGCCAGCGGACCTGAGCGCGTCCTTCAGCCGTGCGGACGAGCGCTGCTCCACCGCAGCCAGGCGCGCGAAGTAATCCAGGTTTTCATAGCCGGTCAGTTCGTCATACAGCGCCACGTTCTCCGGGATGTACAACAGGCGCCGGCGTACCTCGTGTGGCTGCTGCCAGGCACTGAGCCCATCAACCTCGGCGGATCCGGAGGTGGGTTCGAGGAAGCCCAGGAACAGCTTGATCGTGGTCGATTTGCCGGCCCCGTTGGCACCCAGCAGGCAGAAGATCTCGCCGGGGCGCACCGTGAAGCTCACATCATCCAGCGCCCGATGCGTGCCGTGTTCCTTGACCAGATGCGTTGCAGTCAGCATGTGTGATGTACCTCAGGGGGTGGCCAGCCGACGCCGCATCGACCAGGCCGCGATCAGCAGAAGCAGGGTGGCGACGGCCAATGCGGCCAGGTCGATCAGTACACCGCGTTGCAGGGCGCCCGCCGTGTCCTGGAATTCGAAACGGGGCAGGGCGTCGTACTCGGCCAGCGTCTGTGGCACGTCACGGTCCAGATAGTCCTTGTGCAGCTGCCGACGTGCGTGCCAGTACGCGAGGACCTGCTGCTGGAACGCCAGCGCCCGGTCGGCGTCGGATCCGGCGAGGCGGTCCAGTGCATCCTGCACCGCGACCGACGGCAGCAGCAGGCGCGCCCGGTCGAGTGCCCGGCGTCGCACGTCCTCAGCCTCCGTATGCGCGGCGATCAAGGGCGCGATGGCCTGATCGGCCTGGACAAGATCGGCATAGGCCACGCGCACGGCGTCCGCAATGCGCGGTGCTGGCGAACGCGTGGCGGGGGAGGCTGCCGCGTGGCGCAGCTGCTGCTGGCGGGCAGTGTCGGCCAGCTGCGCCTTCAGTGCGGTCGCCAGTTGCATCTGCGAGGGCGGTGGAACCATCAGGTTCACCGCTGCCAGGACCAGTGATGGGGCCATGACAACGATCAGCAGCCACAGTGCGCCAGCGGCGATCGCGGCCTCGGTGGTGCGCCGGGCGAAGCAGCCGATAAGCACCGCCAGTGCCAGCCAGAAGCTGCCGTAGGCGAGCACGATCAGGGCAAGCACGGCCAGGCCGGAAGGGCGTGTTGCGCCCGAGCCAGCGGCAACGGCAATGATGATCGCCAGCGCAGGCAGCAGCACGATGGCACCTCGGGCCAGGGCCTTGACCGCGATCAGCCGTCCTGCCGCGATGGGCTGTGACAACACCAACGCTGTGATGCCGCGCTCGCATTCGCGCGACCAGAGATCGAAGGTGGTCGCCAGGATGACCAAGGGCAGCAGAAACACAATGACGAAGGCCAGGTCGAATCGGCCAGCGGCCTGCACGGCAGGATTGCCGATGTCGGACCACACATGCCTGAGCAGCTGGCTACGGTCGCCCAGCGCAACCACGTCGGCGGTGTAGGGGTAGGCGTCCGCCTGTCCAATCGACAATGCCGCCATCGGGCCGGGAGGGAGCACCGGCTGGACGCGGGGCAGTACCGACGGTGCCTTGCCAACGAATCCCCGGCTTCGGTCCCTGGCATCCTGTTCTTCCGCGTTGATCAGGCTGATGGCTGCCTCGCGCTGCCCGACCCACGCACTGCCATTCCATGCTGCATAGGCCGCCAGCACCACCAGCAGGCCAAGCAGCACCGGCAACGCCCGGTCACGCAGCAGGCGACGGATCTCATGCCCTGCGATCGACAGGCTGCTCATGGGGCACTCCCGAGATGCCGCGCCGACGTGAACACCAGCCCCAGGGCCAGCAGCACCCAGGCCAGCAGGATGGCGAAATTCACCGACTGTGCCGCGGCGATGTGGCCCAGCGGCGGTTGTTGCGGGCTGTACGCCACGGAGCGGGTAAGGGTCGCGATATCGGCCAGATGCTTGCTGCCGTTCGCGGCCTTGTGCTGTTTCACTTCCAGGTTGAGTGCCTGGATCAGCCGGTAGCGATAGTCTTCGACCCCGCGCAGGAACGCCAGATGTGCAGGGAAGTCGGTGCGCGCCAGTGCCCGTGACACGGCCTGCAGCGCGAGGGTGGGGGACAGCGCCGCAAAGGCGCGTTGCGTGATCGCCTGCCGCTGGTAGGTGGCGTAGATGCGCTCGAAGTGGCGGTTGTAGGTCTCGGTGGAATTCGCTTCGGCGAACTCCAGCGCCACACCGCGGAAGTTGACCGGAAGATCGTCCACGTCCTTCACCTGGTAGCGTGCCAGCATCTCTGCTTTCAGTGCGTCCAGCCGCTTGTCCGCCGGGTCGTGGCCATCTGCGCCGTGCTCTGCGTCCTCGCTGACCGCCGCCCGGAACGCGGGGGCAGTAGGCGTGGGATACAGTGATTCGGCCAGTGCGGGGGCCACCCGCGGCGCGAGCAGGGTGGCCACCACCCAGAAGCCGAGCAGCACCACCAGCGACGTGCGTGCTGCGCTGAAGCGCGCCGAGACACCGATGGTGATGGCGCAGAACACCAGGAGATAGAGCGCATACGCCGCGAACATCGCAA
>OBJT01000187.1_pt1 | contig 16716 bp, 16 predicted proteins | sample 1519861 | NCBI WGS metagenome assembly OBJT01 (sample SAMN02401118, study PRJEB22541) | soil metagenome, isolate JX
ATCGGTTTTATTGACTCTGGCGTCGGCGGCTTGACCGTCGTGAAACAAGCGATGAAACAGCTTCCCAATGAATCCATTTATTATCTGGGGGATTCCGCCAGATGCCCCTATGGACCAAGGCCCAAAGAAGAAGTGATTCAATATACATGGGAAATGACACAGTTTCTGCTGAAGAAAGATATCAAAATGCTGGTGATCGCCTGCAACACTGCGACTGCAGCCGCCTTGGACATCATCCGGGAGCGCGTTGACATTCCGGTGATCGGTGTCATCAATCCCGGCAGCCGTGCCGCAATCAAACATTCGAAAAATGAACGCATAGCCGTAATCGGCACAAAAGGCACAATCAACAGCGACGTTTACAAGAAAACGATCAAGGATAAAGACAAGGGCATTTCTGTCATCAGCATGAGCTGTCCCAAGTTTGTGCCGCTGGTTGAGAGCAATCAGTACAACGGATCGATCGCGAAAAAAGTGGTTGCGGAAACGCTGAACCCCTTGCTGAAGGAATCGATCGACACTCTGATTCTGGGGTGCACGCATTATCCGCTTTTGACACCGCTCATCCAAAATGTGATGGGGCCTTGCGTGACACTAATCGATTCCGGTGCCGAAACGGTATCTGAGGTGAGTACCTTATTGGATTATTTCCGCTTGGCGGAAAGCTCGCACAACAAGGAAGCCTCCGAATACCATTTTTATACGACTGGATCGCCGAAACTATTTTCGGATATCGCAGAAAATTGGCTCGGCCAGAGCAATTTTACAGTCGAAAAAGTTGATCTGGTCAATTTGATTGAAAAATGATTGAGAAATGAGGGATACAATGAACGCAACGGAAAAAAAGAAGATCGTGATAGCGACCAAAAATCCGGGAAAAGCCAGGGATTTCGCCGTCCTGTTTGAACCGAAAGGCTACGAAGTGGTGACTTTGTTGGACTATCCGGAGATTGAAGATGTGGAGGAAACCGGCTATACGTTCGAAGCCAATGCACGCAAGAAAGCTGAAACGATCGCCGGATTGTTGGGTATGACGGTCTTGGCGGATGATTCGGGCATCTGCATCGATGCCTTGGATGGCCAGCCAGGTGTGTTTTCTGCCCGATTTGCTGGTGGAATGAAAAGCGATGCCGCCAATAATGCGAAGGTGCTTGCGATGCTTGGGTCCCAGGAAAACCCATCCCGTAAGGCGCATTTCCATTGTACCTTAGTGTTGGCCCATCCGGATCGGGAGAGTTTGGTTGTCGAAGGGGATATCGAGGGCGAAATCGCGGAGTTCCCGAGCGGAGACAATGGCTTCGGATATGATCCTTTGTTTTATTTGCCACACTTAGGCAAGACGATGGCAGAATTGAGCGATACCGAAAAAAATCAGATCAGCCACCGCGCAAATGCCCTGAAAAATCTGGAGAAAAGTTGGGCAGCCTGGCTGGAAAAGGAAGCGGATTAGATGATAAAAATACTTGCAGTCAGCGACAGCCACGGCAAAAAAGATATTCTGAACGAATTGGCTTTGCGCTATGCGAATCAGATCGATCATTTTGTCCACTGCGGTGATTCGGAATTGAGCAGTTCCGACCTGATCTGGGGAATCATGTCCACAGTGATGGGGAATTGCGATTATGATTATCAAATGAACGACGAATACCGATTCCAGGCCGCCGACAAAAATGTGCTGGTTGTTCACGGGCATCGTCATTCTGTTAGGGACTCCGTTGCCGGGTTGAAACGCGAAGCCCAGCAAGCGAATGCTTCGTTGGTATTTTATGGGCATACCCATATCGCCAAAGCGGAACAGGAGGATGGCATCCTGTTCGTCAATCCGGGCAGCATCAGTCAACCGCGCGGCACACTGATGGAAAAGACCTATTGCATCGTCACATTGGACGGCCAATCCGTCACAGTGACCTATTACAATGACCGCCATCAGGAAATGGTCGATCTGAACAAACAATTTCAAATTCTTTGATTATATGCAAAGAAGGTGTTCCCGGCGGCATAGTCGCCTGATGGACACCTTTTAGGAGGAAATTAAAATGATTAGTAGCGAAGTAGCCGGGCTATTGCTGGACAATGAGGCGTGCGGGGATCTGATGATCCATGGCGAAAATGTCGCCAATGTACATTGTTCGAACAATCTGAACCATGCGTTTCTGGTGCTGTCCCAAGTGAAGTATTCCGTCATTCCCGTTTTGGATTCGAAGTCCCGCATCAAGGGCCTGATTTCCATACCGATGATCATCAAAGCCATCACGGAAATCGATGCGATCCGCTATGACAAGATGGAAACACTCACCGTGGAAGAAGTGATGGACAGTAATGTGCAGACCATCCGTCCATGGACGGATCTTGAGGATATTCTGAATTATCTGATCGATCACAATTTCCTGTGCGTTACCGAAGATGATGGCAAATTTATCGGCATCATCACGCGCAAAGAGATTCTGACGAGAGTGAATCACTTGGTGCATGGCATCCATCGCCTCTATAAATTTGAGAAAATTGAGGAGAAGGAAGAAGTGGCATCCGAAAGATAGAAAGCGGCTGTTTGCTTCGAGCCTCACCTAAAGAAAAAGTGCTCCGCCGCCAAATGATTTGGATGCGGAGCACTTTTTTTGCTTATGCTTTCGGGGCGGTGTACGGCATCGCCGGAATCTGGATGCCAGCCTCCAACAGTGCGGAACGGTAACTTCCCAAGAACAGATTTTGAATGGCAAACTGCTGACCGTTGAGTGTATAAAAGACCACACGATAGGCAAGCTGGCCATTCCCTTTATCGGTGATGCCGACAACATTCGGGCCTTTGACGATTTCCGGATGTTCCGGCACAATCCGTTCATTGACCGCATGGATGACCTGATCGACCGTTTCGAAATCGGTATCCGGATACAAGAGGATATCGATCATTGCCCGCATATCATTCCGGGACAGATTGCTGATAGTCGTGATGGTATGGTTCGGCAAGAAATGCAAAGTACCATCAAAACTCTTGATTTGTGTCGTCCGCAGCCCGACATTCACGACAGTGCCGTCGATTCCGCCGATGACAACGTGATCGCCGACATCAAATTGGGACTCCAGGATGATGAAGAAACCATTGACGATATCGTTGATGAATTGCTGTGCGCCGAGACCGATCGCCAGACCCGCAAGACCAGCGCCGGCAATGAGTGTGGCGATCGGCACACCCAAAATGGAGAGGACCCCGTAGATCAAAAAGAAGAACAAAAGATAACGCAAACCATTCTCGGCTATTTTATAGATGGTGGTGGCACGATTCTGAGTAATATGTTTGGTCAATATTTGTTTTTCGAAAGTACGGTGCAAAACGTAACTGGATAAACGTTTTAAAGCAAAAAAGATGAGCAGCAAAAAAAGCAAGGTAATGCCTTTCGAAATGAACAAGCCCACAATCTCTTCCCAGGCGATGCTGTTCCACCATTTGACGAAAATATTAGGATTCGTCACCACTTCCTCTATCAAATCTTGCGCAAGAGCACTGTCTTGTATACTTATATCATTCATAAAATCCCTCATTTCTGAACAGCTGTTTCCATTGTAACAAATTAACCGGCTCATGAAAATGGAGATAGGGTTACGTTTTATTGAAGAAAGCGTGTCTGAAGCAGAACAATCCATTTTCGTGGAAATGGTGCTGACTAAAGGGGTTTCAATAGCATATAACAAATGACTATGGTATCATTTTATTATAAATAGTATAAATCTTATAAAAATTCATACAATGCTTTGACAGATGCACGTATGGATCAAGAAGGAGTGAGTACAAATAATGGGATATGGTGAAATTGCAGCTTTGATTGCTGCGCTGGCTTTTGCGGTATTAGTGGTTTTCATCATCTTGGCATTAAGGAAAGTCACTGACATCTTAGGCGAGGTTGAAAAAGTGACCCAGGAAGCGAATAAAAGCCTGGCCGTCATCACAAAAGATGTCGATCACTTGTCGATTGAAGTCGAAGGCTTACTGAATAAGGCCAATACGTTGGTGGACGACCTGAACGGCAAAATCAGCAAGACAGATCCTTTATTCACTGCAATCGGCGATTTAGGTGTGACCGTTTCTGATGTGAACCAATCTACCAGAAATTTGGCAGTATCACTTAAAGGCGGTGGAAAAGGCGTCAAAAGCGCATCAGGTTCCTCCACTGTCGGAAAACTTGGGCGGACGGCAATGGCAATTGCCCGTCAACGGCAAGCGAAGAAAGAAACGAAGGACACAAAGTTCAAAACTTACTGAAGCGTCAATCAATAAATAAACGAAAAGGAGTTTGAAGATTATGACAAAAAGTAAAGGTGGATTTTTATTAGGGGCAATCATCGGCGGGGCAGCTGCAGCCATTACAGCTTTGTTGTTTGCGCCTAAACCAGGCAAAGAATTGCGCGATGACATCACGGAGGAAGTAAATAATCTTCTGGATACAGCACGCGATTATGCAGATATCGCTGTAGAGAAGGGCAATGAGTTCATGGACGTCGCCAAAGAAACCACGGAAGATATCAAAATCAACTTGAAGGACACCACTTCATCGATTAAAACACAATTCACTGAAACGACCAAACATGTCGGTGATGACTTGAAAAAAGTAAAAGAAGACATCAAAGAGAAAGCTACTGATGTGAAAGAATTTGCTTCTGTCATCGCTGAGGAGGGCAAAGAGGAAGCTGCAGCCGTAACGGAAGAGAAAAAAGCCGCAGTGGAAGAAAAGGTTGAAGAGATCAAAGACAGCGTGGAAGATATCTAAACGCAACAAAAAAACAGGCCGCGTGCCTGTTTTTTTGTTGCATAGTGTTTTGTCGGTCGATACCGCTGCACCAGCCCAACCCACTAATCGATCAATTTTAAATACGCACCTATATCGGTAGGGGTGTGCGTGAAGGATTCAAAACCGTCTGCAGTCACAAATCCGCAATCCTCGACTCTGACCCCGATATCCCCTTCGATGTAGATGCCGGGCTCGATGGAAAAACACATACCTTCAGTAAGGGCCATTTCATTGCCTTCCATGATGGATGGGAATTCATGCACACCTTGACCCAAGCCGTGGCCCAGACGATGGTTGAAGTAGCGGCCGTAGCCCGCTTCGGTAATGATTGTCCGCGCTACGGCGTCCAATTCGCCAGCTTTGATGCCGGGATGGACCGCAGCCATCGCTTCATCATGGGCTGCCAATACCAAATCGTAGATTTTTTTTTGGTGCGCAGATGGCTCTTCACCAAAGAAGAACGTGCGTGTCACATCACTGGCATAACCTTCGTGCATGGTTCCCAAATCGAACAGCACAAACTGGTTTTTCTTGAGTTTGGTGTCGCCGGGGACGCCATGGGGGCTGGCTGCATTTTCACCGAACAGTACCATAGTTGTGAAACTCATTTCGGCTACGCCTCTTCTTTTCAGTTGGTATTCAATTTCTGCAACGACTTCCAGTTCAGTGATGCCCTCGCGAAGCGTTTTTGCACCTATTTTGAGCGCTTCATCAGCCCAATAGCCAGCTTCCTTCATGAAGGCGAGTTCTTGTTCATTCTTGATCAGGCGCATTTCCTGAAGGGTTGCGCTGATGTTATGGTCGAAAGTGGCTGTCGGGAAATGTTTCCGCAATGCTTCCATACGCTCGACAGTCAAGAAATCCTTTTCGATGGACCAGTCCGACAGCGGCGAATGACGCGCTTTTATGCTGGTTGCCAGTACCGTCCAAGGGTCTTGCGTATCCATGTAGCTGACCACTTCAAATTCCTCAGCAGTCTTCCGCGCATCATTTTCTTCCAACGCAGGGACAAACAGCAGGGGCTTTGCATCCTTGAACAAAACGGCCGCCAAGATTCGCTCGTGCGGATCGCTCCGGTATGAGGAAACATAAAAGACATTTTTAGGGTCATTGAGGAATATGATATCGACATCTTGGTTTTTCATTAAATTGATAATTGAGTTTAAAGGCATTTTTAATATGACACCTTCCTTTCTTTAGTATTATAGCATATAATTAGGGTTCTATTTTTGAATAACGCAATGTGAAATTTTCATGAAAACTTTTATAAAACGCTTGCATATCTTATGAAACAATGTTAAATTCATTATAAGCTTGTAAAACAATCAATATTTACAACATTATGTTGAATAATGGAAAATAAAAAATTGAAAACAATTGAGATAAGGAGCAACATAAATGGAAAAACAAACGATTACAATTTACGATGTGGCTCGCGAAGCAAACGTCTCCATGGCAACTGTTTCCCGCGTAGTGAACGGTAATCCAAACGTGAAACCATCCACAAGGAAAAAGGTATTGGAAGTCATTGAACGTTTGGATTACAGACCGAATGCGGTCGCCCGTGGTTTGGCAAGCAAGAAAACAACGACAGTAGGGGTTATCGTTCCTGACGTCACAAACCTGTTCTTTGCATCTTTGGCACGAGGAATCGATGATATCGCTACAATGTACAAATATAATATCATTTTAGCGAACTCCGACCAGAATGACCAGAAAGAAATCCAAGTATTGAACACCTTACTTGCGAAACAAGTGGATGGCATCATCTATATGGGCAATAAGATCACTGATGAGCTGCGCGCAGAATTCTCGCGTTCCAAAACGCCGGTCGTGCTGGCTGGAACAATCGATCCTGAGCAACAAGTCGGAAGCGTCAATATCGATTACATCGCTGCAACCGAAGAAGTCGTAGCGAACATGATTGCGAACGGCAAAAAACATATTGCTTTCGTATCAGCATCGCTTTCCAATCCGATCAATGGACAGTATCGCCTGAAGGGTTACAAAAACGCTTTGGTCAATGCAAACATTCCTTTTGATGAAGCCCTTGTCTTCGAATGTGAGCCGACGCTTCAAAATGGTGAGCTATTGGCTGAACAATTACTTGAAGCCGGAGTGGATGCAGCATACGTAGCCGGTGATGAACTTGCGATCGGCCTGTTGAACGGTATCATCAATGCAGATGTCAGCGTTCCTGAGGCATTTGAAGTCACTGCCAGCAATAATTCCCGCATAACAGAAATGGCTCGTCCAAAGTTGACATCCATCATGTTGCCGCTGTATGATATCGGCGCTGTTGCGATGCGTTTGCTGACGAAAATCATGAACAAAGAAGAAATTGATGAAAAATCAATCATTCTTCCATACAAAATCGTCAACAGAGGAACAACATTACCAAAAAAATAATCTGTTCATCCGAAAGACATTCAGGCCCAAAAAGCCCTGCATCCGAACCAGATGCAGGGCTTTTTTCTGTGTTTTTCAAGAAATGATCAGCCGGAAACACGGGAGTATCGCACATTGCAAAACTATATGCAACGGCAATCAAAAGGCTGTCCCGGGATGGGACAGCCAATTTCTTACTCCTCAGCTTCTGGGGTTTCTTCAGCCGGTGGGGTTTCGGCTTCTGTTTCGGTTTCCGTCTCTTCGGTTGTTTCGTCAGTCTCTGTTTCGGGTTCTGCCTCCGCATCGTCTGCAGCGTTGTTTCGGGAAGCAGCGGCAGCATTGCTTCTCGCTTCTGCTGCAGAAAGGTAACTGTCCCAAAAATCTTCCAAGTCCACCTCGGTGGCCCCAGGAGAGAAGTTGTAGGAGATCGTTTTCGGTAGTGAATCCGACTTGAAAAGGTCGCTCCTTGTGCTGCCGTTAAGGGAAACAGACAAGCCATTCGCGAACGAAACGGTGCCTGCCAACGTTCCGGTTTCAGCCAGCACCGATTTTTCGACAATCCCTTCCGGTTGTTGATGTGTCAGATCGGTGCCGAGGATGTCCGGATTGATGCTGTAGATCTTGTTGGCGATCTGGGACCAGTAATTCAGATTTCGCCCGGTCGGAAGACCTTGATTATTAGGGTCATAGAAGACATGTTCCCCCTTGTAATTGTCATAACCCATCCAAGAACTGAGCGTGACGGTAGGGGTGCTGGCGATGAACCAGATGTCCCGGTTGGCTTCCGATGTCCCGGTCTTTCCGGCCCAATCGGCGCTGAAATTCAGGTAATTGTTGATCGAGCGGCCTGTGCCATCGGTGATGACATCGCGCAGAATATCCAAAGTCAGATAAGCTGTCTGTTCCGAGAATACTTCAGTCGTTTCGGATTCGTGCTGATAAACGATATCCCCGTGCTTGTCCGTGATCGTTTCGATCAGATATGGCTCAACATGATCGCCTCCGGTTGCGAAAGTCGTGAAGGCACTGGTTTGTTCCAAAACGGTAGGGCCATCATTCGTTGCCCCGATCGCTAAGGATGGATTGCCGTATTCCGATTCGTCGATCGAGGTGATGCCCATTTTTTCCAGATATTGCCCAGGGTTCATCCCTTCATCATTCATCGCGACGTAGAGCTTGATCGTGGGGTTGTTTTTTGATTGGTAGAGCGCTTGGCGAGCCGTCATGAATGTATTGGAAATGGTGTCGCCGAAGTTTGTAGGCTCCCATAGTGTGCCATCGGGCTGTTTGATGCTGATTTTTGTATCAGGCACCATGGAAGCAGGGTAGATAAAATCCTGTTCGATTGCCGGCGCATAGACCAGCAATGGTTTGATTGTCGAACCGGGGGAACGGTTGGTGCTGAACACATGGTCCACCTGATTGACCGAAAAATCCCGGCCGCCGATGAACCCGATGATTTTTCCGGTCTCATTCTCGATCAGCGCACTGCCTGTTTGGGCAAGCTCGGTCACTTCCTGCGTGACCCCATCTGCATCAACATAGGTATCCACGAATGTATTCCCTAAAGTGTGACCATACTCGGCCGCAACTTCCTGCATGCCGTTATAGATGTCTTTGTCGATTGTGCTGTAAACATTGTAGCCGGATAAGCGCAGCGTATTGTCTGCATTTGCATAGTATTCGTTGTACAATTCGATGTCCGCTTCAAGATCATCCATCGTGAGGTCATCACCGGCAGCGGCCTGTTCCATCAATATCAGGATCGCTTCACGTTCGACAGCTTGATAAAGGTAACTGTTCCTGTCCGCTTGCGTGGCATGAGCAGCGACGAAATCCTGGGTGATGTCGTACGCGATTGCAGCATCATAGTCTTCCTTGGTGATGTAGCCTTCGCTGAGCATACGGAAAAGCACGGTGTTTTTTCGGTTCAGAGCTGCAGTCAAATCTTCCTTTCTTTCGCCGTATTGCGTGAAAGGGGTATAAGTATAAGGATTCTGTGGGATGCCCACCAAAAATGCTGCCTGAGCCAACGATACATCTGTTGCATGTATTCCAAAAATACCGTTCGCCGCTTCCTCTATGCCTGCGATATTGGAACCGCTGCTGTTTCGGCCGAAGGGAGAGACGTTCAGGTAGGCTGTCAGTATTTCGTCCTTCGTAAAGAAATTTTCAAGCCGCAGTGCCAACAAGATTTCATTGGCTTTGCGGGAAAAAGTCACTTCATTCGACAGTATCTGTTGTTTGACGAGCTGTTGCGTCAAGGTGGAACCGCCGCTTTGGCTGCCGAAGCCGGTCAGTTCAGTCACCAATGCCCTCAGTATGGCTTTAGGAACGATCCCTTCGTGCTCATAAAAATTTTCGTCTTCCGTTGCGATGAGCGCCTCTTTGATGAGCGGAGAAATGCTTTCCGATCCGACCGTGGTCCTGACCAAGTCGGTGCGGATTTCCGAAATCGCTTCGGTATTTGCATAGTACATAGTGGAAACTAGTTCGACATTGCCGATGTCTTCAGCCATGCTTTCGTATGAAGGGGCTGTCTCCTTTGAAATCAAATTAGCGAAGTAACCCAAGCCAGCACCGCCAGCGAAGATTCCCAACAGGACCATCAACAGTACGATGCCGGTAAAAATATTCCGGATCACACCAAAAAAAACATTGAAACCGAAAGCTCCTTTTGAGAGAAGCGGCTTTATGTTTGTTTCTGTGACCAGCTTCTGTCTCATTCCTCGCCAAGACACTCTGCCTTGTTCCATGCGCCTGTGGGTCTTTTGTTCCCAAATCAAGGCTTTTTCCTTTGTTCTAGCAGCATTTTCTTTTGTGAAAATCCGCTGGAGGCTGCCGTTTATCGATTGCCCAAGGCGTTTAAAAAATAGCCCGGTTTTTTTCAGCCATTGTTCAGCTTTATTTCCATCTGGATTGTTCATATGTTCCCTCTTTCCTTTTCAGGTGGTCACTTATCAGTATAACAAAAAAGCTTTCCCCTGACTATTCAATAGAACGAACAATCACGAAGTCGGAGGAACCCAAAAAAATCAGCAAGGAATGCTATCCTTGCTGATCCTGTGGCTGTTACGCAGTTGTTGCGGCAGAGCTCCCCATTGTCTCCCCGATGGCGGCCAAACGCTCCGCTACATCAGACTGTGTCAATTGATTGCGCTGCACATAATAATTCGGCTGGTGGATGCGGCATTCATGCGAGCAGCTGCGCATATATTTGTGTTCGTTATCTTCGGAACAAAGCATTCTGCGGTTGCAGCTCGGGTTGGCGCAATTCACATAGCGTTCGCATGGCGAGCCATCGAACCAGTCTTTTCCGACCACGACGTGTTCAATGCGATTGATATCCACACCGATGCGCTCATCGAATACATACATTTTCCCATCCCAAAGATCACCTTTGACCGTTTCGTCTTTCCCGTAGGTTGCGATGCCGCCATGCAATTGGCCGACATCCTTAAAACCTTCCTTGACGAGCCAACCTGAGAATTTTTCACAGCGGATGCCGCCGGTGCAATAGGTCACGACGCGTTTTTCCATGAATTTTTCCTTGTTGTCGCGGATCCATTGCGGCAATTCGCGGAAGTTTGCGATATCCGGACGTACGGCGCCACGGAAGTGACCAAGGTCGAATTCATAGTCGTTGCGGGCATCGATGACAACCGTGTTTTCGTCAAGGATGGCTTCACGGAACTCTTCCGGTGACAAGTATGCTCCGGTTGTTTCGTTAGGATCGAGGTCGTCTCCCCCAAGGTGCAGGGATACGATTTCCTGGCGATGGCGGACAAACATTTTCTTGAACGCGTGTCCGTCCGTTTCATCGATTTTATAAGTGACGTCGTTGAAACGCGGATCTGCATTCATGTGCGCGATGTACGCTTGCGTTTGTTCAATGGTCCCGGAAACCGTGCCGTTGATGCCCTCCGCTGCGACCAAAATTCTTCCTTTTAAGCCGATTTCTTTGCAGAATCGTAGATGTTCTTGCGCAAATGTTTCTGCCTCCTCTATCGGTGTATATTTATAATAGAGTAGGACACGATATTCTTTTGTCATACTGCTCCCCCTAATTCAATCTGATTTACTTCGAACGTTATGAAATTATACACATTTTGTAAGCGGAAAGCCAAAAATATGCTCAGCGACGGAAAAAAGGCATCACGCTTTATGGATGTGGGAGCTGCGTGCTACACTAATGCTAAGAATAAAAAGGAAATGAGGGAAGCTGATGGGCATTTGTACACTGATCGTAAATCCGTCATCAGGCGGCGAAAAAGCTACTGGCTATTTGGACTTGATGAGAAGGCAGTTGGGCAGAAAGTTTGAAGAAGTCACAGTCAAAAGGACCGAGAAAGAGGGCGATGCGGTCCGATTTGCTCACGAAGCGGCAAGCCAGGGCCATGAAGCTGTTTTTTGCATGGGCGGCGATGGCACAGTCAACGAAACAATCAACGGATTGGCAGCTGCCGGAAAAAAAGTGTCTTTCGGGTTCGTCCCCTTGGGCACCGTCAATGACCTTGCAAGGGCAATCGGTATTCCTTTGGATCCCGAGCAGGCTATCGGAATGTTGGGCACTGCGTCTTTGATCGATCTGGACATCGGCAAGGTCAACGATCGTTATTTTGTGTCGAATGTTGCGGCAGGGGCGATACCCGAAGCTGTCGAAGAAGTCAGTGTGGAGGATAAAACAAAGTATGGCCCGCTGGCATATTTCATGGAAGCAGGAAAAGCACTGACGAGCCAGACGATGCATCGGTTCCGTTTTACGGTTGATGGAGAGACATTTACGCAAGAATCGCCGCTTGTTCTGATCGCATTGACGAATTCGATTGCCAGCTTCGAAAATTTTATGCCGCAAGCAAAAGTCGATGACGGCAAGATGCGGATGGTTGTTTTCAAGGAGTTCAATCTGTTGGATTCGCTGAGACTCTTGCCACAGCTTATCATGGGCGAAATCAGAAATTCGGATACTGTCATCTATATATCTTTCGAAAAGGCCACAATCGCCGTTGAGGATGGCGATAAACTGATCACGAATGTAGACGGTGATAAGGGCCCGGCATTTCCGCTTGAAATCGAAATACTGCCATCCTTTATCAAGGTTTATGGACCGGCAAACAATTGAACAAAAAACAAACCCCTGCGACCTGTATTACTTGGTCGCAGGGATTTGTTTTATCTTCAGATATACTTTTCGGTCAGACGCAGGAATTCTTCGACATCCCCCGCCATGATCTCCAAGCCTTGGTTCCAGAAGTCCGGCTGCGTGATATCGGCACCAAGATGCTTCCTGACAAGATCTTCCGTCGTCATCGAACCGGTATCCCGCAGCAGCGAAATATAGGTTTCTTCAAAATTTTCGGTCTGCTGCATCGATTGTGCGTAAATCCCGAGGCTGAACAGGAAGCCAAACGTGTAAGGGAAATTGTAGAATGGCACATCATCGATGAAAAAGTGCAGTTTGCTCGCCCAGAATAGGGGGTGGTAGTCACTCAAGGCCCCTTGGTAGGCCTCTTTCTGGGCAGCCTCCATCATTCCGGACAGCCGTTCTGCAGTGACAAAACCGTTCATCCTTTCGGTGTAGAAGGACTTTTCGAAAAGATAACGGGCATGAATATTCAGAAACATGGCTGTCGCGTTTTCGAGCTTCGTATTGAGCAAGGAAATTTTTTCTTCGTCGCTGCTGGCTTCTCTGACCGTAGCCGCGCTGATGATGGTTTCCGCAAAAGTCGATGCCGTTTCGGCCACGTTCATGGCGTAGCGCGTATTCAGATCTGGCAAGTCGCGCATCACGTGGGAATGGAAGGCATGGCCCAACTCATGGGCTAACGTGCTCATATCGCTTGCTGAACCCGTAAAGGTCATGAAAATGCGTGATTCTTTCGATTCCGGATAATCTTCGCAATAGCCGCCAGGTCTTTTCCCGGATCGGTTTTCGGCTTCGACCCAGCGGTTCTTGACGGCATCCAAGGAAAATTCTGCCAGTTTCGGACCAAAGGAGGCAAAGTGTTCAATGATGTAATCGACTGCTTCGTCGAAACTGAATGTCTTTGATTGGAAACTGCCGAGCGACACAGGGGCATCGACATCATACCAGGCCAGCTTGTCCTTGCCCATCAGAGCGGCTTTACGGTCCAAAAACGAAAGGAAGGGCTGTTTGTTCGCGCTGATGGCCTGCCACATCGTATCCAGGGTCTCGCGCTTGATGCGGTTGTAGCGCAAAGGTTCCGCCAAGAAATCCTCATCCTGGTGCGCCTCAAAATCAGCCAACCGGAAACCTTGCAGGTGGTTCAACGTATCGGCGAATGCCGGTGCAAGGGATCCCCAGGCTTTTTCCCATTCAGTGAATATTTTTTTGCGGACGTTCGGATCGGGATCGGCATACATCCGGTTCATCGCTTGGCCGGCGGATAGTTCGCTCAAAGTTCCGTCAGACTCTTCAAAGGGGATCTTGATGAAGGATACGAGCGTGTCATAGTGCGCGCTCCAACCGTTGAAACCATCGACACGCAATGTCGCCAACAAGGCTTCTTCCTTGTCGGACAAGAGCCGGCTGCCCTGTTGGCGCCATTCCGACAGGGCGAATGCAAGCGCTAAAAAAGCAGGTTTTTCCAATAACAGGGCCCAATCGTGTTCTTTGACTGCGGTTACTTTTTTCTTCAGAGTCGTTTGAATAATCGTTAATTTGCTGTACAATTGAATTATTCGCGCATGGATTGCGCTTGCATCCAAATCCGATACATCGGCTGACTGGACACCAGTTATGAAACTGTTGCATTGCATCAGGGCTTTTGCGTACAGCTCCTCGTCATGAAGCAGATCCTGAAATACAGGATAGTCCGGTTTATCTCGTTCGGGGTCCCAAGCGTTTGCTGCGGATTCAAAATCCTTCAATCCGTCTTGGATGGACTGTATCTTTTCTTGCAGGGCCGGTGAAGAACTCCCGCCTTCAAAAAATGAATCCAAATCCCAGGTAAGGCTATATTTCATGCTGATCATCCTCTCAGTCTTGATTGACTAACGTATTGCCATAAGTACATTATATCCATTTACAGGAGAAATAATAAAAGAATTCACATCAGGAAAGGAAAAAAGCTACATGCAACGAGAACAAAAGAGCAATTCATACATAGTGGGAGCAGTTCTGATCATGGGTTATCTCTATTACCGCGCCACTTTCCAACAAGATTTTTATGCTTTACCGAATATCATCGTGAATCTCCTGCAGTCGCAACCGCTCTCCGGCCTATTCGCAACATTCACCTTCCGATACGGGGAGCAGGTGGTCAGCATGGGGGCATTGGGCTATTTCGGTTTTCTTGGATTCTTCGGCAGCAAGATATGGATGTTCCTTTCCTATTTCATCTTGGCGTACCTGTGGTATGGGGGACTGTCCGGGAAGATTCGGGACACTGTAACACCGATTGTTGTGGCGCTGCTGCTTTCCGTCAGTTACGCGGCTGCGGATGAATTTCATCAATCGCTTGTGTCCCCGGCATTTGCGATGAAGGAAGACGTGATATTGGCCAGCGCAGGGGCAATTTTGGCTATAATCGCCGGTTGGTTCTTCCTGACGGTCAGAAAAGGCAGAAAGTGAATTGCCATGAGCGGTTACTTTTGATAAAATGATTGAGTAAATTAATAGATGAGAAGAGGGATCTGAATGTCAGGACATTCAAAATGGAGTAAAATCAAAGGCGCAAAGGGCGCTGCCGATCAAAAACGAGGTAAAATTTTCCAGAGATTATCGAAAGAAATTTATATGGCTGCAAAAAACAGCGGTCCGGATCCCTCATCTAACCCGAGCCTGCGCTTGATCATCGATAAAGCGAAAGCAGCGAACATGCCGAATGACAACATCACCCGCGCCATCAAGAAAGCAACATCTGCCGGAGAAGGCGAAAACTATGAAGAAGTCACTTATGAAGGTTACGGCCCGAACGGCGTGGCTGTTTTGGTCCATGCATTGACCGACAACCGCAACCGTACCGCCACAAACATCAGAGTCGCATTCAACAAAAACGGAGGATCTTTGGGAGAATCCGGTTCGGTGAGCTACATGTTCGACCGCAAAGGCTATATCGCAATCGAGCGTGAAGACTTGGAAGTGGATGAAGACACAATGTTGATGAGCGTATTGGAAGCTGGTGGGGAAGAGTTGCAGACAAGCGATGAAGTATTCGAGATCTACACGGATCCTGCCGATTTTGATGCGGTTTGCGAAGCTTTGAAGGCAGAAGGCTACGTGCTGGCCGAAGCGGAAGTCACGATGGTTCCGCAAACAATGTCGGCTATCGCAGCGGACAAGGAAACGCAATTCAGGACGATGCTGGAAAAACTGGAAGATGATGATGACGTCTCTGAAGTATTCCACAACGCTGATCTGGACGACGAAGAATAACAGCTTACACAAAATCAAAACCGAATGCCTTCCTTGTCAGCAGACAATGGCGGGCATTCGGTTTTTTGGATGCCGTCCCGCCGCTGGCCATTAAGCGTCATCTTTGCCCCTGCAATCGCTTTCTCGCTTGGGTTGTAGTATAATTTAGGTAGCTAAACTCGATCTGCCCTTGGGCTTTTCGAACATGGCTCCAAAGCGAAGCTATCATTATCCGATCGGGATAACAATGAATGGGGGAACAGCAGTATGGCAAAACTAATATTTGTGATTGCACCTGAAGACTTCCGCGATGAAGAATTATTCATGACCCAAGAAGAAGTTGCTAAATGCGGACATGAGATGTGGATCGCCAGCCACAAAACCGGTACCTGCATGGGTGTGCATGGCGGAATCGCGCAGTCGGATCTTTTGGTTGAGGATGTCGATACGAACAGTTTTGATGGTGTGGTGTTCGTTGGGGGAAAGGGAAGCCGCGTTTTCTTCGACGATCCGCATGCCTGGATGTTGGCCCAAGCGATGAACGGACAGGGCAAAATGGTTGCGGCCATTTGCATCGCGCCTGTCATCTTAGCGAATGCGGGTTTATTGAAGAAGAAAAATGCGACTGTTTTCGAATCCGAGATTGCGACTATCGAAGCCAAAGGGGCAGTGTATTCTGAGTCCGCTGTGACAGTCGACGGCAATATCATCACTGCGAGCGGTCCGCATCAAGCGAAACAGTTCGGACTGGAAATTTGCAATTTTTTGGCGGGGTAAAGCGGGAGAACAGCTGTTGATGAGGAATTGGAGGCGGCAGGGGATATGGAAGAGCTGAAAGCCAGAATCGATGTGTTGAAGGAACAGGATCCCGTCAAAATGCAGGACCTGGAAAGGAAATACGGATTGCTGAAGTTCGAGCTGCTGGAAGCGAAAAAAGCAGTGGAGCTGCAGGAAATCACCCTGGCGGATGTAAAAGGCGAATGGATCAAAGACAATTCGGAGGAAAACCTCGCCATATTGCGTGAGGAAGAGCAGAACCTGAAGATTGCCAGAATGAACTACAACGCTGCTGTGGAGAAAATGGACATTATGAAGACCGTCGTTTTCCTGCTTTCCTGAAAGGGATAAGTATTTTTAAAATAATAATCGTTCACAAAGAAAAAGAACGGC
>OBJT01000188.1_pt1 | contig 16603 bp, 15 predicted proteins | sample 1519861 | NCBI WGS metagenome assembly OBJT01 (sample SAMN02401118, study PRJEB22541) | soil metagenome, isolate JX
CGGGCGCAGTGACCAGCTGCACGTGACCGGCACCGCCACCCTCGGCGGCACCCTGATCGCACTGCCGGAGCCGGGTACCTACTACCTCGGCGAGCAGTTCAATTTCATCCGCGCCGACGGCGGTGTCAGCGGCCAGTTCGCGAAAACCGACTTCAGCGCGTTCTCGCCGTTCCTGCAGTTCAGCCTGGCTTACGGTGCCAATGGCACCCGCATCGACGTGGCCCGTGGTGCGTCGCTCGCCAGTGCCGCCGCCACGCCGAACCAGCGTGCGGCCGCGGCGGCGGCCGATGGACTGGCAATCAACCAGGGCCTGCCCAAGCCGCTGACCCAACTGTTCCCGCAACAGGTCGGTGGCGTGCTCGATGGCCTCAGCGGCGAGCTGCATCCGGCCACGGCACTGGCCCTGGTCGAGGGCAGCCGCCATGTGCGCGATGCCGCACTGTCACGCCGTGCCGGTGCAGCCGCACCGGGATCCGATACGGGTGATGCCACCGGTGCCTGGGTGCAGGCGCTGGGCGGCAACAGCAAGCTGGATGGCAACAGCAACACCGCGCGCACTGACGCCAACAGCAATGGCCTGCTGGTCGGCATCGACCGCGAGTTCGGTGGCTGGCAGATCGGCGTGCTGGCCGGTACCGGCCGCACCGACGTGAAGCAGCAGGAGCGTCGTGCCAAGTCGAAGATCGACAACACGCACTTCGGCGCCTACGCCAGCCACACCTGGGGCGGGTTCGGCCTGCGCGGTGGCGTGGCATGGAGCCGCAATGAAGTGAAGAGCACGCGTGATGTTGCCTTCGCAGGCTTCAGCGACAGCCTGAGCGCGCGCTACAACGCACATACACGCCAGGCCTTCATCGAAGCGGGCTACCGTTTCGGCAATGCGGAAGGTGGGCTGGAGCCGTACCTGCAGGTCGCCCGCGTGGAAGTGGACCTGAAGCAGATCAACGAGCGCGGCGGCGCGGCCGCACTGCACGGCAAGGTGGACGACACCGGCACCACCATCGCCACCGCTGGCCTGCGCTTCGACAAGGGCCTGAAGGCATCGTTCCAGCAGGACAGCTGGTTGCACCTGCGTGGCGGTGTCGGCTACCGCCGTGCCTCCGGCGACCGCAGCCAGGTGGCCAACCTCGCCTTCGCCAACAGCAGCACCACGTTCGCGGTCGAGGGTGCTCCGATTGCCGACAACGCCGTCGTGGCCGAGCTGGGCCTGGCGGCGTGGCTGACCCCGCGGCAGCAGCTGGAGCTGGGCTACAGCGGTCAGTTCGGCAGTGAAAGCCGCGACCATGGCGCCACTGCACGCTGGTCCGTCCGCTTCTAAACACGTGTTCTCTTGACGGGTTGGGGCGGCCTCGCGGCCGCCCCTTTTTTTGCCCGCCATCCAGCGCTATGTGCGGTGCCGCAGCGCGGCGGTACCTGCCAGGCTGGCAAGTGGCAGCAGCAACCCGTAGGCCACCAGCGGCCACACGGTATCGCCGGGCAGCACCAGGGTAACCAGCGTGCCGATGCCTGCCACGATCAGGCTCTGCACCGCGTAGTACAGAGCCACCGCCGTACCCGACGCATCGGCGAAATCACGCAGCGCGCCGCTTGCGGCCACCGAAACCACCATCACCAGCCCCACCGCGATGCCCCACATGGGCAGCACCACCGCGATGAACGAGGGAGGCCACGCTGCGGCCAACGCCATCAGCAGCACCCCGGCCACCATCACCCACAGGCCGCGCAGGAAGGTACCGCGCACGTTCCAGCGGGCAATGCACACGTGCGCCATCCGCGCCGTGACGATCATCACCAGCGCCACCGTGGCGAAGGCAAGGCTGAACGACAGGGGCGAGTACTGCATGCGCCCGACCAGCAGCCGGGGCGCGACCGAGAAGAACACGAAGAACGTGCCCATGCCCGCACTGAAGCCCAGCGTGTAGACCCAGAACGCGCCGCTGCCGAGGATGCGTCGTACCGCCGGTCGCGACGCGTCATGGCACCGCGGGCGGGTTTCCTGCCAATGCCGTACCGCGCGCATGCCGGCGATCATGCCCAGTGCGCCGAGCAGAACGAAGATCGCGCGCCAGCCAACCGCGCCTGCCAGCAGTGCGCCGAGGATCGGTCCCAGTGCCGGCACGAAGGCCAGCATCGAGGCGAACAGCCCATACAGCGACGCACCTTCGGGTGTATCGGCATACACGTCACGGACCGTGGCAAAGGTCGCCACCAATGCCGCCGACGCCCCCACCGCCTGTACGGTTCGCCAGGCCAGGAATGCTGCGCCGCTGCTGGACATGGCCAGCGCAAACGACGAAAGCGCGAACAGCAACGCCCCCAGCAACAGGACCGGCCGCCGCCCGATGCGGTCGGACAACGGGCCGAACAGCAACTGGCCCAGGCCGAGCACCAGCAGGTAGATGCTCAACGTCAGCTGCACCACCGTCGGTGATGTCTGCAGTGCCCGCGGCATCACCGGCACCACAGGAAGATAGATATCCATGGCCAGCGAGGCCAGGAGGTCGAACGGCGCCATCAGCACAATGGCCGATGGCAGCGGGTGGGCCCAACGCGGGGCCTGTCGATTGAACATGGGGAGTCTCCGCCCAGAGTGAATCCGGCGGTGATCCATCCACTTCGCGTGCATCGCAGGGATGATCACCGCAACAACGTCTGCATCGTTGTTGCGGCTCAGCGAACTGTCTGCGGACCGTTCCCGTTGTTCATGGTGTCCATCGAATGCGAATGCAGGTGGCGCAAGTGTAGCAATCGTCCACCTGCCGCGCGGCGCTCAGGCCAGGGGCAACATGTCGATGCGCCGGCACGGCGTCTCCTTCACCTGCTCGATCAGCCGTCGCACCACAGGCGAGGTCTCCGCCCGCCGGTACTGCACAGCGATGGTCGAGACGATGGTGGGGCCGGCCAGTGGCAGATAGATCATTCCGGGCAGCACCAGCGTGCGTTGCAGTACCGATGGCACGATCGCCACCGAACCAACGCCGACCGACACCTCGGCCAACACCGCCGCCAGATGCCCGGGCTGGGAACGGATACGTGGAATGAACCCGCCGCGGCGCCCGACTTCCATTGCGCCCACCGGCTGCTCCGGCATGACGAAGCTTTCCCGGGCCAATGACGCCGGCTGTACCGGCGCGCGGGCCTGCGCCAGCGGATGGGTTTCCGGCAGGGCCACGCAGAACTGGTCTTCGACCAGGGTGTGTTCGCCGAAACTGTCGGGTACATCCATCGGAGGCCGGCAGAACACCACATCCACCCGGCCTTCCTGCAGCAGCTGCGGGAGCTCGCCCATCGGCCATTCGCTCACCTGCAGTTCCACGCCCGGGTAGCGGCTGCGGAACCGGCTGAGCTGATCCTGCAACGCACCGGCATACAGCGCCGAGCCGACGTAGCCGATCTCGATCTTGCCGATCTCACCCCGCCCGGCGCGCCGGCCCAGGGTTTCGGCCTGTTCGAACCGGCGCAGCACATCGCGGGCTTCCGCCAGGAACACCTCGCCTGCGGAGGTCAGCAGCACTTCGCGCCGGCCGCGGTCGAACAGGCGCGTGCCGAGGCGACGCTCGATGTCCTGGATCTGCACGCTCAGCGTGGGAGTGGCGATCCCCAGCCGCAGGGCCGCGCGACCGAAGTGCAGTTCCTCGGCCAAGGTGACGAAGTACTCCAGGTGACGGCGTTCCATGGGCGGCATTTCGTTAGGTTCAAGCTAACGTAACCAGAAAACACCGAGAATGAAACAAACACCGATCATTGCTGGAATGGCGGTCCTCCCTTCGTGCGAGTGACCGGTGCCGCCCTCCCCTCCCTCTTCGCCTGCACGGCACACGCTGCCTGACGCGATCCTGCTGGTGGCCTCGCTGGGCTGCACGATGACCGTGCTGGAGACCAATGCCGTCGCGGTCGCACTGCCCAGCATCGCGCGCGACCTGCACGCCGGATTCGCCGATATCGAGTGGGTGATCAGTGCCTACATCCTGTCCTTCACCTCACTGCTGCTGCCCGCCGGTGCTGTCGCCGACCGCTACGGCCGCCGCCGGGTGCTGCTGATCGGCATCAGCCTGTTCGCCCTCACTTCTCTGCTCTGTGCACTGGCGCCCGGTGCCACCCTGCTCTACCTGGCGCGGGCACTGCAGGGCATCGGTGCTGCTTTCCTGCTGGCGCCCTCGCTGTCGATCATCGGCCACACCTACCACCAGGGGGCCGCCAAAGACACTGCATGGGCGTTCTGGGGCACAGCCATGGGCGTGATGATGGTGCTCTCGCCACTGATCGGCGGCCTGCTGTCCGCGCTCTGGGGCTGGCGCGCGGTGTTCATTGCGATCCTGCCGTTCCTGGGCCTGCTCGGCTACGGCACGCTGCGCTGGATACCCGAGTCGTCCGACAGCGCGGTCCGCCCGCTCGACCCGCCCGGCATCATCACCTTCAGCGTTGCCATCTTCGGCATCGTGTTCTTCCTGGTCGAAGGACTGGCAAAAGGATGGTCATCGGCGCCGGCGCTGAGCGGGCTGGGCCTGGCCATCATCATGGCCGCCGCCTTCGTCATCGTTGAGCGGGCACGGTCACATCCCATGGTCGATCTCGGGCTGCTGGCCAGTCCACGTTTCGTCGGCGCACTCATTGCCATGGTCGGCTATTCGGTCAGCGCACAGGTGATGGCGTCGATGCTGCCGCAGTACCTGCAGAACGGCATCGGCCTGGGCGTACTGGCTGCGGGTGCCGGCATGCTCCCGTTCGCTGCGGCGATGCTGCTGTTTCCCAGCGTGGGCCGCCGGCTCGGTCGCCATCTGAACAGTCCGGCGGTGCTGGCGATCGGGCTGTCGATCACTGCCGCGGGCAATGCCGTGGCCGGACTGGCCGCGTGGCAGCATCTGCCGTGGCTGGCATTCGTCGCAATGGTGGTGATCGGTGCCGGCGGCGGCATCCTCAATGGCGAGACATCCAAAGCCATCATCGGCGCGGCACCGCGCGAGCGGGCCGGCATGGCCTCCGGCATCAGCGCGACCACGCGCTTTGTCGGCATCCTGCTCGGATTCACCGTGCTGTCCAGCGCCTTGAGCCTGGGCATCCGCAACGCACTGTCGGCTGTGGGTCCCGCGCGCGATGTACTGTCGATGGCCGATGCGATCGCTACCGGCACCTTCACCGGTGCGCGCAACATGGCCTTCGCACAGGCGATCTACAGCCACGGATTTGCCAGTGCACTGTGGACGTCGGCCATTGCCGCGCTGCTGGCCAGCCTTGCGGTGTTGCTGCTGGGCCGTAGTCCCGCACAGCGATGACGCTGGAGCGCGGATTACGAAGTTGGCCGGGGCAGCCACGCTGCCCCGACCGTGGCGGCCCCGGGGAGAAGGCCGCCGATGATCGTCAGGCCGCCTTCATGGCGTGCTTGCGCGCCCGCATCACGTTGTGGCATTCCTGCACTTCGGGCAGCAGCTGGGTGACTTCCTGGCGCACGGCCGGCGGCAGTTCGTTGTCCTTCAGCACGTCCTTGAACGCGCCAAGCAGCCGGTCTTCGGACTCTTCCAGCTCGGCCACGTAACCATAGTTGGTGTCGCCGAATGCAGCGCGCACCTTGCCGTAGAACTGCTGCATCGACCCGACCATGGTGCCGTGCTCGGCGGGCTTGCCGCCGCTGGCGGCGACCGAACTGCTCAACGCGGCGACGATGCGGCCCTTGACGCCGGCAATGCGGGTGAACAGGGCCGACAGTTCGGCATCCTTCACCTTGGTCGCAGCTTCTTCGTAGAACGACTTTCCGTCCCGGGCAATCTCGATCAGGTCGTTGAGGCGATGTTCGATGGTGGACTGGGTGCTCATGGAATCGCTCCTGTGTGCTCGATGGTCTATGGAGAATGACAGCGCGAGTGCGTTGCCTTCGGGATCACTGTGGAGGTTTGAATGTGCCGGTTGGGTGAGTACGAATTGATGCATGCATCACCACCCTCAACGCGTCCTGACTCCTTCATCCCATCGCATTTCCGCGTTCACGGCATCTGAGCAGAACGCCCACGATTCACCAGGGCGCGATGACGATGATCAGCGCCACCAGCAGTGCGATGGCAAGCACCAGCAACAGCACATGCCACTGCTTCCACGTGGGTTTTGGTTTACCGGGGGTATTCATCGGATGTCTCCTGGAGTCTGTCATCGGCCCGCAGCCAGACTGAAGCAGGGCACCCCCGGTGCGCGTCGCGGTTTCGTGCATGGCTTGTGCATGAACGCTGTATCCAGCGCGCGACGATAACGCGTCCATAACGTAATCGAGTTGTAAACGGAATGTTAGGTTCCTTCCGATTCCGCACAGCGGAGTTTCAGATCGGTTTCCACGCAGCTATGCGGAAACCCATTCAACTGGATTTGGAGAGAGCCAAATGCATTACAAGTACACCCTGCTTTCCCTGGCAGTGGGCACGGCCCTGGCCGCCGCCTGGTCACCGGCCGCGCATGCGCAGGATGACGGCGACAAGACGCCGAAGAACCTCGATCGCATCCAGGTTACCGGCTCTGCCATCCGCAGCGTGGATATCGAAACGCAGCAGCCGATCATCGCCATCACCCGCACGATGATCGAGCAGCAGGGCTTCACCACGATCGCCGACCTGCTGCAGAACCTGACGTCTACGGGCGCGCCGGCGATCTCCCGCGCACGCGCATTGTCGTCCGGTGAAAATGTCGGCGGTTACTACGTCGACATCCGCAATCTGGGCGCCACGCGCACGCTGGTGCTGGTCAATGGCAAGCGCCTCGGTGCGACCACCAGCGGCCTGCAGGATCTCAGCCAGATTCCGATGAGCGCGGTGGAACGCATCGATGTCCTGAAGGACGGCGCCTCCTCGCTGTACGGTTCGGATGCGATCGCTGGCGTGGTCAACATCATCACCCGCAAGAACTACGAAGGGCTGGAAGTGTCCATGCAGCACGGGCAGTTCAGCCAGGGCGATGGCAAGGACAGCACGTTCTCGCTGGTGACCGGCGCCCGTGGAGAACGTGGCGGATACACCCTCGCACTGGAATACCAGAAGTCGGACCCGGTATTTGCCCGCGACCGCGAGTTCTCCCGGTACGGCGGCGCCGGCCCCAATTACCCGGGCGCGGACTGGAGCAACATCAGCCAGAACGGTTCGTGGTGCGACCCGGCGCTCTACAAGTGCAACACCGGTGACGCGGTGTTCAAGACGCTCAACCGTGGCGGCGACCCGAAGAATCCGAACGACTACCACCCGATCACGCCGGCCGAGTTCGCCAACGGCAACGACCAGATGCACCTGCAGACCGGCATCGAGCGTCGCTCGCTGTTCCTCAGCACGGACTACGCGCTGAGCGACCAGATCAAGTTCGCCGCCGACATCGGCTACAACGAGCGCACCACCGACCAGCAGATCGCGGGCTACCCGTACCAGTCGACCAAGTTCGGCACGCCCCTGGACGCAGCCAGCGTATTCAATCCGCTCGACCACGGCATCGCGTTCAATCGCCGCCTGTGGGAAGTGCCGCGCACGACCGAAAGCAAGCTGAAGTCGCTGCGCATTGCACCAAGCCTGTCCGGCTACTTCGAACTGGGCGCCAAGACGTACGACTGGGAAGTCGGTGCGCTGTTCAACCGCAATGAAGTCACAAAAACAGGCCGTGGCGACATGAGCCTGATCGCTTCCCGGCAGGCATTGGGGCCCTCCTACCTCGATGCCAACGGTGTGGCCCGGTGTGGCACGGCGGCATCGCCGGTCACGGGCTGCCTGGCCTGGAATCCTTTGCTGCCATACGGTGTCGCGGGGGCTGGCTCTCTCTCCGATCCCGAACTGCAGCGCTTCTTGTTCCCGACGTTCAACGATACCGGCATCACCAAGACCCGCAGCTATTTCGCCAATATCTCCGGGCCAGTGATCGAACTGCCTGCCGGTGACCTGTCCGTCGCTCTGGGTTACCAATACCGCAAGGAAGAAGGCCGCTTCGTGCCCGACGCCTTTGCCCAGTCGCGCCAGAGCACGGCGCTGGGCGCGTCCACCACCTCGGGTGAGTACAGCCTCAATGAGTTCTTCGCCGAAGTGAACGTGCCGGTGCTGCGTGACCTGCCGTTCGCCAAGGAACTGACCGTGAACCTGGCCACGCGCTATTCCGACTACAGCAATTTCGGCAATACCACCAATTCCAAGGCCAGCTTCGCCTGGCGCCCGATCGAGGAATTGATGATCCGCGGCACCTTCGCCGAAGGCTTCCGCGCACCGAGCATCTCCGACCTGTATGGTGGAATGGGGACCAGCTTCGAAACCTATGTCGATCCCTGCGGCACCGGCGCCACCAACAGCGTCAACGGCAACGCTGCCTGCAACGCTGCCGGCGTCCCGCTGGGCTACCAGCAGCTGAACCAGAGCCTGAAGCCCTGTGCCAGCTATCCGTGTGCCACGCCCGACGAATTCACCACCGGCTCCAACGCGAAGCTGCGACCGGAAGAGTCCAAGAGCAAGACCGTGGGCGTGGTCTGGAGCCCGCGCTGGGTCGATGGCCTGGACATCAACCTCGACTGGTACAGCTACAAGATCACCAACATGATCATCGAGGACAGCGTCGACCGCATCCTGCGTGACTGCTACGTGCTGGGCAATTCCTCGCGCTGTGGCAGCATCAAGCGCGCTGGCGATGGCCACATCACCAGCATGTTCTACGGCCTGGCCAACCTGGGCTCGATGGAAACCGAAGGCTGGGACCTGGGCATCCACTACCGCCTGCCCGAGTTCTCGTTCGGCCGCTTCACCATCGACCTGCAGAACAGCTATGTCTCCAAGTACGACGAGGAGAACCAGAACTCGGCCGGCGACACCATCATGATGGGCCGGATCGGCCGGCCGGGCATCTTCCGCCTGCGCTCGAACCTGGGTGTGAACTGGCAGCTTGGCAACTTCAGCACGCAGTACACGGTGCGCTACTACTCCGGCATGGCCGAAAGCTGCGTGCCGAACCGACCGTGCTCGCTGCCCGATCGCTACGCCTACGGAGAACCGGATGCCCTGCGCAAGGTGGGCTCCAATGCCTTCCATGACATCCAGGTCAGCTACAAGCTGCCGTGGGACGGTACCGTGGCGCTGGGTTCGAACAACGTGTTCAACCACCAGGGCCCGATCATGTTCTCCAAGCCGTCCAGCTCCTTCCCCTACTACGGCGGCTTCGATATCGGCCGCACCGTGTACGTGAAGTACTCGCAGCGCTTCTGACGGGCATGTCCGTGCTCGTGGCCGGCGGAAGGGGAGTCCGCCGGCCACGATGCACACCACCTCCACCCAATCTCCATCGTTTTTCGACGGAATCTCCAAGGTTCCCGGCAACACTTGATGTCATGACGGCTAAGGAGCAGGACCGCATGGATCGCCACGCGCCCCGACGCTGCACACCCGTCTCCAGGTTCACCACTGAATGTGGCGATGTGGCCGGGTTCCGACCCTCCGGACGTGCCGCCGCAAGGGAAGTACGAGATGACGACGGCAGTTCGCACCGGCCTGACCGACCTGGTCGCTGACGCGCAGCGGTACCTGCGCAGGATTCTCCCCGGGCTGGCCTCGGCAGTGCATCCACTTGCTTCATTGCACGCCATTCCCCACGCAATGGCATCGCGCTACCACCTCGCCGGACTGATGCTGTACGGGGAAACCCCCGCCATGCTCGCCGTGGCCCGCGAGCCCGGCGAATCCAGCACCCGTGTGATCCAGGATGTACGCTGCCTGCGCTCTGCTGCGAATGCACTGGTGCTGTACGTCTCGCCCTATCTCACGCCGACCCAGCGCCGCTTCCTGGTCGAGAACCACATCGACTTCGTCGTCCCGCACACCCAGTTGTTCGCGCCCAGCCTGGCCATTGAGTTCCGCGACGACCCTGATCATGAGAAGAAGGCCATCTCGCTGCTGCCTTCGGCGCAGGCCGTGCTGATCCACGTGCTGCTGAGCGGCCAGTCGCGCTGGTGGTCGCCGCGCGAGATCAGTGCTGCCGCCGGCTACACCTCGATGACGGCGTCGCGCCTGTCTGCCGAACTGGTTGGTCGCGGCCTGGTTGAACGCTCCACCGGTGGCCGCGAGCGCTTCCTGAAGCTGGCCGGCAACCGCGACGAGGTCTGGGCCAGGGCGCAGCCGTTCCTGCGTTCCCCCATCCTGAAGGAAGTGGATGTCTGCTGGGGCCCGACCGCCGAGGCGCTCCGCGATGCCGGGCACCCGGCGCCGACGGCGGGCCTCGATGCGCTTGCTGACACGTCACCGCCCGCGATCGGCGGCACCCGCGCGCTGCACATCGATGCGTGGCGGTTGCTGGGTGCACTTCCCATGCCCGGCCCGGACTGCGTCCAGAGCGCACGGCTGCAGATCTGGGCCTATCCGCCGGCATTCACCAGCATCGGCGATGTGGTTGACCCGCTTTCGCTGTATCTCAGCCTGCAGGGCAAACGCGGCCATGATGCAGACGCGCTGGAACAGCGGGTGGAACAGGCGCTGAGCGGGAACACATACCCCGCATGACCGAAGCCCTAGGCGGGCTGCTCGCTCGGCACCGCAGCAGCGCGCCTGGCGCTGTACTCGGCGAATACCACGCCGGACACCGCCAGCAGGCCACCGCCCAGTACCCAGCCACTGAGCGATTCGCCCAGCAGCAGCACGGCCAGCGCGGCGGTCACGATCGGCACCAGGTTGAAGAAGCCAGAGACGCGCGCAGCGCCCAGGCGTGAAAGTCCGGTCATCCAGGTCAGCGGCGCCAGGATCGAGGCACAGACCGCCGCGAAGCCGATGCAACCGACGGCGGTCAGATTGCTCACCCCGGTACCGACCAGCAACTGCAGTGGCAGCAGGATCAGCGAGGCCGCCGTGGCCTGCAGGAACAGCGACTCCAGCACCGACAGCGGAATCTTCCAGCGCTGCATCAGCACGTTGTAGGCGGCGAAGGCCAATGCGCCGATCAGCATGATCGCGTCTCCGCGGTTCAGGCCCTGCGCCGCCAACCGTGCCAGGTCGCCCTGCGATACCACCGCCACCACGCCGGCGGTGGAGATCACCGCGCCAAGAATGGAAGTACCACGCACCGGATGGCCCATGAACACGCGTGACAGCGCCAGCGCGATCAACGGAATCAGCGCCTGGATCACCCCCATGTTGGTGGCCGAGGTGAAGTGCGCCGCATAGTAGGCCAGGCACTGGTACATCACCCCACCCAGGCAGCCCAGCACCAGGAAGCGCCCGAGGTTGGCGCGCACGGTCGGCAGATTGCCGCGCAGCCGCGGCAGCGCGAATGGCAGCAGGACCACCGCCGCGACCAGCCAGCGGAAGAAGCCGATATCGATGGGACCGACCGAGCCCGAAGCAAGCTTGGTCACGATGGTGTTCGCGCCCCACAGCAGGCAGGCGAAGATCGGGAAGAGATAGTTCACGCGTGCAGGTGTACGTGGGGGAATGGCCAGCGTACGCTTGGCGTATATTGAGGACATCCCGAAAATGCGCCACCCCGACCCCGGCTTGCGGCAATCGATGGAGCCGATCCCCACCTTCCGCCAGCTGCCCGGCCCGATCTACTTCCGGCAGGGCGCGATGGAGCCCACGGACTGGGGCACGCACAGCCATCCGTGGGGTCAGTTCAACTTCGTCGCGCAGGGGGTGATGGAGATGAAGATCGACGGCGAGTGGATGGTGTCGCCGCCGCACTACGCGATCTGGATTCCACCAGGAATGGCGCACTATTCACGCAACCGCTCGCAGCTGGCCTACCGCTCGGCCTATCTGTCGGCGGCGCTTTCACGCCGGCTGCCCACGCGTTGCAGTGCGCTGGAAGTCAGCCCGCTGCTGCGCGAACTGCTGCATGAACTGGCACGACAGGGCGTGACCGATCCGCAGACACCGGTCCAGCGGCGCATGGCCGCCGTGGTGATCGACCAGATCGTCAATGCCGCTGTGCTGCCCAGTTTCCTGCCGATCGCCAGCAGCGATGCCTTGAAGCAGGTGATGGCGTACATGGAGAAACACCTGTCGGCGGCCGAATCGGTTGCCGAGATCGCGCGGCGGCACCACATGAGCGTGCGCAAGCTGGAGCGCCTGGCACGCAGCGAACTGGGCATGTCGCTGGGCGACTGGCGTGGGCGGGTGAAGTTCGTGCGCGCCACCGAGGCGCTGTGTACACGCCGGCCGATCAGCCGGATCGCCGAAGAGCTGGGCTATTCCGGCGTCAGCGCCTTCGCCGAGATGTTCAAGCGGCACGCGCAGTGCACGCCGGATCAGTACAGGAAGCTGCATCGGGCGGGGTGAGCGCGGCCTAGAGAGCGACCAGCAGGTCCACAAGCAGCCCCGGCAGGAACAAGGCGGCCAGAACGCTGGCCAACAGGATCAGCAGGACCTTCGCCGTCAAGGGGCGACGGCGCGGATTGCTGAAGTACAGGTGCAGATCGCGCAGTTCATCTTCCAGCTCCTTCCGCACGCCTGCGCTCTGTGCACCGGGTTCGAGCAGCTGTCGCTCAAGCGCCTTCAGGCGCTTCATCAGTTCACGCGGCGGTGTAGCCCGCAGGATCAGCTGATTGAGCTCCTGGAGCCGGTGCGCCTGCGGCATCAGCGCTGCCACGAGATCATCCGGCGGAAGCCGTGAGACCCGTCGCTGGGCGTCCGCATCCATCTCAGCCTGCAGCACATCGCGTTGCCGCTGCAGTTCGGCCAGGGAGGTGCGGCGCTGCCACATGAGGAGGCACAGGATTGATGGGTGGCGGGCAGTGTATCGCCCGGCGCCCCGGGAAGGTTGTCGATTTCCCGCCCCATCGTTCGTCGGAGAAGGAAAGGCGGGTCTTTCAGCCTGCAGGAGTGCCCCGATGTGCCCGATCCTCACCGCCTTCGCCACCTCTCCCGACCGCGGCCAGGGCCTGGCCCGTGACATGCGCGTACGCTGGGCGCTGGAGGAACTGGCCGTGCCCTATGACGTGCAGCTGCTCAGCTTTGCCGAGCTGAAGCAGCCCGTCCACCTGGCGCGCAACCCCTTCGGGCAGATCCCCACCTGGCAGGACGGCGACCAGGTCCTGTTCGAATCCGGCGCAATCGTCCTGCACCTGGCCGAACAGCATGCCGGCCTGCTCCCCGCTGATCCGGACGCACGCATGCGCGCGATCATGTGGGTTTTCGCTGCGTTGAACACGGTGGAACCGCCCATCGTCGAACGCTCGATGGCCTGGGTGCTGGAACGCGAACTACCTTGGTATTCACAGCGGCTGGTGATGCTGGACGAGCGCGTGCGGATGCGTCTCTCGCAGCTGTCTGCGTGGCTGGGCACGGCGGCGTGGCTGGATGGCGACTTCAGCGTGGGCGACCTGATGATGGTCTCGGTGCTGCTGCGCCTGAAGAGCAGCGGCCTCCTCGACGAATACCCGAAGGTGGCTGCCTATGTGGGCCGTGCAACGCAACGCCCCGCCTACCAGCGTGCGTTTGCCGCGCAGCTGCAGGTGTTCCTGCAAAGCACAGACGCGCCATCACCAAAGGATGACTGAGGCAGCCTCCTTCGGCATTCGAAGGTCCCCGGCCGCGCGGGAAACCGGAAGGCAGCCGTGTGGTGTATACACGGGCTTCACTGCCTGTGGGCTCCGATCGCGGGGGTCGGACACCCTCAAGGACTTCACTGTGAGCACTTCCTCGCACTCGCTCGCTTTCCTGCTTGCGCGCATCCTGCTGATGGCACTGTTCCTGGTCTCCGGCCTGGGCAAGCTTGGCGACCTCAGTGGTACCCAGGGCTACATGGAAGCAATGGGAGTGCCCGGCATCCTGCTGTGGCCGACCATCGCCTTCGAGATCGGCAGCGGCCTGTGCATCCTGCTCGGCTTCCAGACCCGGCTGGTATCGATCGTCCTGGTGGGCTTCAGCCTGGTCACCGCCTTCATCTTCCACCACAACTTCGGCGACCAGACCCAGCAGATCATGTTCCTGAAGAATCTGGGCCTGGCCGGTGGCTTCCTGTTGCTGGCCTGCACTGGAGCCGGGCGCTACAGCATCGACGGCCGGGGACGCGGCGCATAGGTACCGGCCAGCAGGCTCGCCACGCTAGCGACGGAGCTCCGCCTCCGGCGCCAGCGTGTGGACCACCTTGCCCTGCGCATCGAGGAACTCGATTGCCCCGTAGCCCTCCGGCGTGACGGTCAACCGCAGTCGCGGCCGATCCGCCTTGTCATTCAGTGCAATGGCCGGCGTTCCATCGGCGCCGACCACCAGGCCGATGCGGGTCGGCGCCTGCACACCGGGAATCAACGCATTCCCGAGCGCGGGTTCGCGTATCAGCTTCGGTGCCTGGTTGATCGAGAAGCTCACTTGGCCATCGGGAGACACCCGCCATCCGATCGCATCCATCGCCGGATGATCCAGCGCCAGCACCGCCATGCCGCCGTCGACATCAGCGGTGCCGAAACCACCGCGCTCGCTGCCCTTGTCGTCGTACAGCACCATGCCGGCCACGTTGAAGGCGCGCTTGTACTGGATGCCATCGATGATCGGCGCCGGCGTCTTCCCGGACAGCGTCATGCGGATCACGCCCTGGTCATCGACGATATCGATGCGACGCGCGGTGATGCGCTCGCTGTCGGGCGTCCCGATCCGCGTCTGCGGAGCCTTGTCCACGATCAGGCGCTGCAGGGTTTCCACCGAAGGCCGCTTGGGCGCTCCGGCATCTTCGGCCGCACGCGCCGGAATGCTGTGGAATGCAATCAGCAGGACCAGCGCGCAGGCAGGGCGCATCATGCGGCCTCCAGAGCGGCGTGCACCGGGCGCCGGCAGGCGGCCTGCACCAGCATCAGCTGTGCCACCAGGATCAGCATCGCGCAGCCGGACAGCAGCCATGGGTCGATGTACCACTGGGCATTGAAGCTGAATTCGCCGGCGGAGATTCGCTTCCAGCCGTTGAAGTGCTGCATCGCCGCGACCACGAACGCGAAACCACCCATCGCGTTCGAAAGCCACGGCACGACGATGCCACCCGGCCGTGCAGACATCATCAGTAGACCCAGCACGCCGATGACGGTGCGCTGCACGCGGCAGTAAGGGCAGACATAGGCCAGCCCACTCCATTCCACCGACCAGGCCAACAGGCTGATCAGCACCGCTGCCGCCCCCGCGACGTACAGGACCCTCGGCGCGATCGCCGTGCTGCCGTTATGTGCCATGCTGTGGCTCTCTGCGGTAAGGACCCGCGCAGGGTAGCGCGGTTGGCCCTCGTACGGTTCAGCGCAGCGGATCGGCGGCCACACCCTCGCGGGTGATCTTCACCGGCAGGATGTTCCCCTGCGCATCGAATTCCAGGCGTTCTATGGCGGTCTGCCGATGGTCGCGCGTGGTGTCACCCAGCGGCCGGCGATGGTAGACGATGTACCAGCGGTCGCTATTTGGCACCTTGATCACCGAGTTGTGGCCGGCACTGGTGGCGATGGCCTCGTCCTGCTGCAGCACCTTGCCGATGCGCTTGAAGGGCCCGGTGGGTGTATCGGCGATGGCGTAGGCCACCGAGTAATCCGGGCCACCCCAACCGCCTTCGGACCACATGAAGTAGTAGCGGCCTCCGCGCCTGAACATCAGCGGGCCCTCCACGTATTCCGGCGCCGGGGTGATCTCCTTGAACAGCAAACCATCGGTCAGCGGCAGCACGCCGGTGAAATCATCCTTCAGGCGCACGATGTTGGCGCGCTTCCAACCGCCGTAGATCATGTACCAGGCGCCATCGTCATCCTTGAAGACGAACTGGTCGATGGGCTGCGCACCATTATGGAAAGCGCCGACCAGCGGCTTGCCCAGCAGGTCTTTGTAGGGCCCTTCCGGGCGGTCGGCCACCGCCACGCCGATGCCACCCAGCTCGCTATCGGTCTTGATGTCGTTGGCGGCGAAGAAGAAGTAGTACTTGCCGTTGTTTTCCACGACGGACGGCGCCCACATCGCGCGCTTCGCCCAGGGCACGTTCCTGGCGTTCAGGACGTCGGCATGCTTTGTCCAATGCACCAGATCAGGCGACGAGAAGGCATCGAACGTAATCTGCGCATCGTAGTCCGCCGAGGTGGTTGGAAATATCCAGTAGCGGCCTGCAAATACCGCCGCTTCCGGGTCGGCATACCACCCCTGCAGGATCGGATTACCCGAGGTGGCCGGCGGCGCGGCCTGCGCGCCCGTTGCCAGTGCCGCTGCCGTGCAGGCGGCCATCATCCACTTGCCCAACGCCATGCCGTGCGCTCCCCTTCTGGATGGATGGGAGCATATTAGATCGATTCAGATGCGGATTGCGAAGGCAGCCTCACCCCATGGGCGGGAATGGGACGAAGGCCTCAGGCTTTCTTGATGACGGTGCGCTTGCCGATGCTGCTGGTCTTGCCCGCTGTCGGCCTGGCCAGGCCAGGAATCAGGAAATCGGTGACCTTGTGGCCCATCGATACCTTGGCGGCCAGCCAGCGCGGCATGCGGCCACGGCCGGTCCAGGTCAGGCGCTTGTATTCCGGATCGCGGTATTTGGCCGCGACCTTGCCGGTTTTACGGCGGGCGGACTTGCGCGCAGGTGCGGCGGTTTCTGCGGCTTCATCGCCGAAGAGCTCTTCGATGGTGTAACCAGCTTCGGCGGCAGCGGCCTTCAGCAGGCGGCGCACGGCCGC